>Ga0114966_10001833_pt1 | contig 19312 bp, 19 predicted proteins | sample M_130207_XF_Meta_FD_87029 | JGI IMG/M metagenome (GOLD analysis project Ga0114966, IMG submission 87029) | Freshwater microbial communities from Lake Montjoie, Canada to study carbon cycling - M_130207_XF_MetaG | ecosystem: Environmental > Aquatic > Freshwater > Lake | place: Lake Montjoie...
ATAAATAAACACCCATTTCATAGCCTTGCTCAGGGTGATGGCTGATTTCTAGGTAATCCGGTGTGGTTTTGAATTCTTTCTGTATCTTCACTTGTAAAATATTTTTATAGTTATCATCTGTATTAATAATTTTGGTCCAATCCACGTGTGTTTCAAAAACACTTTCCACGAAAATTTGCGCCATTTGGAATCCCGGGCCCGTCACAAACACGTTTTTAAACCAGCCCTCTTCATCTGTGACGGTAATCTTGTTAAAATCCAAAAATAAGGCTCCGATAAACGCTTCAAACAAGCAACCTAATTTTTTCAAATTCGTCCGGATTTTCTTCTCCTCGGCATATTTAGAAATAATTAGCCATTTATTAATGTGCATATCATAAGCTAATTTGCCGATATGTTCATTCTTCACTAATGCGATTTTCTTTTCGGTCATAAAGCCTTCGTCAGCTTTAGGAAAACGGCGATACAAATAATATTTCGTAATCAATTCCAAGACCCCGTCGCCGATAAATTCAAGCCGTTCGTTTGATTTCGTTTTTAACAGGAGACAATCCGGTGGGCAAGGCATAATCGTAATATTATTCGCCGTATTTTCCATCTGCGGACGCTTCGTGTAGGAACTGTGGACAAAAGCCCGTTTATACAATTCCAAATTATGGACGGGTGCGGTTATACCATAACGTTTAAGAATAGATTGAACATCATTCAATGTAATCTCTATGTTCTCATTATTAAAAGGATTAAAAATGAGTTTATCCCCGCATTTAGTGACATCGCCGTCTTGTAAAAGGGATTTTAAGTCATCCATCTCAACTGTAGCCGCTGCCATACTTGAACTATTTGCATATGTACTTGACATATTCTTTTATATTTAGAAAAACCGAATATATTTTTAAATCAATTTTATATATTATATAAAAAATATATATTGTTATACTATATAAAATGGTTTTAAATACTGGTCGTGCCAAAAATATTTCGTCCTTGATTAACCAAACGAACACCAGCGGTGGTGTGAAGAAACCCGGCTTGCCTTCATCGGTTGGATTAGATGCGTCTGTCAGCGGCATTTACCGCAAACGGGTAGGTTGTGCAACCCAATGCCCCTTTATCATTAGTTCGACTACGATGTGTAGTTGGATTGGTAGACGAACTAAAGGCAGACGTTGTTAATGTATATATATACACGTTGTTAATATAATAAACTTATTTAAACCCGTATTAATAAGCATCTTTAGATAAGAATGCTTATTAAAATAGATTGCCGAGAGATTAAACTTCAGCAATTATGCCATGCGTCTTTAGCTGACACGCCAGATGCCAATGCCAACATTAAACTCGTCAGCGAAAGTTTACCCCTAGGCGATATTATTATTTGCGACGACACTGGCAACGAAAAAGTACTCATTGAACGCAAGAGTTTAGCCGATTTAGCGGCGAGTATTCGCGACGGACGGTATAGTGAACAAGGTTTTCGTTTAAATCAATGTTCACTGCATAATCACCAGATTTATTATGTGATTGAAGGCGACCTCCGCTATTATCGCCCTTTTAAAGGCTTACCCGACAAAAAAGCCTTACTCTCGGCAATGGTGAGTATGAGTTATTTTAAAGGCTTCTCTCTTTATCGCACCATAAATTTAGAAGAAACGGCTGAATGGCTTCTACATTTTGCAAAAAAAATACAGAAAGAAGGGGCGGATGCCGCACCGTTTTATCTACAGGCACAAAATGCCGAACACCCACAAAATGCCGAACAACAAGAATACGCCAAAGTCGTAGCCAGCCGTGTTAAAAAAGATCATATCACCCCCCAGAATATCGGAGAGATTATGTTAGCCCAAATACCGAGTGTCAGTAGTGCGTCGGCGGCGGCTATTGTCTCGAAATTTAGCACAATCGCCAATTTAATAATCACTTTACAGCAAGATCCCACGTGTTTAAATGATATTACAATCTGTAATAAAAACGGGCAAGCCAAAAAATTGACAAAACCCTGTATCAATAATATTTACGATTTTTTAGTTAAACCTACTATTATTAGCGTGAATACGTGAAAAAAAATGTAGAATCTATAATATATAATGAATACAGATGATTTTTATAAATTTATTGGCTACACTGTAGCAGTCATCTTTTTCATTTATGTGTTTGCTAAAAGTTTTAGTTTTCAAACTAAATTATTAAAACCGAGGGGAACAGTGATAGAAGGAATGACTCAAATGGAAATAAAAGAAAAAGAATTTGATCAGGAAAAATTAAAGAAAGATTTAAAAACATATGAAGATATGATACAAGACCAAAAGGATATTTTAAAAGCCTATAAACCCGAATATAAAGACACTTATAAAAAAATCATAGAGCATATGCACGATTTAACCGAGTATCGCTTAATCCGTGATACAATTGCCGCCGAAGATTTAATTCGCGATAAGAATGAAACGGCAGAAGGGCTTGAAAAAATGTCCTCATTAAATAAACAAAAAGATTTTTTAACCACTTTAGATGGTGTCTATACCAGTCTGAATGATTTAGCCTAACACTTTGTCTTGTCATATGTGACTCGTCTCTTGTGTATCGTGACTCGTGACTCGTCTCTTGTGTATCGTGACTCGTGACTCGTCTATTGTAACTCTTCACTTTTTCACTTCATTATCTGCATAATAACCACTATCAATTAAATGCTGTGTATATTTAATCCCACCCCAATTGTCATCCATTGGGTTTGGACTCACTTTATTATTGGTTTCATTAAACAATTTATCCAGCGGCGGCGTATCATATCGGCTATGTGAATCAAAACCAGTATAATTGGCACCCGTTCTTACTCCTGCAATATTGGCATCTTCAATACGTTTATTTGTTTCGGCGATAATATCACCACACGTCGTGTTGGCTAATAAGCCTTGAATAGGCACGGCAGTACTCGGCGGCGGCATCATATTAGGGTTGGCAATTTTGTTTGTGACATAAAAATCCGGTAAGCCGCCTTGTAAATTGGTCGGACTGGGACGAGCTTTATAGACCGATTCGCCTTGTGCATTATAAGCGTGTTGTAAAAATAAAATGGGGCACAAAATACCTTGTTTATGTTGCCATTCAACAAATTCTGTATATTCGTCTAAATTTTCAAACCGAATGGGATTAACACCTGCCACCCCGGCGCGTTTAGAATTATAAAGGAAAATAGTACTGCCTTTTTGTATAAGGACGTCGGGACAATTTTCGGCAATTTTGTGGGGGTTTACATCGTCCGTTATAAATGTCTCTACTTTATTTGATTGTGATATAAAATAGAGCCCTAATAAAAATACTATACCAATGACAAGAGATTTATACATATATATAAAAATAAATATTTTAATCTCTAAATAATGTATATATGCCGATTGAAATTGCCCATCTGACGATTGATGGAAAAGAGATTGATGAAAAAACAAAGATAAATAGTAATGAAGTTACAACCAAAGAAGCAATCGATGTCGTAAATATGTTTAATGCCAATAAGCCAATGTTTATCAAATTTTATGCCAACTGGTGCGGACATTGCGTATCAATGGATGGGGATTGGAAAAATTTAGTGAAAGAAATGAAGGTTAAACATCCTAATGCTGACATTGCGCTGGTGGCAGTAGAATCTAAAGTGATTGATAAATATATAGATCAGATTATTTCCGGCACCAAAGGGCTTGGCAAGGTGGAAGGCTTTCCGACGATTGGGCTAATTCAACATAAGAAATTCACCTCTTATAATGGTGAGCGTAAGAAAGACGCAATGTTAGCATACCTTGAAGATAATGTCATAAATAAAAAAATGAAGGGGGGCAAGAAGACCATAACAAAACGCATGAAACGCATGAAACGCCGTAAGACTACAAAACGCTGTAAGACAACAAAACGCATGAAACGCCGTCGCACTTAAAGATAAAATATATAATCATTATATATGATATTTGTTCCTTATATGGTTGGACTATTTATAGGCATACAAATCGGCAAAGGGATTGAAAGATCAAACAACTCCTATTATCATCATACCGAAAAAATTACAACACTAGAAAAAAAATTAAAGGAATATGAAAAGATATGAAATCCATTTTTTAATTTATTTATAATGAAAAATTGATTTTAAAAATAATTATAATAATACAAGTATCATATACAGAAAATGAAGGTCCCCAAGTTACACGATACATTCCGTCTTTTATCCTTTGACGCTTCTGATGCTCGCTCATACGAGAGTTATGACGGCGAACGAAATCAGAAAGTATTTAATATACAAATGTTCGGTGTAAATGAAGAAGGCAAAACAGCGTGTATTACCGTGAAAGGTTATTCCCCTTTCTTCTATGTAAAAGTAGGCGATGATTGGGAGGAAGGAACTAAAATCACATTCGTAGCACAGATTGCAATGATATTAGACGACGACGCGATTGTCTCATCTACCTTAATAAAACGCAAGAAACTCTACGGGTTTGATGGCGGGAAAGAATATAATTTCGTGCAAATCCGTTTTAAAAATGAACAAGCTATGAAAAAAGCCAAAGGACTTTGGTATTTAAAAACGAATGAAGCGGGCAGTGAGCGACGTATAAATCCCGACGGTTATATTTATGAAAACACCGCTACTATTTTATATGAAGCCCAAATTCCACCGCTCCTACGTTTATTTCATATTAAAGAAATAAGTCCCTCAGGTTGGATTGCTTTACCCCGAAACAAAACTACAAAAATTACCAATAAACGCACTTCATGTGATTATGAATTTCATATAAAATATACGGATCTGATTCCTTTACCGAGCAAAGAAACACGGGTTCCCTATAAAATATGTAGTTTTGATATAGAAGCCAGTAGCAGTCACGGCGATTTTCCCCTTCCCAAAAAAGACTATAAAAAATTAGCCCTGAATATCTTAGATGTCTGCCAAGATCACGATAATTATGCCGAAGATTTTATCCAGTCTATTATTCTGACGGCATTCGGCTACGGCAAAATACCAAATGTAGATTTAGTTTTCCCGAAATCCCCCGTTACGCGGGCACAAGTCGAAGCGTATTTTCAAACGTGGATAAAAATTAAACCGGCCAAGTATAAAGCCGAGCTGGAGATGGATTTAGGTCTCACCCACATTACAAGTACCGGCGACGGCGAGGCGGAGGCGGAAGGCGATGCCGATGGCGAAGAGCCCTCTGCCGAAAGTGTCAAATGGACCGGTTTTAAGGCCAAACCCAAGCCGTACAAAAAACAAGGCAACATTACGGAATTATTAACCGATCCCGAAGCCACCCGCGAAACCAAAATAATGGAAATGACCCGAACCTTAAGTACCACTTTTCCCGGATTGCACGGCGACAATGTGACCTTCATCGGTTCAACTTTCGTGCGGTATGGCGAAGAAAAACCATATCTTAATCATTGCCTGGTGCGCGACACGTGCGACCCCGTGCCAGGTGCCGTCATTGAGAGTTATAAAACGGAACAAGAAGTCTTACTCGCTTGGACCAAGCTGATCCAGCAAGAAAATCCCGATATTATTATCGGCTACAACATCTTCGGGTTTGATTACCAGTTTATGTTCTTGCGGGCGAAAGAACTCGGATGCGAACACGCGTTCTTAACCCTCTCGCGCAATAAAAACGAAGTCTGTTTAAAACGGGATTGGCGCACCGGCAAGGAAACGTTAGAAGAAAATACCATCGTCATTGCTAGTGGGCAACACGACCTGAAATTCGTGAAAATGACGGGACGATTACAGATTGATCTCTACAATTATTTCCGCCGCGATTATCAACTCACCCAGTACAAATTAGATTATGTCTCGGGCTATTTCATTGGCGACGAGGTGAAAAAATTAGAACATCCGCCCGCAGAGGGCTCTAACCAGACCAAAATCTACAGTAAAAATTTAACGGGTTTGGAAAACGGCAGTTTCGTGAGTTTTGAAGAAGAAGCGCATTCGTCTGACCAATACAAGAACGGGCAGAAATTTGAAGTGTCGCAGGTGGATTATGCCACGGGCACCTTTGTCATTCAGGGCATAGAAACACCGGACTTGGTCACTAAGAAAGTGCGCTGGGGGTTAGCCAAAGACGATGTGACCCCGCAAGACATTTTCCGAATGACGAATGAAGGTCCTGCCGAACGGGCCATCATTGCCAAGTATTGTATTCAGGATTGCAATCTGGTTCATCATTTAATGCGCAAGATAGATGTGCTCACGGGCTACAGCGAAATGGCGTCACTCTGTAGTGTGCCAATGGACTTTCTCGTGATGCGCGGACAGAGTATTAAACTCACGAGTTATATTGCCAAGAAATGCCGCGAGAAAGGCACCCTGATGCCCGTCATTGATAAATCCCTCGACGATGAAGGGTATGAAGGAGCTACGGTATTAGAACCGAAATGTAATTTGTATTTAAATGATCCCGTAGCGTGTTTAGATTACAGTTCGCTCTACCCCTCCAGTATGATTAGTGAAAACATTTCGCACGACAGTAAAGTGTCTACCCGCGAGTATGATTTACAAGGGCGTTTAATCGCCGAAACGGGCGAAAAAGACCCAAAAACGGATGTATACCTTTACGACAACTTGCCCGGCTATGAGTACGTGGATATTACGTACAATACCTATAAATGGCAACGCAAAAACGGCAATCCGAAAGCCGGTATGGAAAAAGTTAAAGTCGGGTATAAAGTCTGTCGGTTTGCGCAATACCCCGCCGATCCCGTGACGGGTAAAATGGGATACGCCGTAATGCCAGCGATTTTAAAAGAATTATTAGCAGCGCGTAAATCTACGCGAGAACTCATTAAAACGCAGAAAGACGAATTTATGAAAAATATCTTAGACAAACGCCAATTAAGTATTAAAGTCACCGCCAATTCGCTGTATGGCCAAACCGGAGCTAAAACCAGCGCCTTCTACGAAAAAGATTGCGCGGCTTCAACGACAGCCATTGGACGTAAATTATTAACGTATGGCAAACGGGTCATTGAAGAAGCTTATACCAATATCGTGGTGCCGACCACGAAATTCGGCGAGGTGCGGACCAATGCCGAATATGTCTATGGCGACACGGATTCGGTCTTCTTCAAATTCAATCTGTCCGACCCGATCACAGGCCAACCTATTATCGGCAAAAAGGCCTTAGAAATCACGATAGAATTAGCTAAACAAGCCGGGGAATTGGCCTCAAAATTCTTAAAAAATCCGCACGATTTAGAATACGAGAAAACCTTCTTGCCGTTTTGTCTCTTATCGAAAAAACGCTACGTGGGTATGCTGTATGAAGACAATCCCGAGAAAGGCAAACGCAAATCAATGGGAATTGTTTTAAAACGCCGTGACAATGCGCCGATTGTAAAAGATATTTATGGCGGTATTATTGACATTCTCATGAAAGACAATAATATAGAAAAAGCCGTAGAGTTTTTAAAAGGGGCGTTACAAAATATGGTAGAGGAAAAATGCGGGCTGGATAAATTAGTCATCACCAAATCCTTGCGGTCCGGCTATAAAAATCCGGCACAAATTGCCCATAAAGTTTTAGCTGACCGGATTGGTCGGCGTGATCCGGGCAATAAACCAAGTGTCGGCGACCGCATTCCGTTTGTGTATATAGAGAATCCGGATAAGAAAGCGCTCCAAGGCGAGCGAATAGAAATGCCCAGCTACATTGTCGCCAACAATTTGCGAATCAATTATTCGTTTTATATTACGAACCAAATAATGAAACCCGTACAACAACTCTTTGCACTTGTATTGGAAGAAATGAAAGATTTCCGAAAAATTAAAGGACATACTTTACGTAGTTGGAAAACCGCCTTGGTAAATTTAAAAAAAGAATACCCCGATCCCGAAAAATATAAAGATAAAGAAGAAGCCTTACGAAATAAAGAAGTGAAAGCCTTACTCTTTGATCCGTATTTGCGCCATACGAATAATATGAAAAACGGAAATAGTAGTATTACGAGTTTCTTTAAGGTTATGGCTTAGGTTGTGCTAATGTTGCTCTACTGCTGGCGACGACTGTGTCTGTCTTGCTTGCAACGGATGGGGATGCCTGTTTTCCAAATACGAATACTCCTTCTTTTTTTTTGGCAAAATTAAATTTAAGTGTCCCATGATTAGATGGATGTTTCCCAAAATCAAACGGCTCAACTTTTATAATATGAGGTTTTATACCATAAGGTGATGTGTTTGCGTGTTTAGGTTTTTTACCCCTACTATAATTGTCGGAAGAATCAATGTGTCTTTTTTTTACATTCACCTTTATGTTTTTCTCAAAAAATTCTTCCAGAAATTCTTCAACCTCGTGTGCGCTAATTTTTTTATCATCAATATTTTTTTTATCCCTAATATTTTTTAATATATTTTTTATTTCTTCAGATGACCAGAAATTTTCAGGTGTACTAGATTTTTTCCCCCTAAATTTTAACATGACTGATTTATTTTTAATAGGAGAGCGTGGAGAATATACAACTTCTCCCTTAATATTTTCGTGTATTTCTTCAAGTATAGATTTAACTACCTTTTTCTGTAATCTGGTTTTTATCTGCGTAGCAACTTCTTCTAAAAATGTATTAGGTTTTTTTTTTACTACTGCTCCTGGTCCGCCCAGTGTAACTTCAATTGCTTCTATTGTTTCCTCTTTTAGTTGTTTTCCTACTTTTAATATTGTTTCTTTAATCTCTGCTTTAAACGTTGGATTATCTACAATTCGTTTCATAATGGTACTTATTTTATCGTAAATAGTACCACCACTTTGCCCCTTTTTCCTAGTAACCCGTTTTTTACTATATTTTTTCCTTTTTGTTATATTTGTTTTTACCATATATATATATTAAATACAAATTAAGTATTGACTATAATAAATAAATGTCATCTCTCTTAAATAAATATGCCGACAAGGGTTTATCCGGCTTAGCCAACATCGGCAACACGTGTTATTTAAATTCGTGTATGCAAGTCTTGTCGCATACCTATGAATTAAATCATTTACTGGAAAAAGGCGAGTATAAGAAAAAATTAAATCGGTTAGCCGATTCGGTTCTGTTGTTGGAATGGGATAAATTACGCGAACTCTTATGGAGCACGAATTGTACCGTAGCTCCTTATGGCTTTGTAAAGGCCGTGAAAAAAATAGCTGCGATTAAACAGCGCGACATTTTCACAGGGTATGGACAGAATGACGTACAAGAATTTCTGCTTTTTATGATTGACTGTTTTCATAATGCCTTAGCCCGTGAAGTAGAGATGCACATCAAAGGGACCGAGCAAAGCCAACGCGATACCTTAGCCACTAAATGTTATACGATGATGAAAAATATGTACAAAAAAGAATATTCTGAAATGTTAACGATTTTTTATGGTATTCACGTCTCCGATATTATCTCTCTTAATACGAAAGAAACGTTGAGTAATACACCTGAACCTTTCTCGATTCTGAGTTTATCAATCCCTTCTATACCCACAGAAGCAATGATAACCATCCATGATTGTTTTGATCTTTATTGTAAAGCTGAACCCATTCAATGGATTAATGAACAAACGAAAGAAAAAGAACAAGCGGAACGTTCCTTTAGTTTCTGGAGTTTACCCGAGGTTATGATTATTCATTTAAAACGCTGGAATAATGACAATACGAATAAAAACAAGACAAATCATCTAGTGACAACGCCTTTAACGGGGGTGGATTTTTCTAAATACATTTCCGGCTATCAACCCGAGAATTATGTTTATGATTTATTCGGCGTATGTAATCACAGTGGCGGTACCGGGGGTGGACATTATACGGCATATATTAAAAACGCAAATGACAAATGGTATGAATGTAATGATACGGAAGTGAAAGAAATTAACAGCGAAACCATTATTTCGCCTCGTTCCTATTGTCTTTTTTATCGTAAAAAAAATAAAACAAATAATATATATACATAATGAATAAAGCTAATTCAACTAAAACAGAATTGGATAAGATAACCGATAAATTACAAAATAAATATATAGGTATTGAACCGATGCTTTTAATTGGTATAATTGCTTTATTAATTATTTATTATTATATTTTTTCCTCTTTAGGCAATAATGAAGACGGGAGTTCTTCGGATATTAAAATGCTATTTGAAACAATTTTATGGTTAATCTTTATTATATTATTATTGTTAAATGGAATTAGTTATATTTTTGGAATTGATATTATTAAAACAATTAAAAATCTGTTCGGCTATGATGAAGAAACCACAGATGATCTACTTTATAAAAATAATGATAAAGTTAAGATAATGTTAAAGGAACAAGTATTTCATGTGCCACAAAATAATTATAATTATGAAGATGCTAAAGCCATTTGTAATGCGTATGATGCTAGATTAGCTACATATGACGAAATGGATAAAGCCTATGATAAAGGAGCAGATTGGTGTAGTTATGGGTGGTCAGAAGGACAAATGGCGCTTTTTCCAACACAAAAAGATAAATGGGAAAAATTACAAAAAATGCAAGGACACGAGAAAGATTGTGGACGTACGGGCATAAATGGTGGTTATATGGATGACGCTTCACTTAAATTTGGGGTTAATTGTTACGGAGCTAAACCATCCATTACGCCGGGAGAAGCCCAACAAATGCGTGAAAAGCCAATCTACCAAAAAAATAAAAAAGAACAAGTATTTGATAGTAAAGTCTCTTTCTGGCGTAATAAATTATCACAAATTGAGTTGGCTCCATTTAATCATAATAATTGGAGTATGCTCTAAAAAAAAGAAATATAAAATAAAAATATTTTATATTTTATTATATGTTATATTGAAGAATAACTCAAAAAACTAGCAAAAGCTAACCATAAAATTAATGGAATTAATAAATAGGACGAGAGTTTCTTAAATTTATAAAAATAGAGAAAGAGCGCTATACCTAAGGTAATTATAATCTCCAAAAAAGCAAAAAGTTTAGAATAATTGAAGATGATAGACCACACAGCTAAGAAAAGTGATAAAATAAAATACACAGGAGCGATCGTGGGTCTTAACGTCCACGAATAACCAATTAATAATAATAAAATAGGCCAGACAATTGCAAACACATAAGGCGGAGGTCTAAACGCAACATTTTTGCCGGCATTTTTGGTGACGGGAAAAAAGAGTGAAACGAGATAGACTGACATAAGAGGAAATAAAAAATAAAATTTATTAAGATAATAGTTCATTTATATTATCTATTTATTTTTTATTATTTCGGCGGGTTTTCTTTCCCTTGTTACTGCCTTGTGCTGGTTTGCTACTGCCTTGTGCTGGTTTGCTACTGCCTTGTGCTGGTTTGCTACTGCCTTGTGCCATCTTTTTATCTTTAACGCGTCGGGTCATTTTTTTAGACGGGTCGGGCATATTCAACAAATCCAATAATTTGTTATACAAACTGTCGGGCACAATTTCTATATCAGATTCATCTAAGTTAGTATTAGCATTAGCATAAGCATTAGCATAAGCATTAACATCCTCATATACATATTGTGCTGCCGGAGCTGAACGACATACCGTTTCGGTTTTACAGACCAACCCCATCGGAACAGCTAAATTTTCATCATATAATGTGTCAGGGTTTTTTTCTTCTTCTTCTTCTCTCTTCTCTTTCTTTTCTTTCTTTCCTTTTTTCTCTTTCTTCTTACCTCCACCTCCACTAAATATGCCCGACAACATATCGTTTTTCATTATAAAGGAATTAATGGGAATGCCTAAGGCCGATGGTAAGCCGTCTGTATTTTTTACAACCGTTAATTCTGAATATTGTAACATTTTATTATATATATATATATATTTGTATGATTAATTGTTCGTATAACGTTTAATATCTGCCGTGTATTTAACTTCACGCGATTCTTTTATCACTTCCATTATTTTAGCCACTTGCGCAGAATTGCTAATACATTTGCCTAAACATTCTTCTACATATTTAAGTGTCAATGGTGCCGTTTGTTTAGTTTCGACAAAACGTAATTTACCATTCGTAATATTCACGGTGGCATTTTTTAAATTATTCGCTTCAATGTAGTTTAAAATGGTTTCTTCGGATGTGTTTTTTTCATCCCGCAATTTTTTGGTTTGTTCCGCTAAAAGTTTCATCTGATTATCTAACGCTACCCATTTCTTAATATTTTCTTCAAAACTCATTCTCTCTCAATACTTACAATAGATACATTATATCTAAATTATTATAATGTATAAATTATATAAAATTATAATAATGGATACCAATATTAATAATTATTCTACGAAAGAAATATTACAATTAATCAAATTAAGCGAGAAGGAGTGTAGCCTAGATAATGTCTATTATGTCATCACCGATATTTTAAAAAAAATAAAGACAACGGAAAATTTAGAGAATAAAAACCAAATCTTATTTTTTTTTAACCAATGTTTTGCAAAAATTTGTCAAATATATCACTATCACCCGACTGAAACAATGAAGCAAAATATTGATTTCATATTGTACCGCGAGCATCAACAGCCACAACATGAGCATGAGCATGAGCATGAGCCACAGCCACAGCAGGAGCAGGAGCAACCCGTCCCCTATGTAGATAAATTTGTCGGGACACTCCCCGTGAAAGTCCCCGAGATGGTCACCATCAGCGCCAACCAAGACAAATATGCCAGGGGGTTAGTCAATCCGTTAAAACGCGAAACCATCAAAAACATTCTAACCATTCATAGTAAATTTCGGCCAGATATGACCCAAAGCACTACCGATTTTTCCGTCACCATAAATGAACCTTTTAACAATGTCGTCTCCTTAAAATTGGCTTCTATTGAACTGATGAATTCTTATTATGCCATTTCGGATTACTTGAAAACCAACCGGTTTACGGTAGAAACTTACCTCTTGGACAATATAACAAATGCCATCAGTAATTTTTATAGTAGAGAGATTCAAATTAGCGAAGGCAGTTATACGATTGATAACCTTTACCCCGTCATAAACGACCTATTTAACGCCGATGTCAGTTTAAATATGTTAACCACTAAATATAACAGCACCAAAGGCAAAATCTATTTCCGCCTAAAAGAATTTCCGATTATCCCACCGCCCGCCGGCAAAAGATACGCTTTTAATTTAGTGTTTACCGTGTGCGACGATCTAAATCGGCCGATTTTTTGTAATATGGGCTGGCTCTTTGGTTTTATGAAAAGCAAATACACGTTTTTAAAAGATTATGTGAGTGTAGCCACTACGACGAAAGAAATCGGGTTTAACCCCGAAGCCCCGTTTGACTGTACGGGCACGAAATTTTTCTTGCTGGAGGTAAACGATTATAATAATAATTCACCCGCGGTTTTAAAGTATAATATACAAGATAAATATACGTTTAATGTCAAGGACATTTTAGCGAAAATTCCCAATACATCCACCACGTATTGTATCATCTTTGAAGATTCATCTGACCGCATCTTTAAATCCCGCAATTATTTCGGTCCCGTGAAATTAAACAAATTAAGAATTAAATTATTAGACGATAATGGCCGTGTCGTTAACCTAAATAATTCGGATATAGTCATCTCCTTGGAAATTGAATCACTCGATGTTCCTTACAAAAATATGATCAAGTAATTTGGCAAAACACGCCGCGGGTCTTATATGGTCTTGGTAATACGCTAAACCATTCTTTTGTAAACGCAGATAATCACTTTCTACTAACCTCTCCACTTGCGCAATCAGATAATGTTCCTCTTCCACTAAACCATAAATCGGAGGCGCCTGGTCATCTAAAATGACGGGCACTACGCCTAGCGCCAAATACGTGGCAATTAAATTCACGTCAAATTTATTCATTAGCCCGTATTTAACTTGCGTGAGTTTTTCTAGCAACGTAATGTAATCCACGATCACTTCATTGTTGAGACAAAACGTTTTCGCCCCAGAGTTAAAAGTGACTTGTCCATACATAATCGGTCTTTCGGCAGACACTTGCACTGGGGTATTAAGAAGAAATGTTTCTAATACTTTCGGGAAGTAGGCATAATAGAATAAAAACGTGTTGGCTAGCGGTAAAGTCGGTAAAACGTCGACTAAGGATTTATCATAATTGCAAACAAATACTTTGCTGTATTTTTTAATGGAATTATTTAACCAAATGTGCGACGGTTTATCGGTTAAAAGGTAATTGCCGACCGAAAAATAATCAATATCGGCTTCCACTTGAGAGAGATAAGCCGGATAAGTTTCTACGAAATAATCAATGAGTTCATACAAACCGCCACCGGCGTCATTGGTGCGGTCCCAAATACCCACCCCTTTTTGTTTAGGTTTCACAAATTGAATTTTATGAGTGGACATTTTCAGATTTAATAAACTCATATAAATAATGTGTTTATTGACTAACATATTTAGGAAATAGTTATTCAATTGTTGGATTTTCGGGTCCAGCGTAGCGGTGCGAATATTACAAAAAGCAATCGGTAATTCTTTATACGTGAGTGTTTTCGTTAGCTCGGACATTTTAATTGAATTCTCATAGGCAAAAAAATCTTCTGACCCGATATAACTGTAATCCTGTAAAAACGCCGTTAGACCTTCTTCTTGAACTAAATGCAAAGGCAGTCTTGCGTAAATTTCAACACACAACTTATTCTGTTCGCTCAACTGGCTCTGGCTCTGGCTCTGGCTCTGGTCAAAAATGATTTCAAATAATTGCGGACAGGCCAATTTACTTTCATAATGGGCAATGATTTTCCGGATATAGTCGGTTTTATTCACATATAAGAGACAAACCGAGTAGCGCTGAAATTCGTGTGCGTCGTCAATGACGGTACACGTTTTCCGAATAAAGCCAATGCCTTGCTCTTTTACTTCGGTTGAAAGCGAAAATTTATTCGTCATAATGAGATCTTTGCCGACCAAGAGCGTTTCGCCGTACGTTTCCACTGCATAAGTTAAGGCATTCACGATATTTTTGATATAAGTTAGACAGGAAATATTTTTGTCAAAGGGTATAAAATCGCGTTTTAATTGGACCGATTTAGGAAAATTTTCAATATAGTCTTTGACTTCTTCGGTACAAGAGATCACGCACGTTGCGTAGGGATGATAGAGTTCAATGGATAATAACAAACCTAAAAGCTGTTGATTATCGGCAGGGTCTTCTTGGACAAGACAAAACGATTTAACCTCCATTATATATTTATTTAAAATATTATATTTTTTATAAATACACGTTATGCCCAAAAAAATCGTACTAAAAAATTTGAATGGGACAAATTTTAATCCTTCAAATGTGGTCGGTGGGCACGTTCAAACCAGTGTTAACACTACTGTAGCAAATGACTGTTTAGCCATTACCGAAGCCGATTTAACGCTAATCTACTTAAACTACATTCAACCCTATTTGAATGAAGGGCCTTTTTATATGGGTTCAAACGAAATATTAACTGTAATTTATTCGCGTATTTTAGTACTCATTGAAATTACGACGAATAATAAAGACAAATTGGCATATGAAATATTAAGGGATATTTTAACCATTCTCTTGCAAACCCGTGATGTCTATTTTGACAAGTTAATGCTAGGCAATGAAGTTGCAACCTTAAAGAATAAATATGCCATCAGCGAACAAAAAATTATGGAATTAACTTTAGAATTAATGGACTGTAAAGCGGCGCACGAAGGTGGCATCCGGAATGCCGTATTACAAGGCGAGTTAGGTATTAAACTACATAAACCAAAAAATCTTATTTACGCGCAAGCCGTTTTTAATATTAATTTGGCGTGGTATTATTTTTTACATATGCAAAAATTTATCAATCCGCGTTTGTATATGGCTACAGTGGAATACGTTAAAACAATGGGCACCCGCGCCGAGGCGTATGATAAACTTATCGGGCTTTTAGATGAAAAATTTAAAACAATTGATGACGTGATAGATGCTGCCAATGCCGCGGCGCTTGTCGCAGTATAATAGAGAATAAAAAATATAAGAGAGAATAAAAAACAGCATAAAAATTTTCTTAAAAAAAAAACTATAAGCATATATTATAAAATGCCTTCCTGTCTGCAACTCGCTGGTTCTCTTAGCGCGACCAAGTTGTCGCTCAACGCTGTCGGTGACAGCTTAGACACTTTCGTGGAAATGTTAGTCGTCGATGCGTCCCGTAACGTAGCCACTGATGCTGGCTCATTTGTTTACTACATTGATGTAGCGGGTGATTTAAATTCGCTCATCACCTACACTGCCTCAGCCACTGGAGATTTGAATGATGATGCTTATGCGTTCTCTGGATTCTCCCGAACGGATGATGCCTCGGCCAATATTTATCTGCCATCCGTTACAGGTGTTAACGTGCCGGCCGGTTTAATTGATGCCAACAATGTACCCAGAGGTATCTTGGCGGGCACCTTCCCCGTGAATCTTACCGTTGCGGTTAATGACCAAGGATTAATGACGGCCAGCATCCTGATTTCAGGTTCAAACGTCACTTCCAACGTGGTTGATTCCAACTTAAAGGCACAGGTTGCTTATTGGGACGTCTCGGGTGTCTCTTTACCTACACCTACACCAACCAGCGCGGATGTGTTGACGGCTACATTGGAGTCAATCCAACTTCAAAGCCACTTTGCGGCTGAATTAGCCACTGTTTTGGCATATTACCACAACAAGCAAATGCTGACCACCTGGACGATTGCCTTGACGTCAATTGCGTCGGGTAACGACAACTCGCTCGCCAAACACGCGCGCAACATTGGCAACACGGGTTCATCTGCGGTTTTCGCCCAGGGTGCTAAAGTCATGGCAATTACCCCTTTCAGCTACCGTGTGGACATTGTGGATTACCTTGCCGCATCCACTGCCATTCTCGCACCCCAAAACGTGTATGGTGTCATTACACAACTCTAAATATTTGTAAAAACCATACATACATCATAAATCTTTTATAAAAAAAAATAATACATTTTTTTATAAAATTACAAAACAAAAACAAAAAAAACAACAAAAATTTATAAAATAGACTAAATAATTTATTTTATATAAAAGAAAAAAAAAGAAGTTTAACGCCGACGACGAAATGTGCGTTTAAGTGAATTACCCAATCCGCGCACATTCTTTTTAGTGCTACGACTGCCCTTAAAATAACGCTGAAGCGCTAAAAGACCAAAAGGTACGGCGGCAGTGGCAATGATGCTACCACCTTTCTTACTATTACGACGACGACGATGACGAGCACCACCTAATTGAGGAGGAGTATGTTCATTACCTCCAACGGCGGCGGCATTAGTAGCAATATTCCCGCCACGATGACGATGACGACGAGTACGATGACGACTGCTTGTTTTTCTTGGCATTTATACATTAACATTAGAAAATTAATCATTTTTTTTTTAACTTCCTAAATATATTTTAAAATAAATAATTGGTTTGGGTATTTCTACAACAATTAATGAGATGATTCACATTTGCTCCTAAAAAACACGGAAAGAACATAACCAATTTACACGGTAAACAAAACAACGTACAACAACACACATCATCATCATATACTCCGCCTGAGTTAGTTATTATATAACCGGACATACAATATTCTGGACAAGAGATAGGACAAAAATCAACCCGCTTTTGTATATGAGGTTCATAACAGAAGGTATAACAAAGACCACCACAACGCGCATCCTTAATCGGTTTTCTATAACAACAACAGAATGGATTAGGCTTCGGTAGCGCCCGTTGCACTTGCGCCCGTTGTACTTGTATCCGTTGCACCTGTGTTTGTACCCGTTGCGTTTGCGATTGTACTCGTTGCGTTTGCGCTTGTACTCGTTGTACTTGTATCCGCTGCGCTTTCACCCACTGCGCGTGTAATTGTATCTCATGCGCGTGTAATTGTAACTCATGTGCGTGTAATTGTATCTCATATGCGTGTAATTGTAACTGTTGCGCTTGCATTGTATATGGCGGTGGTGATATATAAGGTGGTGGTTCATCCTCCGAACAGCGTTTTGACGTTTCTAAATAGTCTAAACGATACATTGGGGGTAGCTCTTGCATAGTTAGCTCTTGCTGTGAAAACATTTACAATGAATAAAAGCATACCACATTATGATAATATATATCAATTTTTTGGATGAAATGATTTATTCCGCAATAACAAAACAAAAATGCCTAAATGTAAAAGAAAACTAATGATGACAAACATCATACATAAATATAAATACGGATTGATCTGGGTTAATATCACATCTATAACCGGGGATATAAATGCTTTAAACTCTGTTTTCACATCTTCTCTTTTTAAAACGCCTATACATTCTTGAATAAGCACATTTTTCAACATTATTTATAATAAAATAATCTTTTTTTTTAACGAATCATTTGTATTTTATATATTTTTTGCGTGTTAAAAAGTGGTTAATTTTCTAATTCATTTTTAATGGATATAGACATTGTATCATTGTCACCTGATTTTGATTTTAAGTCAATAACTTTAGCAGATCCACATCCATTAATTGGTCAATCGGGATTTTATTTTACGCAACTCACGATTGGTAATGAAGACAAACCCAAAAAATTATGTTTACAATTACCTCAGTGTGTAACAAAACAAGGCGTAGTAACGATTAAAAATGCCAAATATTTAGATTTAATGTTTGAACGGAGTGAATGTGACACGCTTATGAATTGGATTGAACGTTTAGAATATAATTGTCAGGATATCATTGATAAAAAAAAAGAATTATGGTTTCAAACAGAATTAACACGTGATGATATTGAATCTATGATGACGCAAGTCACACGACTATACCAATCGGGCAAATATATATTAATGCGAGTATTTATTGAAAATTTAAAAAATAATGAGAAATGTATCGCTTATAATGAAAATGAAATTGGAGTGGATTTAGATACTTTAGAAGCGAATAACCCCATTATTCCATTAATTATGATAGAAGGTGTGAAGTTTTCATCTAGAAGTTTTGAAATATCATTAAAATTAAATCAATTAATGGTTATTGGAAAAAATGAAAAGAAATCTTCTTGTTTAATTAAGCGAAATAATGAACAAACCCAAACCACCCTTAACAAAATACATATAGTACCACCTATTTTAGAACAAATGGAAACGGTATCCGTACAAGTAGCACCGCCAACACAAGTAGCACCGCCAGCACAAGTAGCACCGCCAGCACAAGTAGCACCGCCAGCACAAGTAGCACCGCCAGCACAAGTAGCACCGCCAACACAAGTAGCACCGCCAACACAAGTAGCACCGCCAGCACAAGTAGCACCGCCAGCACAAGTAGCACCGCCAGCACAAGTAGCAC
>Ga0114966_10001834_pt1 | contig 19310 bp, 17 predicted proteins | sample M_130207_XF_Meta_FD_87029 | JGI IMG/M metagenome (GOLD analysis project Ga0114966, IMG submission 87029) | Freshwater microbial communities from Lake Montjoie, Canada to study carbon cycling - M_130207_XF_MetaG | ecosystem: Environmental > Aquatic > Freshwater > Lake | place: Lake Montjoie...
CCAGCCGAACACTGCCTAGCGCAATGCGCATTTCCTGATGGTCTGGCACGTACGTGCGCTGTGCGAACTCCAGATGTTTCTCGGCGGCGTCTAACGAGGCACGATGGGCACGCTCCGCCGCGGCATAGCTTCCCTGCCGCGCAAGATAGTAGCCGATGAACCGGTTATGGCTGTCGATCGCGTTATATATCCAGCGCGCCCATTGCGGTGCAGCGCGCAGGCGGGAAAGCGTAGCCTCTGCCTCGGCGCGCGCCTTGTCGGCGTCGGTCCAGCGGGCGAGCAGGCTGTGGATCGTCATCATTCGCAGCTGCGCGTGGTGGTAATGAAGCAGGTTCGATTGCCGGGTTTCCTCCGCGATGCCGTTCCAGAACTCAAGCGCCGCGAACTGGTCGCCGCGCGCTCCCAATGCATTGCCGAGATCGTTCTGGATGCGCCAGCGGTCGCCGATCTGCTGCGGCGTGGGGCGTCCCGGCTGCTGGTTGGCGAGCGCGAGCCGCAGGTCTTCGATCGCGCGCTCGTAGTTGCCGAGTCGCTGGTGCGCCAGTGCGCGCCGGTGGTAGAAAATCGCAAGCTCGTGCTTATCGTCGGTCGCAGGGACTGCGGCGCTCGCCTGCGCCCGCATATCCTGCGTCGCCGTGCCCGACAGGCTCTGGCCGATCGCCTCCTCGAGTTTGTCCTCCTGCGCCAGCGCAGTGGCGGAGAACAACACGAGCAGGCATATAGCCAGCACAAATCGAGGTAACAACTTACGGTCCCCCTTCGCGGCGATCAATGTACGCCGGCGCGCAGCGCCGTTACTGCTCGGCGAGCGCTCTCAACCGCGGATCGTCGGGACGCTCGGCTGAGGCAGTCTTCCAGTATTTGCGCGCCTCGTCTTTCAGCTCGACCTGGTCGAGCCACGCTGCATAGGCGATGCGGCTCGACAACGGCGCGGTTGCCGCGGGCCGCAATGCTTCGGCCTGCGTGCGCAGCGCGGCGGGGGCCAGCGCGAAATCCGCAGAACTCGAATACTTGCGTCCATCGGCGAGCCGTGCGGAGACTTCCCATGTGTAAGGCACGCCTTCTTGCAGCACAACGCTAGCGGGCAATTTGAAGGATGGCACATCGATCTCGGCCTCGTGCATGGCGCGCCCGGTTTCGTCGGTGATTTCCAGCTGATATTTGACGCCGGCCTGCAGCTCCTGCCAGCGGAACTCGGGCTGGGCCTCCAGCGTGCGCGTCTTGTGCAGGTTCAGCAATTGAATGCGTGCACCGGTGCGAAACCCGCGCATCACCATCGCGCCCTGCGCCATGCCCACCGGCTTGATCCGGATCGTGTTACCGCCTTTGCCGAGCGACGAACTGCGTTTCTCGGGTTTAGCGCCGCTGGTAACGTCAGGCTGCCCGGCTTTGAAGACGATCGCAGCCGGCCCTTTGAATACGTATTCGTCGCCCGCGTCGAGATAAAGCGCGACCAGCGTAGCGCCCGCCGCAAGTTGAACCTGCGCGCCCGCCTCCAGCTCGGCGAGTATCGTAACGTCGCGCGGCCGCCCCTCGGCAGCCATCGTCGCCTTGCCCTGGAGGTCGGTCACCATGGCGACGCCCGCGCCATGCACTGCGAAAGGCAATGCGCAGGCGCCAAGCACCGCCAGTATTGCCAGCCACGATCGCGACATCGCGTAAATCTGTGCGTTGATTTCCATAAATCCAAGCTCCTCGACTTGACCTATGTTTGCTTCCCGCCCGAAAACCAGCAGCGTCGTGCGATTCTATACGGAGCAAGACCGCCATGCCGTGCGTTTAGCCGCGCGCAGACGGTGAATTTTCATATCTTCCCCTGCCTTCCGCCGCGCCGCATGCGGAACCGGCCGACGACCTGCTAGACTTTGCGAAATGATACGCGCAGGCGCCGCCCTTTTCATCCTGCTGCTGGCAGCGGGAATCAACCATAGCGAGTGGCTGCGCCCTCTCGACCTCAAATTGCTCGATGCGCAGTTCCAGGTATTGCGCACCTACGCCTTGCGTCCGGCCGTGAATCCCGTGGTGGTGGTCGGTTTCGATGAGGAAACCGCGACCGCCCTGCTCCAGCCCTTTACCTTGTGGCATCCGCATCTGGGCAAGTTCCTGCAGGCGGCAGCGGGCGCCGGCGCGACGGTGATCGGCTTGGACGTGGTATTGCCCGATCGCAGCTTTGAAACGATAGTGCCCGGTTACGACCGCCAGTTGCTGACCGGCATATTGATAGCCCGTCGCACCACACCGGTCGTTTTGGCGCTGACGGTCGACCCTGTCGGCGTCACCCGTCCGGTCTATCCGGCTTTTCTGACCGTAGCCGGGAAAGATGGAACCGGTTACGCATTGCTGCCGATCGATGCCGATGGCGTGGTACGCAGGTTCGACGAAAGCATACGCACGGACAACAGCGACGCGCCGACGCTGGTGGGCCAGATGGCGCGCAAGCTCGGCAAGCCCGTACACGAAGGGCTGATCGATTTTGCGGCCGGAGAGCCATTCGACTTCGTGCCTTTGCAATCAGTGCTGCAGTGGTACGACGCTGGCAATGCTGCCGAATTGGAACGCGCGTTTCGCGGGAAAGCAGTGCTGCTGGGCAGCACTTTGAAATTCGAAGACCGCCTCGCGGCGCCGGTCAACCTGGCGGGATGGGATGTGCACGCTACCAATGCGCCGGGTGTGCTGCTGCACGCCCAGGCGTTGCGCAACCTGCTCAATGACGGCGTTATACAGCCCGCGGCGCCATGGCTGCCGCTCGTGCTGACGCTGGCCGCCGCGCTGCTCTGGCTGTGGGCGCCGCCGCCCGCCGTTGCGCTCGCCGCAATCGTCTTCCTGTGGGCCGGGTGCATAGGCGCATCGACCCTCGCCCTGGCAAAAGGTCTTGAACTGCCGGTCGCAAACGTCATGCTGATCGCATTGATCGCCGTCGGCGGGCGCCAGCTGTGGGAAACCGTGCTCAACCTGCGGGAACGACGCCGGCTGCGGCTCTCGTTTGGCGGTTATGTCAGTCCGGCGGTAATGCGGGGCATCCTCGCCGGCACGCTGAACCCGTCGCTCGGCGGCACCAAGCAGTTCGCCTGCGTGCTGTTCTCCGACATACGCGGCTACACGACCCGCAGCGAACGCATGACGCCAGAGCAGACGATCGCTTTTCTGAATAACTATTTCGATCGCATCGTGCCCATCATTCACGATCACGGCGGCACCGTCGTGAGTTTCATGGGCGACGGCATCATGGCGGTATTCGGCGTGCCGCAGCCGATGCCCAACCCCTGCGCTGCCGCGTTCGACGCCACGCGCGCGATGCTCGACAGTCTGCGCAAGCTGAACGCCGGCCTTGCGGCCAAGGGAGAAATTCCACTCGAAATCGGCGTCGGCCTGCATGCCGGCGAAGGCGTCGCCGGACACATCGGCGCGGCGACGCGGCACGAATATTCGGTGATCGGCGACGTCACCAACGTGGCGTCGCGCCTTGAAGGCCTGACCAAGGAAATCGGCTATCACCTGGTCTGCTCGCAGGCCGTCGTCGACCGCCTGGAAAACCGCGACGGACTGGTGCCGCTCGGCGCGCGCCCCATCAAGGGACATTCGGCGCTCGAAGTCTTCGGTTACGACTGCATAACGCCGGCAGCAGCACCGCGATGAGCGAAACCTCCGTTGCCGGCGGCCTCGGCCAGACTCTCCAGCTGGAAGAGCACGAGTTACGCGCGCTGTCGGCCCGCGCGAATATTTCGGCGAAATGGCGCTCGACGAAGGCCCGCGCTCCGCTTCGGTCGAAACGCTGGAAACCAGCCGCTTTAACAGACTGATGTTGCGCGTGCGCGCGTTGACTGAAAACATACGCTCGCTCGCCCTGCTCGACGTCTATGGTCGCGTCGCGCGCCTGCTGCTCGAAATGGCGACCGAGCAGGACCACCGCCTCGTCGTCGCGGCAAAACTCCCCCGGCAGGACATCGCGGAAAGGGTCGGCGCCTCGCGTGAAATGATCAGCCGCATCTTCAAAGACCTGCTGGTCTGGCGGCTATATCACCATAGAACAGCGGCATATCGTGATCAATCGGAATTTACCGGAACGGCGGTAAAACTCGCGCCGCTTTGAAAGGAATATAATAAATTCGACTGCGCGACACTTGGGCAGTTGCAACGCCGAGAGGAAAGCATCATGGATACCACCGCCACCCGCGCCGAGGCCATACTGATCCGCAGCGACGCGCGCGGCATGACGACGCTTACGCTCAACCGCCCCAAACAGTTCAACGCATTGTCGACGGAGATGCTGGCGGCGCTGCAATCCGCGCTCGACGACATCGCCGCCGACCCGGCCATCCGCGTCGTCGTCATCGCGGCCAACGGCAAAGCCTTTTGCCCGGGGCACGACCTTAAAGAAATGCTCGCCAACCGCACGCAGGAATTCGTCGGCTCGCTGTTCGACAACTGCTGCAAGGTGATGATGAGCATCACGCGCATGCCGCAGCCGGTGATCGCGCGCGTGCACGGCATCGCCACCGCCGCGGGCTGCCAGCTCGTTGCCGCGTGCGATCTGGCGGTGGCTTCTACCGATGCGCGCTTTGCCACCTCCGGCGTCAACTTCGGGCTGTTCTGTGCGACCCCGGGCGTCGCAGTTTCGCGCAACGTGACGCGCAAACAGGCGATGGAAATGCTGATGACCGGCGAATTCATCGATGCCGCTACTGCGCTGCAGTGGGGCCTGATAAACCGCGTCGCGCCACCCGCTCAACTCGACAATGCGGTGCGCGAGCTCGCGGAGCTCTTATTGTCCAAACCCTCCGCCGTACTCGCCGCCGGCAAGAAGTTTTTCTACCGCCAGATCGAAATGGACATGGAGCCTGCATATAAGCTCGCGAGCGAGGTCATCACCAACAATATGCTCGGTCCGGACGCGCTCGAAGGCGTTAGCGCATTCGTCGAGAAACGCCAGCCCAGGTGGCATGATAGATAAGCTGTTCCGTTGCGCGGTTGTCGCGTGCGGGCTTTACGCAGCGGCCGCATCCGCGCAGACGACGCTGATGCCGCCGGAATGCGCCGGCAAGACCGGGGCGCAACTCGATGAATGCGTGCGCAACATCACGCAGCCGTCGGTTTTTGGCGGCTTCGAGCCTTTCGAGCAGAAACCCGACCCCTCGCAATTGCTCAATTGCCTGATGCTGAGCAAGGCCGACGAAGGGTTTTGCATACAGCGCAACGAAATCATTCTCGAATGCCGCAATCGCGTCAAAAATCCGGACTTCGACGCCTGCGTAAGCCGGCTCATCGGACGGCCGCAATTGCCGATCGCCGCCGACTGCTCTCGGCTACCAGCGGCACAGCGCAACCGCTGCGCGCTGCGCAATAAATCGTTCCACGAATGCCTGAGCGATCCCTACCGCTACTTCATCTGCCTCGGCGACAAAATGAACGCCAAGTAAAGGATCGTTCGCCCTGATGTATAGAAGGGCGAACGGCAGTTCGCGCGAGCGCGGTGTTCGTGCTTCTATACATCAGCACGAACGAACTCAGCTTTTCCCCAGCACCAGCAACAACTGGTTCAGCCGCTTGACGAAGGTCGCCGGGTCTTCGAGCTGCCCGCCTTCCGACAGCAGGGCCTGGTCGAACAGCACGTGGCTCCAGTCGCCGAAACGCTGCTCGTCGGCCTCGTACTTAAGCCGCTGCACGAGCGGGTGGCGCGGATTGATTTCCAGGATCGGCTTCGTCGACGGCACCTTCTGCCCCGCCGCCTTTAACAGACGCTCGAGGTTGGCGCCGAGCTCGTGCTGGTCGGCGACCAGGCAGGCAGGAGAATCGGTCAGGCGCAGGGTCACGCGCACTTCCTTCACGCGCTCGCCGAGGGCTTTCTGGATCTTCTCGACGAAGTCCTTGTGCTCGCCGGATTCCTTCTCCTGCTCCTTCTTCTCTGCTTCATCGGCAAGCTTGCCGAGATCGAGTTCGCCCTTGGCGACCGACTGCAGCGATTTGCCTTCGAATTCGTGCAGACTGCCGACCATCCATTCGTCGATACGCTCAGCCAGCAAAAGGACTTCGATGCCTTTCTTGCGGAACACTTCGAGATGCGGGCTGTTCTTGGCGGCAGCAAAAGTATCGGCAGTAACGTAGTAAATCTTGTCCTGGCCTTCTTTCATGCGCGATATGTAATCAGCAAACGTCACTTCCTGCGCCTCGCTATCGGTCAGCGTGGAGGCAAAGCGCAGAAGCTTGGCAATGCGCTCGCGATTGGCGAAATCCTCGCCTATGCCTTCCTTGAATACACGTCCGAACTCCTGCCAGAAGGTCGCGAATTTGTCTTGGTGGTTCTCAGCCAGCTCTTCGAGCATGCCCAGCACGCGCCGCACCGAGCCGCTGCGGATGGCATCGATGTCTTTGGACTGCTGCAGTATTTCACGCGAGACGTTCAGCGGCAGATCGGCGGAATCGATGACGCCGCGCACGAAGCGCAGGTAATTGGGCATCAACTGCTCGGCGTCGTCCATGATAAAAACACGCCGCACGTAAAGCTTGATGCCACGCCGGTGCTCACGGTCCCATAAGTCGAAAGGCGCCTTGGCCGGGATGTAAAGCAACTGCGTGTATTCCTTATTGCCTTCGACCCGGGCATGCGCGTGGCACAGCGGAGCTTCCGTGTCGTGCGCCACGTGCTTGTAGAATTCGTCGTACTGCTCCTGCGTGATATCCGACTTGGCGCGCGCCCACAGTGCGTTCGCCTGGTTGACGGTCTCGTCCTCGTCCGTTACCCGGTATTCGCTTTTGTCCTTGTCCCAGATTTCTTTTTTCATCGCGATCGGCAGCACGATGTGGTCTGAGTACTTCCGGATGACGGATCGTAACTGCATGCCGGACAGCATTTCGTCTTCGCCTTCGCGCAAGTGCAATGTCACTTCGGTGCCGCGCCCCGCTTGTTCCACCGCTTCGAGCGTGAATTCGCCGCCGCCATCGGACTCCCAGCGCACCCCCGCTTCCGCCGGCAGACCCGCGCGTCGCGTGGTCAGTGTGACCTTGTCGGCGATGATGAACGAGGAATAAAAACCCACCCCGAACTGCCCGATCAGGTTGGCGTCTTTCGCCTGCTCGCCGCTCAGGTTCTTGAAAAATTCGCGCGTGCCGGAGCGCGCGATGGTGCCGATGTTGGCAATGACTTCTTCGCGCGACATGCCGATGCCGTTATCCGCGATCGTGATGGTGCGTGCCGCCTTGTCGAAGCTCACACGTATTTTCAGGTCGGCGTCGTTTTCGAACAGGTCTTTATTGGTCAGCGCCTCGAACCGCAGCTTGTCGCAGGCGTCGGACGCATTGGAAACCAGCTCGCGCAGAAATATTTCCTTGTTGCTGTACAAGGAGTGAATCATGAGGTCCAGCAGCTGCTTGACCTCGGCCTGGAAACCCAGCGTTTCCTTCGTTGCAGTCGACATCCAATACTCCGTTTTTTAGAAAACTCTGATCAAAGGGGGCGTACAAACCGCATTTCAAGTGCGGGATTCTACTCGCCGGTGGCATTTCCGGAGGCGCAACTGTAACATTGCCGCTCCCGGTTTCGTTCGCGAGGTATCCCTCTTGAAAACATTTAAATTTATTCCCGCCGCCCTGCTCTGGCTGGCTGCAACCGGCGCATTCGCTCAGCAACAGGTCGTGGTCGTCACCTCGTTCCCGAAGGAACTGACCGAAGCCTACAAAAAGGCGTTCGAAGCGAAAAATCCCGGCATCAAAGTCGAAATTCTCAACAAACCGACCCCGGCGGGAGTCGCCTATATCCGCGAAGCGCCGGCCACCAACAAACCCGATGTGTTCTGGGTCTCGGCGCCCGATGCCTTCCAGGTCCTGTCCGGTGAAAAACTGCTCGCCAAAATCGACTCTCCTGCCAAGGAAGTGCCGGCAAAAATCGGCAACTACCCTATCAACGATCCGCAGGGTTTTTATCTTGGCCAGGCGCTCGCGGGCTACGGCATCATGTGGAACACGCGCTACATGAAAGCCCACAAACTGCCCGAACCGAAGGAATGGGTAGACCTCACCAAGCCCGTATATTTCAGCCACGTCGCGATGTCCTCGCCGTCGCGTTCCGGGACTACGCACCTGACGGTCGAAACCATTCTGCAGGGCGAAGGCTGGGAAAAGGGCTGGCGCGACATGCTGATGATCGCCGGCAACTGCGCGGCGATCACCGAGCGCAGCTTCGGCGTGCCGGACGGCGTCAACAACGGCCAGTACGGCATCGGGCTCGTCATCGACTTTTTCGGTCTCGCCGGCAAAGCCTCGAAATTCCCGGTCGAATTCGTCTACCCGTCGGTGACCGCCATCGTACCCGCCAACATCGGCATGGTGCTCAACGCGAAAAACGCCGAGAACGCGCGCAAGTTCATCAATTTCACGCTCTCGCCCGAAGGCCAGGAACTGCTGTTCGATCCGCAGATCAGCCGCCTGCCGGTGCTGCCGAGCAGCTACAAGAAAGCGCCCGCAGGGTTCCCCAATCCGTATACCGGCACGATCAAGCCCAAGGTGAATTTTGATTCCGATTTGTCGGAGTCGCGCTACTACGTCGTCAGTTCGATTTTCGACCAGACCATCACGTTCCGCCACAAGGAACTGGCGCAGGCCACCAAGGCCATCAACGAAGCCGCCGCCAAGCTCGCCGGCAAGAACAACCCGCAGGCTGCGAAACTGCTCGCCGATGCCCGGGATGCCGCCTACTCGCCTATCGTCACCACGCAAAAATCCAGGGACAAGGAATTCCTCGCGCTCTACCGCAACACCAAGCGCGACGCCGAAAAAACCAAGCAGACCACATCGCTTGAGGAATACTGGAGCAACACCGCGCGCAAAAACTACCTGCAAGCTGTCGAACTCGCTAATCAAGCGGCAGCCTTGGCGAAGTAAGTCTCCGGGATCGGTTAATCAGCGCATGAAAGTCTGCGTGCTCGGCGCCGGCGTCGCCGGCATGACCTCGGCCTATTTCCTCGCGCGCGCCGGCCACGAGGTGACCGTTATTGAACGCAACACGGGCGTCGGTCTCGAAACCAGCTACGCCAACGGCGGCCAGCTTTCCTATAGCTACGTGGCGCCGCTCGCCGGCCCCGGTGTGCTGCCCAAGGTGCCGCCGTGGCTCATGAAGCGCGATGCGCCCCTGCGTTTCTCGCCGCGCCTGGATTATTTTCAATGGCGATTCTGCCTGCAGTTCGTGCTCGCCTGCAACGCTGCGCAAAGCGAGCTGACGACCTCGCGCCTCCTGCGTTTGTCTTTTTACAGCCGCGAACTGATGCACGAGATGGTACAGGCTGAAGCACTCGATTTCGATTACGTGCGCAACGGCAAGCTCGTGTTTTATTCCGACGAAACGTCGTTCCGCGGCGCCGTGGCAACCATGGATTACCAGAAATCACTCGGCTGCGAGCAGGAGGTGCGCGGCCGCGATGCCTGTGTGGCGCTCGAACCCGCGCTCGCGCACATCGCGCATGAAATTGCCGGCGGCATCTACACGCCCAGCGAAGACGCCGGCGATTGCTATCATTTCTGCACCAGTCTCGAACGCGTCCTGCGCACCGGCCCCAATCCGGTGAAATTCGAGTTCGACACCCAGGTCACCGCCCTCGTGCGCCGCGGCGGCAGCATCAGCGAAGTGCAGACGAACCGCCATCCGATCGAAGCGGACTGCTATGTCGTAACGCTGGGCGCGCAAAGCGTGTTCCTGCTGCGGCCGATCGGCATCGATGCGCCCATCTACCCACTCAAAGGCTACAGCCTGACGCTGCCGATCGAGCACAGTGGCGCCGCGCCGCTCGTCAGCATCACGGACCACAAGCGCAAAGTCGTCTACGCGCGGCTCGGCGAAGAGTTGCGGGTCGCTGGCATGGCCGACATTACCAACTATCGCGCCGATCTCGATCCCGCCCGCATCGCCGTGCTGGTGCGGCAGATGAAGCACACGTTTCCGGGCAGCGCGGATTTCAGCCGCGTCAAACCGTGGTGCGGGCTGCGCCCCGCCACGCCGAAGGGCACACCGGTGCTGGGTCGCACGCGTTACTCCAACCTGCTGCTCAACATCGGCCACGGCGCGCTCGGCTTTACCCTCGCCTGCGGCTGCGGCCAAATCATGGCCGACCTTGCCTGCGGGCGCGAGACCGGCATCTCGCTCGATGGTTTCACGCTGCAATAAAAATGACTCTGCCAATGAGCAGCCGTTTGAGTCCCGCGCACGCCGTGATAGCGCTCCTGATCGCGGCTTTCCTGCTGATCTTCCTGGTGGTCCCGGTCATCACAGTGATGTACGTCGCATTCACCAACAGCGACGGCAGCCTGACGCTCGCGCATTTCTTTTCGTTTTTCCAGCTCACGCTGATGCGCGAATCGTTCTACAACAGCCTTTACGTCGGCGGCATGAGTGTGCTGATTTCTTCGATCATCTCGCTGCCGCTGGCCTATTTCACCATGCGCTTCCAGTTCCGCGGCAGCGTGCTGATCCAGACCCTCGGCGTGCTGCCGCTCATCATGCCGCCTTTCGTCGGCGCGGCCGCCATGCAGCTCCTGTTCGGCCGCAGCGGCTCGGTCAACCTGATACTGAACGAGTACCTGGGGTTCGGCATTCCGTTCATGGAGGGGCTGAACGGCGTGATCTTCGTCGAGGCCCTGCACTACTTTCCGTTCATCCTGCTCAACCTGACCGTCGCGCTCGCCAATATCGACAGCGCCATGGAGGAATCCGCGCAGAACCTCGGCGCCAGCGGCTTCCGGCTCTTCCGCCGCATCGTGTTCCCGCTGGCGATGCCCGGCTATCTCGCGGGCGCCGCACTCGTTTTCCTCAAAGTATTCGACGACGTCGGCACCCCGCTGGTGTTGAACGTCACCAATATCCTCGCTGCCCAGGCTTATTTCCGCATTACTTCGATTGGCATCGACGATCCCATCGGCTATGTAGCAAGCGTCATCATGGTCATCGCCTCGCTCGTGGCGTTGTGGGGTTCGACCTGGATTATGCGCGGCAAAGACTATGCGACGCTGCAACGAGGCGGCTCCAGCCTCGCCAAGCGCAAGCTGAAGCCGTGGCAGGCGGTGATTGCCTACGGCTGGATCGTGCTGGTCCTGATAGTAGTGCTGTCGCCGCACCTCGGCATACTGCTGTTGTCGCTATCCAAGGTCTGGAGCTATTCGATCGTCCCCGACGTCTACACGCTGGACAATTACGTGACAGTCTTTCGCGACTCCAGCGGCATGATGGCGAATACCCTGCTCTACTGCGGCATTGCCGCGGGACTCGACGTCGTCATCGGCACCGCAATCGCCTACCTGATACTGCGCACCAAATTGCCGGGACGCCAGTGGCTGGACTTTGCGGCCAGCGCTGCGATTGCCATACCGGGTGTCGTACTCGCCATCGGCTATTTGCGCACGTTCCGGGATTTCCAGTTGCCGTTCACCAACGAGCCGTTTACCGCATTCTGGCTCATCATCGCCATCGCCTACACGGTCAGGCGTTTGCCGTATGCATTGCGTTCATGCATGGCGGCATTGCAGCAGATGCATGTTTCACTTGAAGAAGCTGCCGAGAACCTCGGCGCCAACAAGAACCGCACGATCTACCGCGTGGTGGTGCCGCTGATGGCAGGCGGCATCCTCGCCGGGTTCGTCACGAGCTTTCTGACTGCGGCCGTGGAATTGTCGGCGACCATCATGCTCGTCACCGCGCAAAGCGACGCGCCGATGTCGTACGGCATCTATCTATACATGCAAAGCATTGCTGGACGCGGGCCGGGCGCCGCGCTGGGCGTGATCGCCGTCGTGCTGGTCGGCCTCGGTACTTATTTCTCTAACCGCATGATCCGCAACCGCGCAGCAGGCCATGCTGCGCAAATGCTTAAAACCGGAGCTTGAATATGGAACAACCTGTGGTAACCGGCCCCAAGGTCAGGGTCGACATCCGGAACGTGAACCTCGCGTTCGGCGCAACACAGGTGCTGCGCGACATCAGCCTCACCGTCGAGCCCGGTGAGTTCTTCGCGTTGCTGGGGCCTTCCGGCTGCGGCAAATCGACGCTGCTAAGGTTAATCGCGGGCTTCAATCAGGCACAAAGCGGCACGGTGACTATCGACGGCGCGGACATCACGAGCATCCCGCCATGGCGGCGCGACATCGGCATGGTGTTCCAGAATTACGCGCTTTGGCCGCACATGACCGTCGCGCAGAACGTCGCCTTCGGCCTCGAAGAACGCAAACTGCCGCGTGCCGACATTGCGCGCCGCACCGCCGCTGCGCTCGAACTCGTTGGGCTCGCCGATTACGGCTCGCGGCGGCCTAACCAGCTCTCGGGCGGCCAGCAGCAGCGCGTCGCGGTGGCGCGCACTATCGCGATCGAACCGAAAGTACTGCTGCTGGACGAACCGCTTTCCAATCTCGACGCCAAGCTGCGCGTGCACATGCGCACTGAGTTGCTGGCACTGCAGCGCAAACTCGGCATCACCACCATATTCGTGACCCACGACCAGGAAGAAGCGTTGTCGATCTCGGACCGCGTCGCAGTGCTCGACGGCGGCGCGATCCAGCAGGTCGGCACGCCGATGGATCTCTTCGACCGCCCGCACAACCGCTTCATCGCGAGCTTTGTCGGCACCATCAATCTCCTGCGGGGTACCGCGCAGAAATCCGCCGGCGGCGTCACCTTCGAATCGCCGCTGATCGGAAAAGTCAGCCTGGCGACGGACAATCCGTTGTCGGGCGCCGCCGAAATCGCTTTCCGGCCGCACACGCTGAGCCTCGCAGCGCCGGACAGCGTCGGCGCGACGGACCGGATATGGGTGACCGGCAATGTCGCGCACCGCGAGTTTCTCGGCGAATTCGTGCGCTACCGCATCGATGCGCAGGGCACCGACATCGTCGCCGACCAGCCGCATTTCGGCGGCAACGTCGAATTCGTGCCGGGCAGCCAGGTCAGGGTCGGTATTTCGCCTGCGCAGGTGAGGCTGTTGCCGGCGTAATCGCCCTGTCGCCAGAGGCTTGGCGTCGTTGAGGCCGGCGGTGCTACCATAAGCACAAGGCGCAATTCATTACGGAGGGAAGCATGGGCGCAATACTGAAAGACATCGAAGCGCAAGCGTTGCAATTGTCTCTGAAAGAGCGCAGCGAACTGGCCCACCGCCTGCTTGTAAGTCTTGACGGTGAACCGGAGGATGCTCCCGAAGTCATCGCCAAGGCCTGGGACGACGAGATCGCGCGCCGCGTGGCTGAAATCGATGCGGGGACCGCAACGCTTATTCCCCAGGAACAAGTCTTCGAAAAACTGGATGCCAAACGCAAGGCCCGTGAGTGAGGGTAGTCTGGCAAGTACAGGCAGAAACCGAGCTTGATGTTGCAATCGATTACTACTATTTCCAGGCCAGTACGGCGGTATCTGAAAATTTTCGCAATGAAGTCGAGCGTGTTACGACGCTGCTGCTCGAGCACACTAAGCTTGGCGTGCAGGTGCGTCACAACACGCGACGCCTTCCTTTACACGGCTATCCCTTCGATCTCGTTTACAGAGCGAAGCAAGACAGCATCATCGTCATTGCTTTAGCGCACCAAAGCCGCCGGCCGGGATATTGGGTGGGCCGACGATAGGATGGCTGTCGGCTAAGCCGCGCCGCTGTTCTTGCCGCGCGCGACCAGCATGATCACCGCGCCGACCGCCAGCACGCCGAGCCCGACAAAAGCATGTTTGCCGTGGTAAGTGAGGCTGGACCACAAGAGATAACCGCAAGTGAGCACGAAAATCGCGGGCACCACCGGATAGCCGGGTACGCGGAACGGCCGCGGCGCATTGGGTTCTTTGGCGCGCAGCACGAACAATGCGACGCCGACCAGCATGAAAAAACCCCAGAACACCGGCAGCGAATACTCGACCAGGCCTTTGAAGCCCGTATTGTAGATGGCGCCGAAAGCGACCAGCGCGAGTGCAATCACGCCCTGCACCACGACGGCATTGCGCGGCGAACCGCTCTTCTCATCCCATTTGCCGAGGAATCCGAACAACGACCAGTCACGGCCCAGCGCGTAGTTGGAGCGCGCGCCGACGATGATGGAGCCGTTGACGGAAGTAAAGGCAGCCACCGCGATCATGAACGAAATGAGTTTCTCGCCGGTCGATCCCAGCACGTTTTTCAGCAGGTCCGCCGCCACGGCATCGGAGCGCGCCATTGCGCTGTACCCCAAGCCCTTCAGGTAGGCAAGGTTGACCAGAACGTAAAGCAAGGTGACGATGCCGATCGAGCACAGCAGGGCGCGCGCCATGTTCTTCTCGCGGTCCTTCACTTCTGCCGAAATATAAGCCGCGTCGTTCCAGCCGCCGTAGGTGAACAGCACGAACACCATGGCCGAGCCGATGCCGGCCCCCATGTACCACGGGCCGCTGCCGGCCGCAGCGGGCGCCGCCGCCGCCGCCGGCGGTTCGCCGGCGAGAATAAGACCGGTGACGACTATCAGCACCAGGCCGCCGACTTCCAGCACAGTAAAGAGATTCTGCGTGATCTTGGCCTCGCGTATGCCGGCGTAGTTCACAATGGTGAGACCGCCGACCACCAGCGCGGCCCAGATGGCCGATGAATTGGCGCCGAGATTCACGATGCGCGACATATAGTCGCCGAACAAATACGCAAACACCGCAATGGAGCCGGCGACGATCACCGTCATGCGCGCCCAGCCGTACAGAAAAGCGATCTGACGGCCAAAAGCCTTTTGCAGAAAATGGTACTCGCCGCCTGCGGACGGAAAAGCCGTCGCGAGTTCTGCGTAGCACAGCGCGCCGAGAATCGAGAATATCCCGCCTGCGACCCACACCGTGACGAGCAAAGCCTCGCTTCCCACCGCGCCGGCGACGATAGCCGGCGTGCCGAAAATCCCGGCGCCGACGATGAGGCCGACGATCATAGCGACCGCGTCGGTGAGCGAGAGGCTCGCCCGCGGCTGATTGTCCTGCCCGCTCGCCGGGGCGGTCATTGCGGACCTGCTACCCGCTGCGTCACCTTCCCGCTCCACGGCAGCAGTTGCTGGGTGGCGCCGTCGCCGATCTTGACCATGCCTTCGACAGTGTCGCCCTTCACCGTGCCCGTGAACTGGTGGCGGGTGACGACTTCACCAGGCTTGATGAAATACGAAAAACTCAGTTGATCGCTTGCTATTTTTGGCGCCACCAGCGCAATCTGCTGACTGCCGTTTTTTGCAGTTCCCTCCAGCTTCTGATAACGCTGGCTGAGGTCAAATTCAAGATTCGCCGCATTCGCGGCAGGCGACTTGATCTGCGCCTGCCAGTGTCCGCCGACCTTGGCCGGCACTATCCACAGGTAGACGAAGCTGCGGCCCTGGTTGCCGACTTTTTTCTCCGGCACTATGAGTTCCTTCTGCTCGTCCGGCAGCCAATCGCCCATGTGGTAATCGTGTGCGGCGACACGCGTACCCGGCTTGAGACTGAGAATTTTCGGCCGCAATTTAGCGTTCATCTCCGGCAACAGGTAGGTCGTGATGACCGTCGCCTGGGTCAGGTCGGTTTCGAACAGGTTCTGCTTGATGAACTTCGCGCGGTCCGCAATGCCTTCGGCCAGCGCCTGCGCGTTGCTCTCGCGCAGCAGGTCATCGGAGAGGTCGACGCCGAAGCCACGCGCGCCGAATTTCTTGGCGGCGGTCCTCACCATGCGACCGTCGCCCGAGCCCAGATCGATGATGAAGTCTTGCGGCCCGATTTTGGCCATGCCAAGCATCTCGTCGACGACGATCTGCGGCGTCGGCACGTAGACGACGTCGCCGACCCCGCGCTCTTTGTCTTCCTGCGCCAGCAGGCCCAGCGGCAGCGCGAGTGCAAGCACGAGGCTGGCGCCCAAGACGTTTTTCATCTGCTTCATTGCGATCTCCATTGAATTACTCCGTGTTCATCCGGCCGCGCGCCAAGCGCGTCGCCTGCCAGTCGTAAGTCTTGTCGTCGCCGCCCGCTTTCACGCGGCCGGCTATGCGGTCGCCTTCTATGCGGCCGCTGAATTCGTGCGATTGCTGCTGCCCGGCCGCCTCGCGCACCAGCGTGAACGCGATAGTATCGCCGCGCAGCCTGGGGCGCTGGACCGCAATCTTGCCGCCATGCACTTCCGCATCGGCGCTCAATTCCTGGAAAGTCTGCCGGAAAGTCGCCTCATAAGCACCAGCGGCCGCACCTGCCGGCAATTGCCATTGCCATTTGCCGGTGAAATCGGCCGGCACATCGGGCTGCTGCTGCGCCAGCGCCCCCGCCGGCAGCCACAGCATGCAGAGCGCCGCGCAAATTCTGCCGACGGTCGGCACCAAGTCAGTTCGCCCCCGTGACGCGGGTCGCGCGCCACGACAATTGTTGTTGGTCGCGGCCGATCCCGCGTTGTATGGTGCCTTCCATCGCGTCGCCGCTGACGCGCCCCTCGAAATACAGATTGGTATCAAGCGATCCGCTGTCGTCGACGATCACGAAGCTCACGCGGTCACCGCGCAGCCGCGGGTTCCATAATCCGGTGACCTTCTTGTCGCCGTAACGCGCGAGACCGTCGATTTCCTGGAATTTCTGGCGGATTTCGATATCGTAATTGCGCTCGCCGGCAGGCAGCGCAATCGTCGTGCGCCAACGGCCTTCGATTTTAGCGGGCACGATCCACAGAAAAACATTTTTGCGCACGGTGGATTTCTGGTCCGGCTGCCAGTCTTCCATGTCGAAATCGTGCGACACGATGCGCGTGCCGGGCTTCAATTCAGTCAAAAGTCGCGGGCGCAGCTTCATGTTGACCGACGGCAGCAAATACATGGTGACGACCGTCGCCCGGCTGAAATCGAACTTGAACAGATCGGCTTGCTGGAACTCGACGCGATCGCTCACGCCCTGCAGTTGCGCGCTATAAAGGCTTTCTTCGATGCGGTCGGGATCAAGATCGACGCCGATGCCACGCGCGCCGAACTTGCGGGCCGCGGCGATCAGGATGCGGCCGTCGCCCGAGCCAAGGTCCATCACGAAATCGTCAGGGCCCACATTGGCGAGCCGCAGAATTTCCTCGACCACGACGGGCGGCGTCGGCACGAACGGCACATCGAAAGGAAACTGCGCATGTGCAGCAGATGAAACAAGACAAACGGCAGCCGCAACAAAAACACGCATCCGCCGCCCGCGCAGCATCATTTTTATTGCAACTTCTGCTGCAGCTCTTGCATGGTCGGTTTTTTCAGCAGTGCGTGCGCAGGCGTGCCGGACTCGGTGCGCACGGCGTCCCATTCAAGCCGGCGCTGTGCGTTGGTACTGGCGACCTGTGCGGCGCCCACGATGTTCCAGCCGGAAATTTTGCCGGTGAATTCGTAACGCGTTTTGCTGCGTACATCGTTGAGTGAAAAACTGATGTCCTCGCCGCGCAGACGCGCCTTCTCGAGCGGTATCGTGGCGCCGTTGATCTCGACACTGCCAGTGACGGACTGAAAATTCTGCGCCACGTTCAGGTTGAACACAGCGGGCTTGTCCGCAACCGGCATCTCCCAGCGCCACTTGCCAGCCGCGTTCGCGGGTATCACGTAGAAGAACACCTTGCTTTTCTTGTCGCGTCCGACCGGCTTGTCCGGCGCGTCCATCACCATCTGCTCGTCGGGCGCCCATTCGGCCATGTCGTAATCGTGCGTCACAACGCGCGTCCCCGGCTTGAGGGTCGCCAGCAGCGTGGGCCGCATCATGAGGTTCACTTCCGGCAGCAGGTAAATGGTGACGACGCTCGCACCGGAGAGATCGGTTTCGTAAATATCGCGCTCGTAGAACACCGCACGATCGCCAACCCCCGCGCTGGCAGCCCGCTTGTTGGCCAACTCAACCAGGCGCCGGTCAAGATCCACGCCAAAGCCACGTGCGCCGTATTTTTGCGCTGCCGTGATGACCAGGCGGCCATCGCCCGACCCCAGGTCGATGACGTAATCACCGGGACCGACTTTCGCCACCTGCAACATGCGCTCGACCACGTTTTGCGGCGTTTGCACGTACGGCGTATCGCCGAAGTCCTGCGCGCCCGTCGCGTGGACAGCCAGCAAAGACAATCCAGCGGCAATCACCGCGACGCGACGCAAATTAAAAAACATTGCTAAACCCATATGCAGAACCTCTAAAACTCAAAACAATTGTTAACCGCGGATAAATTCTTTTTAACACCCCCTTGAGGGGTACACCGATGAACGCAGGCAGAGATCCTATTCGCCTCTCGCCTCTCACTTACTTCCCCGCGTCGCGCTCCACTCGTGCTGCCCCTGGGTGCGAGCGCCGGATAATTTGACGCTGCCGTCGATGATGCCGCCCGTCACCTTACCGGCAAATTCATGCCTGACCGCAGCGCCGTTGACGTCGGCGATAAAAACGCCGCTGATCTGGTCGCCGCGCAACCTGGCTTCCTGCAGCTTGACACTGCGCCCGCCGACGCGCACCGCGCCGCTGATCACCTGAAAATTCTGTTCGAGCACCATTTCATAAGCCTGCGGTTTGCCGCCGATGTTCGTCGTCCATTGCCACGGCCCCGTCACCCTGGCGGGCACCAGCCAGAAGTAAATCGTGCTCGTGCCCGAACCGCCGCCCGCGCCGTATTTGTCCGCCACATCGAAGCTGACCGACTCGTCGGCCTTCCAGTCGTCCATCGAAAAATCGTGCGACACGACGCGCGTGCCGGGTTTGAGCTCGAGTATCTTCGGCCGCAAATCGAGATTGACGCGCGGCAGCAGATACATGGTGAGCACGGTTGCCTGCGACAGGTCGGTCTCGAACAGGTTGCGCTGATAGAAATTGGCGCGGTCGCTGACGCCGGCCTTGGCCGCGTTCTCGGTGCTTTCCTTGATGCGCACCGGGTTCAAATCCACGCCGAAGCCCCGCGCGCCGTATTTCGTCGCGGCGGTGATGACAATGCGTCCGTCGCCCGAGCCGAGATCGATCACGTAATCCTGCGGCGTGATCTTTGCCATTTGCAGCATGCGGTCTACCACCACCTGCGGGGTCGGCACATAGGGCACGCTGGGCTCCGCCGCCTGCGCGTTGCCGAGCATGACTGCGGCGGCGGCCAATGCCGTCGCGCGCAACAATTCGCGTATCAGTCGCTGCATAAATATCCTCCTGCGCTTGCATGATAATCGTCGAGGCGCGCAATCCACTCGCCGGAGCAACACCGACTCGCGCCGGGGCATGAAGTCTGGTAGATTTCGCGCACGATCAAAAATAAAACCGATAGCGCGTGTGCCGTATATGCCGCCGTATATGCCGGCAAATACACACGCAAACGCGCCACCATTATACCTGACAGGCCATCCCCCAAGACATGCTGCAAGCCATC
>Ga0114966_10001835_pt1 | contig 19298 bp, 15 predicted proteins | sample M_130207_XF_Meta_FD_87029 | JGI IMG/M metagenome (GOLD analysis project Ga0114966, IMG submission 87029) | Freshwater microbial communities from Lake Montjoie, Canada to study carbon cycling - M_130207_XF_MetaG | ecosystem: Environmental > Aquatic > Freshwater > Lake | place: Lake Montjoie...
AAATTTGCCAATAACTTCGTTGATGAACACTTGAACAGGTGGATAACTTGCTCGATAATTCAGAGGTAGTTAAATGTGGTTTAAGTTGTAATATTCGCATGGTGCAAATATAACAATATTTTGGTTAACTTGTTAGCGGTTAAGTATAATATATATTCACAAATAGTATTGTGTATTTCCCCATAAAATAATGGGGCAAATTAATAAACAAGGTTTTTTTTTAATCGCTCTTGTCTTCGTAATAACCAAAATTAGTTCGCAGAGGGGGCATGTTTAGTACTGTCCCATTTTGGTCTTTCGCTTTTATTTTATCGAAAATTATTGTCGTTGAACTGTCGCAACGGCCAAGAAGTTGCCGCATTTTATAACTTATGGTTGAGCCTAAAGTTTTTTCAGAGTAAAAAATGCCATTAATTGTTACACGCAACTGAAATTCAAAAACCGCGGTATCAATAACATTCCCGAAATAATCAATTCCAACGAGTCGGTAATTTATATTGTCGAAAAGAATCTTTGCAAGATTTCCTCTTTTCTCCACTTTAATAATACCTCTGTTTTCATAATTATTTTCTTGAGAAAATAGAAGGCCGTAAAAGAAGAGAAAAAAATATGCTAAAAGGACAATCTTTTTCATTGTTTTATTTCCTTAGGGATTGTTAAAAAACAACTAATACATTTTGTCTTGTTTTTTCGCCGCCGCCATAAAGTCTCTCTCACCAAGCAACTAGCTGGCTGACGTGCCTTGAAAAAGAACAAAATTACTTCGCCAATTCTTTACCATTTATTTCTTGACAAAGCCTTAATATAAATTACACTATAATATTTTTTGCAAGCTTTGTTTTTAGGTTAACATCTATAGCAGATAAAAAATCTTCTGTATTTAAATAGTGCTCCCCTAAATTAACTTTGTTACCAAATATACAAACCGCTAAATCTTTTGTCATCTTTCCCGATTCAACAGTTTCTACGCATACTTTTTCTAAAGCCTTGCAAAAACTTATTAACTCCGGATTATTATCTAATTTACCTCGAAATTCCAAGCCTCTTGTCCAAGCAAAAATAGAGGCAATGGGATTTGTTGAAGTAGGTTTTCCCTGCTGGTGATCGCGAAAGTGGCGGGTTACTGTGCCATGTGCCGCTTCGGCTTCCATCGTTTTTCCATCGGGGGTAACAAGCACCGAAGTCATTAATCCTAATGAACCAAAGCCTTGCGCAACAGTGTCGGACTGAACATCTCCATCATAATTTTTGCAGGCCCAAACAAAATTACCATTCCATTTTAATGCCGAAGCAACCATGTCGTCTATTAAACGGTGCTCGTAAGTTATGCTAGCTTCTTCATATTTTAATTTAAAATCTCGTTGATAAATTTCTTCAAAAATATCTTTAAAACGACCGTCGTATTTTTTTAAAATAGTGTTTTTGGTGGAGAGATACAATGGCCACTTTTTTTGTAGGGCAGTGTTAAAACAAGAATAAGCAAAGCCCTTGATAGACTCGTCGGTATTATACATTGCCAATGCAATGCCGTCGCCTTTAAAATTAAAAACTTCAAATGATTGAACATCACTGCCGTCTTCCGGAGTAAAGCTGATGGTTAATTTCCCTTTCCCTTTAGTTTTAAAATCGGTAGCGCGGTATTGATCACCAAATGCGTGGCGACCAATACAAATGGGTGCTGTCCAGTTAGGAACCAGGCGTGGTACATTATTACAAACAATTGGTTCGCGAAAAACTGTTCCATCCAAAATGTTACGTATTGTTCCATTTGGGGATTTCCACATTTGCTTTAAATTAAATTCCTTAACGCGTTCTTCGTCAGGTGTTATTGTAGCGCATTTTATACCTACATTATATTTTTTTATTGCTTCAGCAGCATCAATGGTTACCTGATCATTTGTAGCATCGCGATTTTCTAACCCAAGATCATAATATTTTATATTCAAATCAAGGTAAGGGAGAACTAATTTATCTTTAATGAATTTCCATATGATACGTGTCATTTCATCACCATCTAATTCAACTACAGGGTTAGCAACTTTAATTTTACTCATATTTTTTTGTTTTAATTTATTTTATGTTGCAAATATACAGTTTTGGACGAAAGAAAAAAGTCCTCCAAAAGGAATATTAAAAGATTAAAATCAAACTAAGTAAAGCTTTCAAAATAATTTCGACAAAACAGATATATTAATAAAAAAGGATGATTTTATTTTTTTGCAGTAAATATGCTTATTAAAAAGCGTGTGAGGTGTGTACAAGCGCGATGCAGGGTTGCAGGTGGGGAATAATTGTTTGTTCTTAATTTTTTGTTTCTGGAGCCTCTCCTGAGATAGCCGGTGGTGAGCGTCTCTCGAACCACCAAAGGGTATCAAGCCAAAAGAAAAACACACAGCTTTTGAACCATTTAATTTGCGGATTTATTTCGAAAAATGCACTAAGCCCTTTAATAATTAATTATTATTTGCTTATTTAGAATTAATCTTAACTTTGTAGCTTCAATTATGATAGCATCCAAAACCATAAATAAAATAGAGCTAGATATTAATAATATTCGATTAGACTTTCCCATACTTTCAAAAAAAATAAATGGAAAGCAGTTGATTTATTTTGATAATGGCTCCACTGCCCAAAAACCAAAGTTGGTAATCAAGGCAATTGCCGAATATTACGAAAATCAAAATTCCAATATTCATCGGGGGGTTCATTCTTTGAGTCAGGAAATTACTGTTGCTTATGAAAACGCTCGCATTAAAATTCAAAAGTATTTTAATGCAAAACATGCACACGAAATAATTTTCACTAAAGGGACTACCGATGCAATAAATTTAGTAGCAAGCATATTTGGTAAAAATCGAATTTCGAGAGGGGATGAGGTGTTGATTTCTGCAATGGAGCACCATTCAAATATTTTACCTTGGCAGCAAATCTGCCTTGAAAAAGGTGCTGTTTTGAAAGTTATTCCAATTAATGACGATGGAGAATTAATAATGTCGGAATATAAAAAACTGTTGACAGAAAAAACAAAAATTGTTTCCGTTTCCCATGTTTCAAATACCTTAGGAACGATTAATCCTGTTGAAGAAATTATTAAATTGGCACATGAAAAAAATATTCCTGTACTAATAGATGGCGCTCAGGCCGTTGCTCATAAATCGGTAGATGTTACTTTAATGGATTGCGATTTTTATTGTTTTAGCGGACATAAACTGTTTGGTCCTACAGGAATAGGCGTGCTCTATGTCAAAGAAGCTCTGTTAAATAGCTTGCCCCCCTATCAAGTGGGTGGAGGAACAATTAAGACTGTTACATTTGAAAAAACAGAATTCGCCGACTTGCCTTTTAAATTTGAAGCAGGTACCCCTCATATTGAAGGGGCTATAGGCCTAGCGGCAGCAATTGATTATGTAAGCGCTATTGGATTAAATAATATTACAAATTATGAGGAGGGGCTTTTAGCACATGCAAGCTTTGAATTAGAAAAAATTGAGGGAGTAAAAATTATTGGGAAAGCAAAACACAAAGCAAGTGTTATTTCTTTTATTGTGGAAGGCCTGCACACTCTTGATATCGGAATAATTCTAGACCAACAAGGTATTGCCGTTAGAACAGGACACCATTGCACACAGCCCTTGATGGCTCGTTTTGCAATTGATGGTACCGTTAGGGTTTCCTTTGCCTTTTATAATACCAAAGAGGAAATTGATGTTTTTATAAAAGGATTAATAAAAGCAATTCAAATGTTGAAATAACAACTTTTTTTAATGTAAATTCAAAAGGAACTTAACTTTTAAAAAAATAATTTTAATGCGTTTTTAAACTGTTGTATAATTAATTAGGTTAGCTTAACATTATAAATAGATTGGCCCTTGGTAAAAAATAACGATGGCCCTCCCTTTGCCCATGATGATAGAGGATATAGAAAACGAAATTGTTGAAGAGTTTGAAGTTTTTGATGACTGGATGCAGAAGTATGAATATCTTATTGAGCTAGGTAAATCATTGCCTTTAATCAATCAAAAATACAAAACCCAAGCTAATATCATTACAGGTTGCCAGAGCCAGGTTTGGATGCACTCTGAATTAATTGATAAGCATATTGTTTTTACTGCTGATAGCGATGCCATTATTACAAAAGGAATGGTTGCCTTGATGATTCGTGTTTTATCAAACCACACTCCGGACGAAATTATAAATGCGAAATTAAATTTTGTAAATAAAGTGGGGCTAACGCAACATTTATCGCCTACCCGCAGCAATGGCTTATTAAGCATGATAAGGCAAATGAAAATGGATGCGCATGTTTTCAAAACTAAAAATCCCGCTATGTAGGTTTTTTATAATTTAATAACATACAGAATAATAAAATATTTATACTGCCCCAGCTAAGTTTTATTGTAAATAAGTAATAACGGGGACTAATTAACAGAAAAATGCCAGCAATAATAAATACAGATAACACCGAACTTGCACAAAGTGTTATTGATATTATAAAAACATGTTACGACCCGGAAATCCCAATAGATATATGGGAGTTGGGCTTGATTTATGAAATTAATATTGATAATGAAAACAATTTGAATGTAAAGATGACACTAACCTCCCCCTCTTGTCCTGTTGCCGAAACCTTGCCTCCTGAGGTAGAAGACAAGCTGCGTGATGTAAAGGGGGTTCGTTCAGCAAAAATTGAAATAACATTTGAGCCACCATGGGAAAAAGACATGATGAGTGAGGTGGCCCAGCTTGAATTAGGGTTTATGTAAATAGGGTAAAAAATTAGCATGATATTAAATAAAGTTGCACAAAGTGGTATTATTACCATTAACCTTGAAGAGTACTATCCTGAAGGGGAACGTAAGCTTATTGATTTAAAAGAATTGTTATTTCAAGGTCTTATTTTACGTGAAAAAGACTTTCGAGAATATGTTAAGAATGAAGATTGGAGCTCTTACAAAGATAAATATGTTTCATTGGTTTGCTCTGCCGATGCTATAGTTCCTACCTGGGCATACATGTTGCTAGCCTCAAATTTAGAGCCTTTTGCAAAAAGGGTTGTCTTTGGTAATTTTGAAATTCTTGAAACTGTATTATTTAATGAAATACTAAACTCCTTAAACATAAATGATTTTAAAGATGCCAGGGTTGTTATTAAAGGTTGTGGAACCCTGCCTGTACCTACAGCTGCATTTGTTGAAATAACCCGACTTCTTAGGCCGGTAGCAAAAAGTATCATGTATGGTGAAGCATGCTCCAGTGTACCTCTTTATAAAGCGGCCCTTAATAAACCATAATAACAGACCCCCTAATCTTTCTCTTTTATTTTAGGGTCATTTAACCCAGCCCCCTTTTTATCTTTTTTTGAATCTTAGAGACAAATATTTTTTCACCCTGAGTGCCATGCTATTACTATGGATGGCACAAGCGGTAATTGTGCATTCAATGTCGCCGGGCGATTATGTCCGAGTTCAGCAGGTAGCAGCACCATTACTTATAATCAAAGTTTCGGAACGGTAACGGTGGTTACTGTCGGTTCTACAATCGCATCGTTTGCAGGATTTGATATTGGAGCAACGGGTTCTTCCTTTACAATGAGCGGTGGTTCTATTGTGCTTCAAAAAGTAACCAGTTTTACAAGCGACTATTTAAACCTTGCTTCTACAAACAGCGTTACGGGCGGAACGATTCAGATTGGTAACGCATCAACATTAGCCTCCTCTACATTCAGGGTTAACAGCAGTGTTCCTGTTTTTAATTTCACTGTCAGCGCTACGAATCTTCCGGCTGTACAATTAGTAACCAACAACCTTACAATTGGCGGAACCCTTAGTATGAGTGGCGGAAATATTGACGGAGCCACAAATAATTTAACCACCATTGTAACCAACAGCGCAACGGGTGCAGTTTCAAGAACTGCCGGTTATGTAAATCATAAATTAATTCGTGCTGTTGCAATAACGGGCGCAAATTATTTATGGCCCGTTGGTTTCAGCACCAACTATACGCCTGCTACTTACAACTTCACCAATTTAACTTCGGGTAATTTACAAGTACTTGCTGTTGCCGGTGATGAGCCAAATATTGCTTCATCGGCTATTAATGCAGCCAATAGCGTAAACATGTATTGGACAACTACAGCTACTGCTTCGGCAGCCAGTACCAACTATGCTGGTAACTATGCATGGCCATCCGCCTTAAATGACGGCACTGTTACGGCAGGCAGTTTCATTAATGGTAAATACAATACCGGTTGGACATATACTACGATAAACGGTACTCCTACAACCACTACTTTGGCATTTACGGGTGCAAATAATTTCGGCAATCATGCAATCGGCAATTGCCGAACTGCAACTACAGCCAATGCCGGTGCCGACCAAATAGTATGTGGTACTACAGCTACCCTTGCTGGTAATACAGCTACAGTGGGAGCGGGATCATGGACGCTTATTTCAGGAGCGGGGGCAATCACTACTTCAAGTTCTCCTACTTCGGGTGTAACAGGTTTAGGAGTGGGTGCAAATGTATTCCGTTGGACCATTAGTAATGCTCCTTGTACAGCAACATCGGATGATATTAGTATCACCAGCACCAGCACCGCTGTCTTAGGGAGTAGTCTTACTATTGGAGCAGGAACATCTTCTGATTATGTCATTCCAGCTTATGGATTATACAACTATAGTTGGTATGCAGGTATTTGGTTACAGTCAGAAGTTGGAGCAGCGAAACAGATAACTGGCATAGAGTTTGACGTTAGTAGTTACACTACCCCCTATACTTATAACAATTTAGAGATTTGGTTACATCAAGTTACTAACTCAATATTCCCATCTGCTTCTCCTCAGATTAACTTATCTGATATGACTATTAGTAAAAGTGTTAAGGTAGCAACTGTTAATTTATCTATTGCTACAAACGGATGGCAGACTATAAACTTCAGCACTAACTATTGTTACGATGGAATTAATAACCTTATTGTAGAATATAGAAACTATGACGGTACATATACAACTAGTGGGTATGGTAGTGGTGAGTATGATTCAACTCCTTCTATAAGTAGAGCAGCATATCAATATAGTGACGCATCATTCCCAACAGGAACAGGTACTAGAAGTAACTCAAGAATAAATACAAAGTTTAAATATTAATAAATTTTAAAAAAAGAAATGGATATTGTAAAACTACAGGAGTAAGGTATTAAATATTGTTATTAATAAATTACTAAGTGAAGTTTTCGAAATAAATCCGCAAATTAAATGGTTCAAAAGCTGTGTGTTTTTCTTTTGTCGTGATACCCTTGGGTGGTTCGACAAACGCTCACCACAGGCTCGCTCAGGACAGGCTCCAAAAACAAAAAATTACGAACAAACGACTCCTCCCCACCAGCAACCCTGCATAGCGTTTGTACCTTCCTCACGCGCGTTTTCATAAGGATATTTTTTGCAAAAAAAGGAAAGCCTCTGTTTTTGTTAATATATTTGTTTTGTCGAAATTATTTTGAAAGCTTTACTAAGAGGGGGCATATATTTGTAATATATTTCGCAATAGTGTTATTTATATTGTAATTTTCAAAAATTAAATTTAAGCCTTTATGGATATTTCTTATATTTTAAATCACCTAGGAGAAGAACGCGAAGAATACTACGGATCGGTTGCGCCACCTGTATTTCAGACAAGTAATTTTTGTTTTAAAACAGTAGCCATAATGAGAGAAGAGTTAAAAAGGGAATTAGAAATCCCCTTTTATTCAAGAGGTTTTAACCCAACAGTAGCTATTCTTAGGAAAAAGATAGCGGCGCTGGAGTTTGCCGAGGACGCTCTTGTTTTTTCAAGTGGCAGCGCCGCTGTTGCAGCCGCTGTGATGAGCATTGTAAAAGCTGGTGATCACGTTGTTTGTGTTGAAAAGCCTTATAGCTGGACGAATAATTTATTAACGAAATATCTTTCGAAATATGGCGTTACAACAACTTTTATAAATGGTAATGAGATAATTAATTTCGAAAATGCAATACAGGAAAACACAAAATTAATTTATCTGGAAAGCCCCAACTCCTTAACATTTGAATTACAAGATATTGAAGCAGTAGCTATTTTGGCTAAGTCAAAAAATATTTGTACTATATTAGATAACAGCTATAGCTCACCTATTAATCAAAATCCAATTGCTCTTGGAATTGATATTGTTTTACATTCGGCTACCAAATATTTAAATGGTCATAGTGATGTAGTTGCAGGAGCTGTTTGTGGATCAAAATTGCGAATAATGAAAATGATGGCCGAGGAATATATGACCATTGGAAGTATAATTTCGGCAAATGATGCAGCATTAATTTTGCGCGGCTTAAGGACACTTGAAATTAGAGTAGATAGGAGCGCTCAAAGCACCCAAAAAGTCATTCGTTTTTTAGAGAAACACCCAAAAATAAAACAAGTGAATCATCCATTTTCAGATAATAGCCCTCAATTAATTTTAGCTAAAAAACAAATGAAGCAAGGCGGAGGGTTGTTTTCTGTTATATTAAATGTAGAAAATGTAAATCAGGTCGAATTGTTCTGTGATAACCTTAAACGCTTTCTGATGGCGGCCTCTTGGGGAGGTTACGAATCTTTAGTATTCCCCGTTTGTGCCTTAGGTGCAAGCAATAGTTTTAAGAATCCTTTGCCTTGGAATTTAGTTCGCATATATGTAGGGCTAGAACAAGCTGAACTGCTCATCGATGATTTAAAGCAGGCATTAGAGAAAATATAATTTTTTTCTGACAGGAAAAAGTTGAATTGAAATTATTAAAATTGAAAAGAGAATTGTCCTTAAGTGAAGTTTTCGAAATAACTCCCGCAAATTAAATGGTTCAAAAGCTGTGTGTTTTTCTTTTGTTTTGATACCCTTCGGTGGTTCGACAAACGCTCACCACAGGCTCGCTCAGGACAGGCTCCAGAAACAAAAAATCAAGAACAAACGATTCCTCCCCACCAGCAACCCTGCATCGCGTTTGTACCTTCCTCACACGCGTTTTCATAAGGATATTTTTTGCAAAAAAATGAAATCCAGCAAAATTATTAATGTGAACTTTCTTGTTTAACCAATACCGGAGCTTCCATTACATAAGAACATTTTTTGCAGGTCCGCAAATCTTTATTTTCATAAAATGCGGTGAAAGTTTCTTGAAATTGCGTCATAATATTTTCTAGTTGAAAATATTTTTCAAACAATTTATTGTTGCACTTTTCACAAAACCACAATAAGCCGTCTTTTTCATTCGCTCTTCTTTTTCGTTCCATTACTAAACCTATTGTGTTACCACCTCTTTTAGGGTTGTGTGGCACTCTGGGAGGCAATAGGAAAATGTCGCCTTCTTTTAATATTACCTCCAGGGCTTTATCGTTTTCTTGAATATTAATACAAATATCCCCTTCCAGCTGATAAAAGAACTCTTCACTTTCATTATAATGATAATCTTTACGCGCGTTAGGTCCGCCCACTACCATTACAATAAATTCGGTATTCTCAAAAACCACTTTATTTCCTACGGGAGGTTTTAATAAATGGCGATTTTCGTCAATCCAATTTTTAAAATTAAAAGGGAGTTGTATTGGCATTTATAATGGGTTTTTATGAGCTTATTTAACTAGTAATTAAATGAGAATAGCCTATTTAAATTTTATGTGTTTAAAAATTTTATTTAAATTTTAATAGTAAGTTGTAAAACATAAGTTCGTGGCGCGAAAATATCGGCCGGCCTGCCCATCACTTCACGGTTAAAAACATTATTTATTACTACTGCAATTTTACTATTTTTTTGCAATTGATAGGACATCCTAACATCAAAAATAGCGTCTCCCTTATTATGTTCTGCGCGGTACTGTTTGGTGCCAGGGAAAAAGCTAGATTCAAAAATACCATCTACATTTTCCATAAAACTATTGGCTCGCATGCTAATACCTAAACCCACTTTCTTATAATCAAACTGAATATCAGCTTTCCCGCTATGTTTATAGCGGTATTTTAAAATATTAGTTTTTGCAGAGTTATTAATTATTGTATCCACTGCTAAATCAAAATCTGTTTGCTTTGGGTCTATATAAGTGTATCCCAATAAAGTAGTAACACTAACTTGTCCTATTTTCCCTTCCCCCATAATTGAAATTTCTGCTCCACGGATGCGAGTGTTGCCAATATTTTGTGACTGGAATCCTAATCCACCAAATGGTTGATCGGATGTACCGTATAATCCAAATGTAAACTCCATCATATTTCTATATTCTGTCCAGAAGGCAGCAATATCCACAAATCCTTTCCAGGCGCCTAATGCTACGCCTTGTTTTACAGCAATTTCTGAGCTCCACCCGCTTTCAGGCATTAAGCCTTTATTAGGGTAAACCTCTAATCCGCTAGCACTTGTGCGAATAAATCGTTCTGCTACAGAAGGGAATCTGAATCCCTGACCAAATGATGCTCTCAGGTAGGTTGCTTCAGCTATGCGATAGTTTGCCCCAAAACGCATCACAGGTTTTACTTTCGATTGTTTGGCGATTGGTTTAGAGGCATCAAAAAGCCAATTAATATTTTCTCTTGTTTCAACAGTATCGGTTTTAAAGTATTCCCCTCTTAAGCCCAATGATAGTGTAAGTTTTTTAAACTTTTTGTCAAATTGAGTAAAAAAAGATGCGTTTGTACTAAAATGTATCCCGTACATTTCAGCGTGAACCTCGCTGTAATTAAATACTGTACCAGCGGTCCAGGATAGTCCATTGTTAAACTTTTTTTGATATTGATATTCAGAATAATAAACGTCACCTCTTGATTGTTGGTTAGTATTATTTAAATTTTCTGTTCTAAAAAAACGAGTTCTTAAGGAATGCCGCCCATTTTTTTTAGTTACATAATTAATGTAGGGGTCAATGTTTGTGCGGAAAGTAGTGTAATTACTTACATCCAAGCCTTTTGGGTAATATGCGGAGTCTGGGGTGGCCCACAAAATAAATAATCCACCCTTTGTGCTTACCCTATTTATATTAACTCCCATTTGCAAACCTTGTATTTTTTTAAAGCGATAACGTAAATTTGTATTTACTCTGTAACGCTGCTCCGTGCTTAGGTATTTGTATCCATCATCATCAAATAAATTAGCCCCAACCACCAAATCAAGGTTCCCAATTTTCTGCAAGTGGGTAACATTCACGCTGCTATAAGTTGGATTTGCATCTTGCCACCAAATAAGCTCCTTGCGTTTCGGCTTACCATAAACCCCTGCCATGAAATTTATTTTAGTTTCCGGCTCCTCTTTTGCATATGCTGTACGGAAATTTATTACTCCATTCATGGCCGCCGAACCAAAAAGAGCAGAAGAGGCTCCTTTAATAACTTCTATCTGTTCGCAATTTTCGATGGGTAAGGCGGTCCATTTTACATCGCCAGCATCGGCAGTTAGCATCGGCATTTCATCAACAAGTAATAGCACCCGGCTTCCAGCACCATAACTAAAGCCGCTACCACCACGTATATTTGCTTGGCCATCAATTACGTTTACACCAGGAACCTGATCCACAGCCTTATCGATGGATACTAAGGCTTTGTTTTCAATTAATGATGGCTTTAATACTTCCATAGAAATAGTAACCTCCTTTAAGTTCTGTTCAAATCTTCCGGCAGAAACCACTACAATATCCAATGTCTTAGAATCGGGCTCTAAAACAATATTTAATGCGATGGTGTCATTATCTTTAAATTCAATATTTTTTATTTGCGATTTAAAACCTACGTATTTAAATTCAATTTTATGCTTTCCTGCAGTGGTTTTGAAAAAATAATCCCCATTTATATCCGAAACGGTACCTGTTGCATCGTCAACCACCACATTGCCTCCTACAATAGTTTCTTTGTTTTTTGAATCTGAAATTATACCTTTAATAAACCCATTTTGTCCAATAAGATTTGCTGCAAATTGAAGACAAAAAACTAAAGTCAATATTTTTTTCATAGATATATTATTTGTTGTTCTTAATTTAAAATAGTTCTCTTGTAATTTAATATCCTTGATCCAATCCAATAGATTAGATAAAAAATTTTAAAATGTAAAAAAACAATGCTTAATTTTTTACATTTGTTTAAACAATTGTGCAAGATACAAATTATTATATTTCAAAAACCTGTGACTGAAAATTTAAAATACAATATTGCACTTACCCTCCTTCCAAATGTCGGGGACATATTAGCTAAACGACTTATAGCGTATTGTGGAAGTGCGCAAGCTATTTTTAAAGAAAAAAAATCTTCGCTCGAAAAAATTCCTGGCATAGGAGCTTTAATTGCTAAATCGGTAATTAATCAAACAGTTTTTGAACGTGCAGAAGAAGAGATAAAGTATATAAATGATAATAATATTTCCCCTCTTTTTTATTTAGACAGTAATTACCCAAAAAGATTATTACACTGTGCAGATAGTCCTATAATGCTCTATTACAAAGGAAATGCAAATCTTAACGCTGAAAAAATTATAAGCATTGTAGGGACTCGGGAAGCAACAGAATACGGAAAAAAAATATGTGAAAAATTAATTGCGGACTTAGCTGTTTATAATGTAGTTATCGTAAGCGGCTTAGCTTACGGAATTGATATTTATGCGCATAAGGCGGCGCTATACAATAAACTACCAACTGTTTGTGCATTGGCACATGGCTTGGATAGGATTTATCCAGCCATACATCAATCTACAGCAAATAAAATGCTTGAAGGTGGCGGATGGCTTAGTGATTTTATTAGTAAAACGATACCCGACCGAGAGAATTTCCCTCGTAGAAATAGAATTGTAGCAGGTATTTCCGATGCAACAATTGTAATAGAATCTAAAAAAAAGGGAGGATCCCTTATTACTGCAGAAATAGCGAATAGTTATAACCGTGATGTTTTTGCTTTCCCTGGAAGGGTGGATGATTTATGTTCAGAAGGCTGCAACAATATTATTAAACAAAATAAAGCAGCGCTAATACAATCGGCTTCGGATTTAATTTATATTTTAGGCTGGGAGCAAACTAAGGGGCTTAAAGCGCCACAACAAAAAAAATTATTTTTAGAATTAAGTAAGGAGGAAGAGTTATTGATGACGGTATTAAAAGAAAAAGACTTAACTACTATTGATGATATTTGCTTCGCTTCTAAACTTCCTATGAGCAAAGTTTCTGCGCTTCTGTTAACCCTTGAATTTTCTGGAATTGTAAAGTCTTTCCCAGGAAAAACGTACCGCTTGAATTAAAATTAATTTTAGGCAGAAAAAATGTTTTACGAAATACAATTTTTTAAAACAAAAATGTTAAGAATTATAAATTGTTTCAAAAAATTATGCTCAAGGATTAGGCTTTATATTGCTTTCTGGCAGGTTTACGATCTTTCATAAAATTATTTTTTTTCTTTACAAAAGGTCTTTTGTTTTTCAATTCAGGTAAATACTCTGGCCCGGGGCTAAAATTAGAAGGTAGAGGTATTTTTTTTACCTCTGTTCCAAGCAATGTTTCTATTTGAAAAAACTTTTGTTGGTCGTATTCATTTATAAATGTTAAGGCAACTCCTGCAGCAGCAGCCCTAGCTGTGCGGCCAATGCGGTGTATATAATCTTCGGCATCTCCCGGCACATCATAATTAATTACTAAACCAATATCTTCAATATCAATACCCCTTGAAAGAATATCGGTGGCAACTAAAATTTGAATTTTTTTACTTCTAAAATTTCGTAATACCTCTTCCCTTTCCGGCTGCTCCAAATCCGAGTGAATAGCTTTTGCTTTTAAGCCCGATTTTTGCATGTCACGCTCCAGTTCCTTGACTTTTATTTTCGTTGAAACAAAAATAATAACACTCGAAATTTCTTTCCCTTCAAGTACTGATTTAATTAAATTATTTTTTTGAGTATCATATACCAAATATGCTCCCTGAATAACGCCGTCTGCTGGTTTTGAAATAGCGATGCTGATATGTTCAGGGTTTACTAAAAGGGTATTAGCAAGCACCCTTATTTTATTTGGCATGGTTGCTGAGAACATCAATGTTTGTCTTGCTTTTGGCAGATAGCTGCTGATTTTTAATATGTCGTCTACAAATCCCATGTCCAACATTCTATCCGCTTCGTCTAATATTAAGTGTTCGAGTTTATCTAGCTTCACATAACCCATATTTAAGTGTGCCATCAAACGGCCCGGAGTAGCAATAATAACGTTTGCCCCCTCCGACAAAGCTCTTTTTTCCTTTTCAAAAACACTCCCATCGCTGCCACCGTAAATAGCAATTGAACTTACGGAGGTGAAATATGAGAAGCCTTGCAAAGCCTGGTCTATCTGTAAAGCCAATTCTCTAGTAGGTACAATAATTAATGTATTAGTAGAGTCGGTTGGTTTTAGTGCCAAATTATTTAATATAGGAAGCAGAAAAGCCGCCGTTTTGCCCGTTCCTGTCTGCGCGCAGCCAATTAAATCTTTATTAAGTTGTATGATTGGTATAGCCTGTTCTTGAATTGGAGTAGGTGTTTCAAATCCCATTGAATCAAGACCCTCCTGGAGAGTACACTCAAAATTAAAATCGCTGAATTTCAAATTTAGTTTTTTTTTGCAAAGGTAAATTATTAATTACGATAATCCTTTATTAATTAGGGAAATTCAATTGTTTTTTATAGCATTATATTTTTAATTACTTTTTAAAACACAATGTTAGCAATTGCAAAATTGAAATGCTAGCTTTTTTATGCGCTCTGGTATTTTACAAAAACCATTTCAATTTCTTAAGGTTCAATCAATAATTGTATAGGTTGTATGGTATAAAAAACACCCAAGTTGTTGAATTTAAACAAGTTGGTTTTTACTGGCATTGTAATACAGCTTAAACTTGCTCATCAAGTAATTAACAAGTTTAAAAATTACTATATCCGTACAGAAATAAAATAAAAAGCATTGTTGAGTTTGAATTAAATTATCATACATTTGTGTTTTATTGTAAAAATTAACATGCTTTTATGTTAATAGTTTATATTTTTTCTAATTAGAGCAATTGTTTTACATTAGTTTATAGTTTATTTTTCTGTTGTCTGGAAATAAAATGTCTGTAATTTTTCATTAAACTCATTTGCTTTTCGCAAAATGAAAATGAATATAAAAAAAATAGGATGAATAAGATAGTTTTTTTATTGCTAATTATTATTAAAGTTACTCAGGGTCAAACCTTTCAGTTGGTAAATAACGATACCATTAATCTTACCGATAGTTTGGGAAAGAAACAAGGGCAATGGATTATTTTAAATAAAATGGTTAATAAACTTTGTTTTACTGACGAACAAAAAGTAGAGGAGGGGGTATTTTCAAATTCAAGGAAGACAGGTGTTTGGACTGAATATTACTGTAATAATAACATGAAAAGCAAAATTACGTACGAAAATAATCGACCTTCTGGTTATGCTATCATGTATCACGATAATGGTAAAATTAAAGAAGAGGGCTTGTGGAAGAATAACAGATGGGTGGGGGATTACAAATTATATTATGAAAACGGGCAGGTGCAACAATCATTTAAATTTAACACTACCGGTAAGCGCGAGGGAGATCAAAAATATTTTTGGGAAAATGGTCAGGTAATGATCGAAGGTAGCTGGGCAGAAGGAAAAGAAGCGGGCTTATTGAAAGAATATTATGAAAATGGAGATTTGAAATCAGAGAAAAATTTTGCCGACGGCTTTTTAGATATAGCAACAGTAAAAACTTTTGAACCCAAAAAACCTATCGTTCCCGAAATAGTTAAAGAGGTGGTAGAAGATCCAATAAAGGTAGCTGCACTGGTTGTACAAAAAACAGAAGCGGTTAATGTCGGGAAACCTTTTACTGGTGAAGGGTATTTTAAGCTTTATAATATGAATAAACAGGTATCGAAGGATGGTGTCTTTCATAAAAATAAATTAATAGATGGTAAGGTTTTTACATATAACACAAATGGTATATTAATTCGAATATCTCTTTATAAAAAGGGTAAATATGTTGGAGATGGTATTATTGAAGAATAATAAACAGCAATAAAAATCTTACTTGTATAGCCTTTACCCCATCGTTCTATATTTTTTCTATTTACAAATTTTAATATTATATTCTTAGGATTAATATTTTTTCTTTTCTCTTCATTATTTTATGGATAACAATCTGTTTATTTTCAATACCCTTACTAGAACCAAAGAAAAGTTTGAGCCGATTAGTAAAGGCCTTGTAGGCTTATATGTATGTGGGCCAACGGTATATAGTGATGTACACTTAGGGAATTGCCGAACATTTATTTCCTTCGATCTTATTTATCGTTATCTATTATATTTAGGGTTTAAAATACGTTATGTTCGTAATATTACAGATGCCGGTCATTTGGAAGGAGATCGCGATGAAGGCGATGATAAGTTTGAAAAAAAGGCAAGGTTGGAACAATTGGAGCCCATGGAGATTGTACAAAAATATACAATTGGTTTTCATGATGTAATGCGAGCATTCAATAATATGCCGCCCAATATTGAACCCACAGCAACGGGGCATATTTGTGAGCAAATTGAAATGATAAAACAAATTATTGAAAATAAATTTGCCTATGAAGTTAATGGTACTGTTTATTTTGATGTTGAAAAATACAATAAAGAGTTTTCTTATGGCATGCTCACTAATCGTTTACTGGACGACCTCATAGCAAATACACGCGAACTTAGCGGGCAAGATGAAAAACGGGGCCGTTTAGATTTTGCATTATGGATAAAAGCCAAGCCGGAACAAATTATGCGTTGGCCTTCCCCATGGGGTTGGGGTTTCCCTGGTTGGCACATTGAATGTTCTGCAATGAGTAGTAAATATTTAGGCGACACGTTTGATATACATGGTGGAGGAATGGATTTGCAAGCCACTCACCATACCAATGAAATAGCGCAATCACAAGCATGTAATCACAAGGCGCCGGTTAAGTATTGGATGCATACCAATATGCTCACTGTTAATGGCGTACGGATGTCCAAAACGGCAGGCAACGGCTTTTTGCCCGGGGAATTATTTACAGGTGAGCACCCATTATTAGAAAAAGGTTATAGCCCCATGGCTGTCCGTTTTTTTATGATGCAAACGCATTATAGAAGCACCCTCGACTTCTCAAATGAAGCATTGCAGGCCTCTGAAAAAGGTTACGCACGTTTAATGGCATCGCTAAAAACACTCGACAGTTTAAAGCCCTCCGATGCATCTAATTTGAATATCAAGGAGATTGAAAAAAAATGCATGGATGCTATGAATGATGACTTTAATACACCCATTTTAATAGCTTGTTTGTTTGACTGCGCACGCATAATTAATTCGGTAAACGATAATAAAGAAAAAATTACTAGCGAGGACATTGCAATACTTAAAAAACTGATGCACGGATTTATATTTGATGTACTGGGATTAAAACAGGAAGCCTTTGAAAGCAATAGCAATAAGGTGTTGCATGGGGTAATGGAAATAATTTTGGACATAAGAAATGAAATAAAGTTGAAGAAGGATTTTATTGCATCTGACAAGCTGCGCAATGATTTAAGTAAAATAAATATTTCTATTAAAGACACGAAAGAAAGCACCATTTGGTCTGTAGAACAATAAAATCAGAAAAAATTATAATTGTGAATAGCTACCTTAAAATACTTAAAAGCACCAAATTATTTGCTCCCTCCTGTATTGTTTTTATTCTCTTTTTTACGGCTTGTAATAATGAGCCAAAATTAACAAGCGAGAAACCTAAAATAGACATAAGCAACCAACAAGCTACTCCTGTTTTTAATTCAGATACAGCATACGAATTTATACAAAAACAAGTTGATTTTGGACCAAGGGTTCCGGGGACCCCTGCCCATGGAAAATGTGCCGACTACTTAGTTTTGAAATTAAAATCTTATGGAATGGAAACGATCGTTCAAAGAGGAACGGTGCAAACATTCGACAAAAATCAATTTGTTCTAAAAAATATTATCGCATCATTTAAACCTGATGCGCAAAGTCGCATATTATTATGTGCTCATTGGGACACTCGCCCTTTTGCAGATAGCGATACAAAAGATAAAGACAAACCAATTGATGGAGCAAATGATGGCGCAAGTGGAGTTGGTATTGCATTAGAAGTTGCTCGCCAGCTGAATATTTCATCCCCAAATATTGGTGTTGACATTATATTTTTTGACATTGAAGATTATGGAACAAGCGGTAATAATGAATCTTGGTGCTTAGGGTCTCAGTTTTGGTCGAAAAATATCCATAAAACAAATTATTATGCAAATTTCGGAATATTATTAGACATGGTGGCTGGCGCTAATGCAACTTTTCCTAAAGAATTCAAATCGGTAGAAAATGCTTCTGCCGCTGTGGATAAAATATGGAAAACAGCAAATGATTTAGGTTTTGGGAATTATTTTTTGTCGCAAACAAAAGATTTTGTTGGTATTGACGATCATATTTATGTAAGCAGGGCCGGTATACCATGTGTTGATATTATCGAGCATAATCAATTAACAGGCGGTTTTGGTAGTTATCATCACACCCACCAAGACAATATGGGCTTGGTTGACAAAAATACCCTGAATGCTGTAGGCCAAACTTTATTGGAAGTCATTTATAAGGAAAAATGATATCAGGGCTAAAAATATCGCTAGTCATTTAAAATTAGCCTAAAGTTTTACCCCTATCACCAAAATATCATCTATCTGCGTTGTATTTCCTTTCCACTCGGTATGAGCAGCAGCAAAGTGTTCCTTTTGTTTTTGCATGCTGAGGTGTTGGTTGCTCAATATTAATTCATTAAATTTTAGTCTTCCGAATTTTTTTCTGTTGCTGCCGCCAAACTGATCCCAATAACCATCGGTAAACAAATAAATGCTCATTTCTTTTTTCAGCGTAATAACATGATTTGTAAATTCTTTTTTAAGCGGATCTAATATTTCACGCATCATTCCAGCACCACCTATTCCATGAACATCTGCTTTTATAACCTCAATATTATTGTCGGATAATATATACAAGGGGTTACTTGCTCCTGCATATTGCAAGGTGTTATTTTTATAATCAATGCTGCATAATGCAATGTCCATTCCAGCCTGCGATAGCATTCGGTTTTTTTTCTGTTGCAACAGCTCACAAACTCCAAGGTTTAGTAACCGTAATATTTCGGAAGGTGTGGTGATGTGTTTTTCATTTACAATCTGATTCAATAAAGTATTTCCTATCATACTCATAAAAGCTCCGGGAACTCCATGTCCGGTGCAATCAACAGCAGCCAAAATAAT
>Ga0114966_10001837_pt1 | contig 19291 bp, 16 predicted proteins | sample M_130207_XF_Meta_FD_87029 | JGI IMG/M metagenome (GOLD analysis project Ga0114966, IMG submission 87029) | Freshwater microbial communities from Lake Montjoie, Canada to study carbon cycling - M_130207_XF_MetaG | ecosystem: Environmental > Aquatic > Freshwater > Lake | place: Lake Montjoie...
AATGCCGCTGCGGACATGTTGCGCTCCCCACTGGAATGTCGTGCCGTCTAAACACAACTCCAGTGGTGACCAGCATGTCCGCTCTTTTCAACTCAGCCCCCCAAATCCTCGGATGAACCGGAAGTAGTAAATGCACAGCCCCCTAGTGATGTAATTACCGATTGGACATCGGGGCGATGCCCCACAATTCCATCGTCGCTCGCTCGTGCTTTTGGTAGCCACACTCGTAGAGCGAGGGGCCATCTCCAACAAATCCCCATAGGCATCAAGTTATGGAACGATTGATCTAGGCAAGGGGCGGGAAGTCCTTCAATCATCGTCGGTTCTGTCACGAATCGCCGGTTTGGAAGAAGGAGCTTCCTGATGAGTAAGGTCACGCAGGTGGTGGTGGCATTGCAGGGATTGTTAGGAGATTTGGCCGAGTTGGCGGCGGCGGAGGTGGGTGTGATTCGGAGAGTTCACAAGTTCACGGCGAGGACCTTGGCCCGCACGATGGTGTGTGGGTACCTGCAGAATCCGCGAGCCTCGGATGAGCAGTTGGTTCAGGTGACGGCACAATGTGGCGTCGAGGTGACGCCGCAGGGAGTGGCGGATCGGTTCACATTGCTGTTGTAGAAGTTCGTGGAAAGTTTGGCTCGGCGAGCGATGCGTGGTGGCTTCGGACAAAGCGATGGCACCCTTGTTGGAGCAGCTCACCGAGGTGCGCGTGATCGACAGCAGTGTGATCTCATTGCCCGACAGTCAGCAGGAGCAGTTCCATGCTTGCGGCGGCAGCTACAATTCGGGGGTCTCGGCGTTGAAGCTGCAAGTGGAGTTGGGTCTGCGCAGCGGAGCCTTGCGGCACATCGAACCGGAAGCAGGACGCAGTGCAGACAACGCCTCGCCTCGTCAACGGGCGTCGTTGCCGGCGGGTTCGTTGCACATTGCCGACCTCGGCTATTTCGACACGGAAGTCTTCGAGCGTTTCTCGCAAACAGGCGTCTATGTAGTTGTCGCGATTGCAGTTCGGCACGCAGGTGTTTCATCAGGATGGTTCGGAGCTGCCGTTGCTGACATGGTTGGCGGCGCAGCCCGGTCGGGTCGTCGATGTGCCGATCTTGTTGAGCCTCGGCCGGAAAGTCCCGTGTCGCTTGGTGGCTTGGCGAGTCCCTCCCGAAATCGCCAAGCGCCGTCGCCAAAAGCTGCGTGAAGAGTCCCTGCGCAAACGCGGCCGAGAGCCGACTCAAACGCGGCTGGCGTGGTGCGACTGGATGCTGCTGGTGACGAACGTCCTTCCAGAGCTGCTCACCCCGACCGAGATGGCCGTGCTGTATCGCGCCCGCCGGCAAATCGAATTGCTGTTCAAACGCTGGAAGTCGCAACGTCTGTTGAGCGAGCTGAACGGCTCGACCAACGTTCGCCAAATGATCCGGATGTGGTCGCGCTTCATCGCGGCCCTCGTGCAACATTGGCTGGTCGTGACCAGCACCTGTGGCGATCCGCGTCACAGCCTCAGCAAAGCCAGCGAAGCCGTCCGCCCACTCCTGGCCAACCTCGGCAGTTCCGAACAACTCCAAACCGTCATCGACACCCTCCGCCGAATCGTTCGCTCCACCGCCCGACAAAACAAACGCAAAAACTCCAGTACATTCCAGTTCCTAAGCGAACCGAGCCTAATGACTTGGAGATTAACTTGATGCCTGTGGGGCCATCTCCAACAAATCCCCCACGCATTGGCGATTCAGCAGGTCGCGCCGATGAGTGAGGCTCTATCGCGAAAACTGATGAGTCTTGCAGGCCATCGAGTGCCGGTCGCTTGACGCACCAAAATGAACTGCCATAATCCCGACCCGTCGCTTCGGCGATACGCGGGTGTAACTCAGTGGTAGAGTACCACGTTGCCAACGTGGTTGTCGTGGGTTCGAACCCCATCACCCGCTCTTTCCCCCCCCCAACACGATCGCTGGATGTTTCTGGATCGCGCTGGTCGGTCGATAGTCGCGTGCCGCGAGTTTTGATCGGCGGCAATTTTCTTTGCCCAAGTTCGACTCTGGGCGAGCCGTGATGTGTGCTTCTGGCTGATTGTATTTACGTGAGGAAGTGACTGTGACACAGGCCGATGCTCTGGTGGCGGAAGCGACCGATGATGATGTCGAAGAAAAGAAGTATCACTTGTCTTTGGAGGTTGATATCCAGACAGTGGGACCGTGTCGGAAACATGTGCGGGTCAAAGTTCCCCGAAATGACATCAGTCATTTCGAGGGGCTGGCTACGGAAGAGGTCGTGAAGACGGCTGATGTTCCCGGTTTCCGTAAGGGAAAGGTTCCGGCGAAGCTCGTTCGACGGCGGTTTGTCGATCAAATCGCTGATTCGGTGCGGCAGCGTGTTCTCATGCTCAGCCTAGAGCAGCTCGCGGAAGAGAACTCGCTCGACCCGATCAATGAGCCTGACTTCGATGTTGAAAGTTTGAAGATTCCCGAAGAGGGCGATTTCGAGTACGAGTTTGACGTGGAAGTACGTCCCGACTTCGAGATCCCCAGCTACGATGGCTTGAAGATTCAGCGTCCCGTCCGGGAAGTGACCGGCGACGACGTAACGGCGTACTTGAAGAAATTCGTCGGCCAGTACGCGACACTGGTCGATCACGATGGCCCGGCCGAGTCCGGCGACTTTGTTGAGTCGAGCATCGACTTCTCTCGAAACGGCCAACCCTATCGTGGGATTTCCTCAGTGAGCCTGCGTCTCACGCCCACCATTCGGTTCCGCGACGCGGAGATCGCAGGCTTCGATACGCTTCTCTCGGGTAGCAGTGCTGGCACGGTGAAGACCTTCGATGTCGTGATCTCAAACGAGGCCGAACAGATCGAGATGCGTGGCGAAAAGCTCGCGGCGACGATCACCGTTCGCAAGGTCCAGCGACAGCAGTTGGCCGAACAGAACACCGCGTTCTTCGAGCGGATCGGCTACGGGGATGAATCGGAGCTGCGAGACGAAGTTGAAGGGATGCTGCGACGCCAAGTCACTTACGAGCAACGCCAAGCTTGCCGTCGCCAAGTGCTGGAGAAGATCACGGAGTCTGCGACTTGGGACCTGCCCGAGGCATTGGTCACCAAGCAAACAGAGAACGCCCTTCGTCGCGAAGTTCTGGAGATGCAGCAGGCTGGCTACACGACTCAGCAGATTCTGGCGCGTGAGAATGAACTCCGTCAGCAGTCGATCAGTTCGACTCGGCAAGCTCTGAAGGAGCATTTCGTTCTCGATCGAATCGCCACGAAAGAGAGCATCGAAGTCACGCCGATCGACATCGAATCCGAGATTAATATGATGGCGGTGCAGCGCGGCGAGAGTGCTCGAAAGGTGCGTGCTCGCCTGCAAAAGAGTGGTGTGATCGAGAATCTCGAAGCACAGATTCGTGAGCGTAAAGCTGTCGATCTCATTCTGAGGACAGCTCAGTTTGAAGATGTTGCCGCTCCGGTCGCCACCGATAGCGATGATGTTCAGGCGTTGTCGCTGTCGATCTGCGGGATGTCGTCGGTCGTGGTTGATCCCAACGATGAGGACGATGGTAAGAAGGCCTGAACGACACTTTCATTTGATGATGAACCTTCAACCGGCTGCCTCCAGCCGGTTGTTTTTTTGACTGATTCAGGTGATTCATCGGGCTTGTCGAGAACGGACTCAGCGCCTACTCTTCCCCGCCAACTTGCTGGCGGGTGGAATGCCCAATCACCATCGAGTCAGGCAAATCCACCCTACCGAATTGTCTTGTTCAACTGTATCGAGGGATTCCGAATGCTGGAGTCGATGTCACGTTCGTTTAGCCCTCAGGCCAATGCGTCCCGCGATTATTCGCGACAGCGCCAAATGGGTATTGGCGATTTGCTCTTGGAAAATCGGATCGTCTTTCTCGACGGTCCCATTCATGACGCCAGTGCCAACGTCATTGTGATGAAGCTGCTTTATTTGCAGTCGGAGAACAAACACCAGGACATTCATTTCTACATCAATTCACCCGGTGGATCGGTCACCGCCACGATGGCGATCTATGACACCATGCAGTTCATTCAGTGCAGTGTCGCGACGTACTGCGTCGGGATGGCGGCCAGCGGCGGGGCGATTCTCGTCGCCGGTGGCACTAAGGGAAAGCGGTTCATCCTGCCTCACGCCAAGATGATGATTCATCAACCGCACGGTGAGGTCGGTGGCCAGGTTTCCGACATTGAGATCCAAGCGAAAGAGATTCTCGAAACGCGCGACATTCTGAACGTGATCCTGCATGAGCACACCGGCCAGCCGGTGGAAGTGATCGCCAAGGACACCGGGCGGGATCGTTATCTGAATGCGATGCAGGCCAAGGAATATGGCTTGGTCGATGAGGTTCTTTCCAAATCGGCCAAGGCCAAACCGACACCGTGAGCCAGCCTCCGGTATCGCCTTTATCAAGGCATTCCGCGAAGACTGCCGACTCGGTTTTCAATTTCACTCCGCCCACATTAGCGAGCCTGCGATGACTTCCCTCGTTCCGTTCGTAATCGAAAAAAATGGCCGCGAAGAGCGGGCCATGGACATCTACAGCCGCCTGCTGCGTGACCGAATCATCCTGCTGGGAAGTGCCATCAACGATGATGTCGCCAACAGCATTGTGGCCCAGTTGCTTTATCTTCAGTTTGAAGATGGCAAAACGGACATCTCGCTATACATCAATAGCCCCGGTGGCTCGATCACGTCCGGCATGGCGATCTACGACACCATGCAGTTCGTGACTTGCGATGTCGCGACATACTGCATGGGCCAATGCGCCAGCATGGGTGCGATGCTGCTCACCGCTGGCACGAAGGGGAAGCGGTTCGCGTTGCCGAACAGTCGCATCATGATTCACCAACCGTTGGCCGGCATGCAGGGGACGGCAGTCGAGTTGGAGATTCACGCGAAGGAAGTCCTGCGCACCAAACGCCGCATGAACGAACTGATGCTCAAGCACACGGGCCAGACGTTGGACAAGATCGAGAACGACACCGATCGCGACAACTTCATGTCCGCAGAAGAAGCTTGCTCGTACGGCTTGATCGACGCCGTTTTGGAAAAGCTGCCGATGCCACCAACTGCGACGTGAGGCTGACTCACAGGCTGGTCATGACCAATTTGATCACCGAGTACCTCGGCCGATCGCCCGCATCGCTCGGCCAAGGAAGTCCGCGTCATGCCCACTCCATTCAGAACTTCAATTCCGCTCAAAACGTTGCCGCTGCTCGGTCTTGTCCTATTTGTCGCCATCGGCACTCTGGGGTGTGGTTCACCCGAGCGGAAGAGCCTCGCCGACAAGTTGCCGTTTCTGAAGCATCAGAACGACTCGCCTCAAGAGGCCGAGTTCCGACAGAAGTTTGTTGCCGAGCGCGATCCCGCTGCTTTTAAGTGGCTGCTCACGCACCGCATTCACAACGAAATGTCGGTTGCGGAAGTGGCGAGTGTGCTGGGCGAAGCGGGTGAGCGACGGTTCGACGACCGTGAGTACAAGACCAACGGCGGCAACTACCACACGACTGATGTCGGCTATCAGTGGGGGCCGGACCGAACCGGTCACACCGTCGTCCTCTTCTTCCGAGACGGCAAGCTCATCCACTTTGATCCGGCCGAAATCAGTGAGTGATCTCGGCCTGTCGCAGCGGTGCTGTGATTCTGGTCCTCAAATTCGCGAACTCCGCCGGGCTTGCCCCGATGGAGTCAGGTCATTGCACTTCATTTGTGTTCATCTGAATCAGTGAAGTGAGTAGCGCAAAGCCCTGCGAGCCACCGGGGCAAGCCCGGTGGGATCGCTGGTTTCAAGTCCGGTTAGCGCGGGTACGATAACTCCTTCCGCTGGCCTTTCATCACTGGAGTCGCCGCACATTCAGGACAACCTGCCGCCATGCCTCGCATACCCATTGACTCGCTCGACGACCCGCGTGTGCGGATGTATCGCGATCTGAAGACGAGCAATCTTTTGCGAGATGGAAAACTGTTCATCGCGGAGGGGACCAAGCTGGTTGAGCGGTTGCTGTCGAGTGACTTTCGAGTCGAGTCGATTCTCGTTGCCGAACGTCGCGCTGACGAATGGGCTGGGCAAGTTCCCGACGACGTGCCGCTGTACGTCATCCCGCAGCAGGTTGGCGAGCAACTCACGGGCTTCAATTTTCATGTGGGTGTGCTGGCGTGCGGTCACCGAAAACCAACGCGATCGCTGGATGAAGCACTACCGCCGCTCAATCCACAAGTGGCACCCGCTCCGGTGACACTGGCCCTCTGTCCGAACTGCGACAATCCAGAGAACCTCGGTGCGATCATCCGCATCAGCGCGGCCTTCGGCATCGACGCGTTGTTACTGTCGCGAGATGGCTGTTGCGACCCGTTCTCGCGCCGCGTGCTGCGAGTCTCGATGGGGACGGCCTTACGGCTACCGATCATCGAGTCGTCCGATCTCGAACGCGACGTGAAACGATTGCGTGACGAGTGGCAAGTCGAGCTGATCGCGACTGTGTTGGATGAGTCGGCCGAATCGCTGTCTCTATCGGCGCGAGGCAATCGTGTCGGTCTCCTCTTCGGTAACGAAGCGGATGGCCTCGATGCGCGTTGGCGGAGTCTTTGTCATCGCGAAGTGACCATCCCCATGCACGGTGGCACAGACTCGCTGAACGTCGCCATTGCGGCGGGCATCTTCCTGCATCACTTCGCGAAGTCGGACACGAGCGCTCGTTGAGACGAGCGCCCGCAGCACCAACTCGCAGCGTGAGCGAGGAGGTGCTGTTTCATTTCGGCGAGCTGCGGGAGAAGTCGTTCCCCAAAGTAGGCGAGTCACTCCGTGACTCGAAGATTCCGGTCACGGAGTGACCGGTCTACTCACCTTTTGCGGCTCGCCTTGCTGGCGGTTTTCGCTTTTCGACCGCGTCCTTGCTCACGCTGCGGGTTGGTGTTGCGAGTGTGCACCCCGTTTCGTCGTCTCTCCGGCAAGGCTACAATCGGCCCGCCGATACGGCCTCTTCTGCTCGAACTCGTTCGTCTTCACAACGGCCCCGCCCAGGAACCGTCCTCATGAGCATGCTCCCCATTGTTTTGGTGTCGGCGGCGATTTTGTCTGTCGCGTACTGGACCTACGGGCCATTGCTGGTTCGACTGTTGAAGCTCGACCCTCAAGCCAAGACGCCCGCGTTTGAGTTGCGCGACGATGTCGATTACTCGCCGCTGGCTCCGAATGAATTGCTGAGTCAGCACTTTTCCGCCATCGCGGCGGCCGGGCCGATTGTGGGTCCGATCCTCGCCGGAGTGATGTTCGGCTGGCTTCCAGCACTGATCTGGATTCTGGTCGGTTCGATCCTGATCGGCGGCGTCCACGACTTCACCGCGCTGGTGGCCTCGATCCGTCACAAAGCCCGTTCGATCGCCGAGGTTGTGCGCGACCACATGAGTCATCGCGCGTTCGTGCTGTTCCTGACCTTCGTCTGGCTGGCGCTGGTCTACATCATCGTCGCCTTCACCGACATCACCGCTGCGTCGTTCATCGGCGTGCAGAAGCTGGAGAACGGACAGGATGTGACCGGAGCGGGGATCGCCTCCTCGTCGCTGATGTATCTCGCGCTGCCGCTCATCATGGGACTGGCGATGCGATACACGAAGCTCTCCATCGGTTGGGCGACGGTCATCTTCTTGCCGCTGATCGGCGTGTCGATCTGGGCGGGACAGTTCCTGCCCGTGGATATGACTGCCATGTTGAAGACTTTCATCCCGACGGCTGACGACAAGCTGGCTCACAAGACGTGGGATGTCCTGCTGCTCGGTTATTGCTGTGTCGCTTCGGTCGTTCCGATGTGGTTGCTGCTCCAGCCGCGAGGCCATCTCGGCGGCTACTTCCTCTATATCGCACTCGGTGCGGGCGCTTTGGGCCTCGTGTTTGGAGGGGCAACCATCGAGTACCCCGCGTTCAACGGCTGGACCACGCCCAAGGGTGAGACTCTGTTCCCGGTGCTGTTCATCACGATCGCGTGCGGAGCGTGTTCGGGCTTTCATTCACTGATCGCATCGGGGACGACCTCAAAGCAGTTACGTTACGAGACCGACGCGAAGCTGATCGGCTACGGAGCGATGCTGCTCGAAGCGATGGTCGCGATCGTGTCACTGAGTTGCGTGATGATTCTCGCCAAAGATGCCGTCCTGCTGAAGAACTCGCCCAATCTGATCTATGCGCAGGGGATCGGCTCACTGCTGGAACGGTTCGCGGTGACAGTGCGAAGCTGCGGCTGGGGCAGCTTCAATCTGTCGGCTCAGTTGACCGTGTCGTTCGCGCTGATGGCGTTCACGACGTTCGTTTACGACACGCTTGATGTTTGCACACGACTCGGACGCTACATCATTCAGGAATTGACGGGCTGGCACGACGCGAAGGGCCGCTGGCTGGGAACGCTCCTTACCGCAGGCGTTCCGGTGATCTTCGTGACTCAATCGCTGACGGGAGCCGACGGCAAGCCGGTTCCACTCTGGCGCGTCTTCTGGGCGTTGTTCGGAGCCAGCAATCAATTGCTCGCCGCGTTGACGCTGCTCGGCGTGACAGTTTGGCTGTGGCGGACCCGGCGTCAGGTCTGGGTGCTGTTCGTCACCGGCATCCCCACCGTCTTCATGTACACGATGAGTACCTGGGCCTTGGTCCGCATGATCTTCAGCACGCTGAACGAAATTCAAACCACGCCCAATCCCCAGCAGATCAAATACATTTTGTTGGGCATCTCATCGTTGTTGGTCGTCCTCGCGCTGGCGATGCTGGTCGAAGCGGTGCTCGCGCTGGTGAAGTTCGACGACGGTCGCTCACGTCCGAATGCTCCCGCGCCGGCGCTGGCCGCAACTTGACAGCAAGAAAAACTCGCGATTAGCGACTGCACTGCCACGGTCGCTCCGAGTGTCCGGGGCAGTTTTACGTACGGACTCGTGATTCATCGGGCGGACTCCGTCATTTCAATCGAAGCCCCACGCCATGACGTTGATTGAGTGCGGCGGATGCAACGCGGTTTTCGAGATGACATGCGTGGTATGTCCGAACTGTGGGCGTTGTCCCGCGTGCGGTGAACCACGGATCGCGATCCAATAACTGAGCGAGCAACAGCACTGCCCCGATTTTGATGCACCGTATTGCACTGGTTGCGGTCGATGTCATGGTTGTGGCGCGATCCGCTTTCAGAATCTTGCGGTTTGTGAGTGTGGCTTCCCAACAGATGCCACCCGACAAGAGCATGTCGCGAAGTCGTTTGAGATTGATCGGCCCAAGCGATTTGGCTGCATGACCATGCTCACGGCATGCGCCCTCTCGTTTGTGTTGGGAGCAATGTTGGTGCTTCGATAGATCTCGCACAGCCAAGAGAGAGATGTATTAGGCACGCCAAAAGGCTCACACTTTGGGGAACAATGCGGTCCACAATGGCGGGCCGAGGACGAGCAGGCCCACGGCGATGGCGGTGATTCCGAGTAACAGGACCGCTCCGGCCGAGACATCCTTGGCGACCTTGGCGCGCTCATGCCATTCGGGGGAGAGGAGATCGACGAGCGCTTCGACCGTCGTGTTGATGGTCTCCCCCGCGCAGACGGCCCCGATCGTCAGTAGCAGGATGGCCCAGCGGATTGAGTCCACCTGCAACCATGCGGCCAGCGCCACCGCAGCCAGCGCGGCGATCATATGCAGCCGAGCGTTTCGCTGCGTGAGGAATGTGTGGAAGAGTCCCGCCCACGCATGAGAGACGCTGCGGAGAAAGCTCGGCTGATGCATCGGGGCAAATCCAAAACACGTGGGTTTCTAAGCGATCGGTAGCAGAGTAGTCGGGTCACGGAGTGCCCCGTCTACTCTGAACGCCCGCGCGGTTCTAACGACTCAGTTTTGTTTGGTTGCCGCGGCCGGTCGCGCGACTTTCGTTCCGTAGACCAGCACGTCGTCGAAGTGGCCGGTGTCATCGAACGAGCCGATGCCGACCTGGCCCCAAGTGAAGGTCTTGTCCACGGCTGTCATCACCGGCACATTCATGTCGTCGAAGAAGACTTCGATCTTGCCACTTTCAACCTCGCGCACGACCCGCGCGTGGTGCCATTCGTTGTCCCACTTGGTTCCCTCGGTGGTCTTCGTGGAGATCTTCTTGCGCGGCTCGTTGTTGACGATGAAGATCTGATTCGCGTGGTCATCGGTCTTCTGGCCGAGATGCACGTAGTACAGATGGGCCGGGTCTTGGTAACCGAAGAAGAGGCACAGCGAGCGGTGCGGGTAGTCGCGGGCGGTCGATTGCAGTTTCACGTCGAGCACGCAATTCCCGACGATCACGTCCTTGGCGACCGACCGATTGAACGGTGATCGCACCGGTGTTTTAGTCACGAGGTGTTGGAACTGGCTGCCGACCTTGTTGCCATTTTGTATGTCGATCTTCCACGCCTTGGGTTCACTCGGTTCCCAGCGGTCGAGGTTGCCGGACTCAAAGTCGTCGCGAAAGACCAGCGGTAGACCGAGCAATGTGGCGGGCGGCTCATCACCGCGTGAGACGCTCGGCATCATCAGCCCGAACGCCACGAATGCGGACAACAACAACCGGAGCGAGCAACGCATGAAGGACTCCAAAACAGAACGACATCGCGGAATGAAAGGACACCAACCCGAAGCGTGAGCGAGCAGGCGTGAGAACCACCTGCCCTCGTCATTCATGGAGCCTCCTCGCTCACGCTTCGGGTTGGTGTGGTCGAGGGCTATTCGTTTCCGGGGCGTCTCGGATTGTCCGGGCCGTTGCGAGGTCGGTCGAAGGGGCGACCTCCGTCCGGCCGATCGGGCATCCGGTCGCGAAGGAATTGGCCGGGGCGCGGGCCATCACCGCCGGGCGGTCGTTGCAGTGGCGGAACTCCCAAAGTGACGAGCATCCTGTCGAGCTGCTCCTTCAGGCCGCGTAGGCGTGGCCGAGGATCGTCTTTGCGACCGGCAAAATACTTCTCCTCAAGTATGCGGTTGCGTTCAAACTTGGACAGCAATGTCAGCCGCTCCTGTTCTCGCTGGTCCAAGGAGTCGAACGCCTGTTGTAGATCAGCGGGCATCGGGTATTGAGCTTTCGTTTCTTCCAGCGCTTTGTGCATGATGCCACCAAAGATCAAGTGGATGATTGTCTGGCGTCTCATGTCCAAGTTGCGATGGAGCCGGTCTTTCAACTCGCGACGTTCGATCGCCGACTCGATTTTTTGCTGGAGCCTCTGATCGGGCCATTCCCGTGCCCCACCGAGAGATGCCTGAATGCTGGTTCGGAGAACTTCGAGGTAGTAGTTGAGGAGCCACTCCTCGTTCGACTTGTCTCGCTCGAGACCAATCTCGCTCGCGATGACTTTCATGACGGCCGACAACTCGGGTGGCAATAAGTACGTTCCCGGTGGCAGTCCACGCGGAAAGAAAGGGCGGGAGTCGCCCACGGGGCCTGCGGGTGTTTCGGTCGGGGCCGCTTCATAGCGGGCGTCCTGTTCCCGTTTGAACCTCGTGACGATGGCCACTTTTCGGGCCGGGTCCAACTCCTGGCTCAGTTCGTCGCGCTGGCTGGGTGTGAGTGTCGTCAGCCACGCGGTGTACTCGCTCAACAAATTCGAGAGCTTACCGCCACTCGTCTTGTCTGCTTCGAGCTTCTGATGCAGGTCGCGGTAGTGCGCCTGTTGATCGGGGGAAAGCTGTCGAAATTCGACGATGTTCCGCTGCAAGCGGTCTCGCTCCAACTCCGACAACTTCTCGACTTGCCGATAGCGGTCGTCGAGGGGATTGGTCGCGGAGACCTTGGCAGCGGGAGGCTTGCCGACAACAGGACTAGGATCGGCGGCACTCGCCCAGCAAGGCCACACAAGCCCGAGCGAGTAAGCCAGCACGCACGCCAGCCGAGCGGCTTGTGGTCGAGAAACGTTGCCCACGCGGTTAAACGAGGACATCTTTTGTGAATGGCATCGCTCAGACATGGTTCAACCTTTCTCGGCGGTCGTGTCGAACGTGCTGCTGCGATTGAGTTGTTCCAGAAAGTCGATCGTTTGGATTTCCTGATAGTCATCGAATCGTTGCAGCACCGGTAGGTCTTCCAGCATCTGTTCCTGCTCGTTCGGGATCCAACGCGCGGTGACTTGAAAGCCCAGCCAACCGGAGACACCCAACGCGGCAAGCCAGACCGCGACGACCGCTCCCTTCTTCAACAGGCCGAACCACGGTTGTTCGGTGATGTCGTAAGGAACTTCGCCCACCTTGAGCGTCGTCATGGTTCGTTCGAGGAACTCTTCCGATGCGTTCGGCGTCGGCAGGGCATCGAGCATCTCCCACGTGCGTGCGAGTGCCTCGACCTCATGCCGGGCGACTTCGCTACGGGCCAAGACCTGATCGATCGCCTGGGCCACGGCGTCGGGAAGCTCCCCGTCCAAGTAGGCCACTAGATCGTCACGTTGGTCGGCGGAGAGTCTGAGTACCTTTTCCATTGCTGTTCAGAAATCCCAAGCACGAAGAACCAAAACTCAAACTTCAAAAGAATCGCCCGATGGAAGCCTGACGCGCAAGCGAAGCACGCTCGGCAACGGACACTTCGCTTGCGCGTCAGGCTTCGATTTGCGGATTGGAAGCATTCCCTATTTCGCTTCTCGCCCCAACTGCATGTATGGCTCCAGCGCCAGCCGCAGATTTTCGCGTGCCCGCGACAGAAGCGACTTCACGGCGGAGGCCGACATTTCCATCGCCTCACCGATGTCTTCGTAGCTCATGTCCTCGTACTTGTTCAGCAAGACGGCCAGTCGCTGGCGTTCGTTCAATTGTTCCATCGCCTGCTGAACGACGGCTTGAAGCTCCTGCTTGTCCAACTGCCGCGCGGGCATCAGCCCCGACTTCTCGACGGCGAGCTGTTCCTGCGGTCGGACGCCCAACGGACCCGACTCGCTTCCCGCCAGATTCACTTCCTTGCGACGGCCCTTCGACCGGCGCGAGTTACTCGCCAAGTTGTTGGCGATCCGAAACAGCCACGTCGAAAAGCGTGCGGTCGGCTGATAGCCATGCCGCGCGCGATAGATCCGCAAGAACACGTCTTGAGCCAAGTCTTCCGCCGCTTCCTTGCTGGAAACCAAGTGAAAGAAAATGTTTGTCAGTCGATCCTGATAAGCCTTCACCAACTGTGTGAACGCCGCGTCATCACCCTCCTTGGCGCGCAGCATGAGCTGGACTTCTGGATCCCGCAGGTAGCCAGATTCATCAGGGGGCGAGGAAGGTGGGGCGTTGGCAGGCACGGGGAACGGGTCTCATCGCGAGCGACTTGCCACGCGGCGGTGACTGAACACTTCGCGCGGCAAAAGGTTTCCGAACGACCCACAAAAATTTGACGGGCAGGACCGTTGCGGCGAGGCGAGATCATGCCGACTGGTCGTTCCAAGGGGAAGTCTCTCGATGGATCAATTGCCACGATGGAGGGTGCCGTCGGTTGAAGGAAATCTCCCCCCCCATCGGGCTGGTCCCGATGGAACCCGGTCTTTGCACGACTTCTTGTACTGCGGGAGTTGACCTCGCGTCGGGCTAGTTTTGAAATCCGATCTCGTGGTCCCGTTGTGCGAGTCATGAAATCTCGAAGTGCAAAAACCTGCGAGCCACCGGGGCAAGCCCGGTGGGGTGTTGTTTCGACGATGGCTATACTCCCGCTCGTCCCTCGTTTGAACCGCCCGCCTGCCGAACAGTTCCGCCGCACTTTATCCCACCCGAGCCGCTCGCCATGACGATCAGTTCACTGCCGCTTAGCTATTGCACCAATGTTCATCCGGGGCGAACGGTCGCCGAAGTCGAAGACGGTCTCGACCGTTTCACGCTGCCGATCAAAACCAACTACGGCGGCGAGTTGGCGGCCGGACTGTGGCTCGCCGCGCCGGTCGTGCGAGAACTCGAACAGTCGTCCGACGGTGTGCAGCGGTTCGCGGACGGACTTCGATCGCGAGGGCTGTCGTGTTACACGTTGAACGCCTTCCCCTACGGAGACTTTCATTCGGCGCGTGTGAAAGAAAACGTCTATCTCCCCGATTGGACACAGCCGAGCCGCCTCGACTACACGCTGGCGTGTGCCCGCGTGTTGGCGGCACTGCTCCCCGAAGGCGTTGAGGGGAGCATCTCGACCGTGCCGCTCGGCTTCAAACCGTTCGAGCATCCCGTGGACTTCGCCGATCGCTGCGCGGACCAATTGATTGAGTTGGCTCGGGGTTTGAGTCGCCTCCACCACGAGACCGGCCGATTGATTCGCCTCGCCATCGAACCCGAGCCATTCTGCGTGATCGAGACCACAGCCGAAACGCTCTCGTTCTTCGCACGCCTGCGTTCGCGCGCGGCTGACGTTCGTGCTCTCGAAGTGGTGCGCGAGCATCTCGGCGTCTGTTACGACGTTTGCCATCAGGCGGTCGAATTTGAAGACGTTCCCGCTTCAATCCGGTCTCTCGTCGCCGCCGACATTCGCATCAACAAGGTCCACATCACCTGCGCCATCGAAGTCGCGGAACCGGGTCGCAACGAAGAGGCCCGCCGCATCCTCGCCCGCTACGTCGAACCGCGCTACCTGCATCAGACGTTCGCTCGACTGAATGATGCGGGGCGATCGAAGCCGACTGGCAACGCCAGTCGCACGGTGACGCAGGTCGATCTCGACGAACAACTCGCCGCGTCGCCTTCGGCCGAGTTCCGCGATGCCCCTCTGTGGCGCGTTCACTTCCACGTCCCGGTCGATGCCGAACATCTCGGCCCACTCGGCACAACGCGCGGCGAGCTGAAGCAGGCCCTCGCGACGCTCCCCGAACTCCACTACGCGCCGCATCTCGAAGTCGAGACCTACACCTGGGAAGTCCTCCCCGGCGGCGGAACACCCAACATCGTCGAAGGCTTCACGCGCGAGTTGCTCGCCACGAAGAAACTGCTTTGGGGATGAGGGACGATCTTTGGGGTGGAGACTTTCGGTCAGGCGTTTCGGCGGAGTCAGGAGACCCGTGTTGAGCTTGGCTCGTAAGCCGAACAGGGTCTGTTAATCACTTGTTAAAATACCCGTAGCACAGGCGGCTCGCCGGTGTTTTCCAACTCGAAATCTAAGCAGGCGAGCCGCCTACTCTCCGTATTCAACAGGTTGTTAATCGTCGGCCGAGTTCGCGCTCGTGTCGGTGTGAACGTGAACTTCTACGGAGCGATGCCATGCCGACCAACCCGCCAACAGATGTTCCCCGTTGGATCCCCGTCGTGCTATATGCGGCGGCGGCTTACAACGTCGCGTGGAGTGCGTTTGTCGTTCTGTTTCCTCTCGCGCCGTTTCGGTGGATGGGAATGGAGCCGCCGAATTATCCGGCGATCGTGCAGTGTCTCGGCATGGTGATCGGCGTGTACGGCGTCGGCTATGCGCTGGCCGCGCGCGATCCGGTGACGCGCTGGCCGCTGGTCTTCGTGGGACTGTTGGGCAAGGTCTTCGGCCCGCTCGGTTTTGTCTACGCGGCGTCCATGGGTGAGTTCCCTTGGCAGGCGGGGTGGACCATCATCACCAATGATCTCGCGTGGTGGCTTCCCTTCACCGCGATCCTGATTCACGCGGCGCGACTCAACGACGCGCGGCGCACACAGTCCGAAAGATTGACGCTCGAAGAAGCCCTGCGTACCGCCACGACCCAGCGTGGTGACACACTGCTCGAACTATCACGACAGCAGCCGCTGCTGCTCGTCTGCGTGCGGCATTCCGGGTGCGCGTTCTGTCGGGAAGCGCTGCACGATCTGGCCGGGCAGCGCGAGGCAATTCGATCAGCGGGCGTGCGACCGATCGTCGTTCACATGGGATCGGTCGCTCAAGGGGATACGCTCCTGCGACAACACGGTCTCGACGACATCGACCACGTCAGCGATCCAGATCGCCGCGTTTATCGTGGATTGGAACTGAGACTCGGCACACTGAGCGAAGTATCCGGCCTGTCCGTCATCTGGCGGGCACTCTTTGAAGGAACGCTCTTCCGGTTCGGCTTCGGCCCAATGATCGGCCACGGCTTGCAGATGTCCGGCGCGTTCGTCGTGCAAGACGGTCGCATTGTGCGCGCCTTCCGCGCCCGCACTTCTGCGGAACGTCCGGACTACGCTGAGATGGCCTGCTCGATAAGTTGATCGGACACAAGAGGTCTTCAGTCCAGACGATGAATCTCAGCCAACATGCCGTTCCAAAGTGCGATTCGTTGTGAGATCGCTTGTGATGCTGCAGCGATTGCCTCGTCCCGCCGCAGCGGCTGTTGGTTACAAAGCTTATCGACCAGCCTGCTCGCAAGTGGCCCATGTTCGTCGCCATCCAGTTCGATGTGCCGCTGGAGGTAATGAACGAGACGCTCGACGTTGACTCCCTCTTGAGGCAGCGACACGACCAGACGTGAGAACATGTCCGGAATGACATCTTCGCGGCCATGAAAAAAGGCGGACGCGATTTCGTGAGGCTGTCCAAGCGAGACCAGTCGGAGTGTCGCACTCACGAAGCCACGAGTACTCGGCAGGATCGTAGCTTCAGCGAGTGCCTGCTCGGCAGGAACTTGCTGACGGAGCTTGCCCACAAACTCGCAGATCGGTTTCGTATCGGCCCCGACCTCCTCCATGGCCTGCAGGTACAGCTCAAAGTGACTGGCATAGCCACCGTGTCCGTCGTCATCGCATTCTTCTCCCAACACGATCTCGTTAATGAATCGGCTGGCTGTGGCATCGACCGGCGGCAGCCACGGAACAGTCGTGCAGGTCACGATCTGCTGCAATCGTTTGAGCAGCGACATGAAGTCCCAAACGGCGAAAACGTGCTCGCGCATGAAGACGCGCAAACTATCGACGTTTCGCACCGAATCGTAGAGCGCGTGATCGAGCAATTGTGTACGGAGTTTGTCGAGACCGTCGTTGTGGTCCGAGACATCAGGTGATTTCTGCATTGTCAGTCTTTCTAACAGGGGTGGTTCGTGAAGCGAGTTTGGAACTCGCAATTTCAGTGGGGACGAGCGCGATCACGACTCATCCTCGATCCGTGTGCGACTCCACGATTGCGAATCATTCCTGCGGGTGACGAGTTTATCCATTCTTCAAAATCACCACGTCGGGCAGCAGTCGTAGCGGAATGGCGGCAAAGTTTTGTTCGGCCTCCCAGTAGGCGTGCCAGTCAGCCCAATTCAGGGAGTGCTCGGCAAACAGGAGTGAGCCAACAGGAAGGGGGATCAGCCCGGACGCACGTGCCAGATTACGCGGCCGAGGAATCGACATCGGAGCTTCATCCAGTGAGTAATGAACTTCAGTCTCGTAACGCCCTAGAGGCCAAACGACGAGGCCCGTCGGGGCAATGTCGTAGGGATGATAGTCAGGTATCAAACAGGATGTGTTTACCGCAGATGCTGCATCAACAATCGAGGCCACCTCCGGAACTCTTGGTGCGGCCAGTTGGCTCTCAATTTGTTCTCGCACCAGATCGACGGACCCGACTTTGTAGAGTCCTGCCAGCGCCGTTCGGAACACGGCGCGGTCTTCGTCGGTCAATTCCGTCAGCCAGCCGAGTTCGGCCACGGTCGCGATCAACCAGCCCGATTGTTCGTCGAACTCGATCTGCACCGGATCGTTGGGCTGATCGCGGTCGAGCAATAGGATCGTCACGCGGTTCGTCGCCAGTTCGACGTGACCGACCGCCAGCGATCGTTCGCGAAACGTGCGGCTGGCTGACAGCAACGCGATCAGTTCACGATCGACAAAGTGGCGCAAGCTCTCCGCCTCGTGATGCAGCTTTTCGGTATAGCGAGCTTGTTTGTTGACGTTCGGATTTTGATGAGCCTTGCGAGCGGCGCGGCGTCGGCGCGCGAATAACTTCGGGATCGTCCCCGAATGAAAACCGGGGCAGAGCAGCCGCAGTAGGGACTCGCCGTGGTGGCCGATCCGCGCGGGACGCAGTTTGCGCGGACGGTTCGCCGCGTAGAGCTTCCAGTTCTCTTTGAGTTCCCAAACGAGGAACCCGAACACGCCGGGGATTGCCGTCACCACCAGCGGTCCGATCGCGTTGGCCAGCACCGTCCCGAGAAACGGCGTCAGCGGTGCGGCCAACAAATACGTGATGTGAACGGCCCACGGCAGGATCATCTTGTGCGAGACCGTCACCACCGGGAAGTGCTTGATCGGATTGATCTGTGGTTCGATCAGCAGTGTCACGCAGAACCGCACCACGCCGTGAACGAACGACCAGACTAACCCCAGCACCGCCTTCACGGCGAGTGCGATGGCCGATTCACCGCTGCGGAATCGCAGCCATTCATCGACGGCGTACAGCACTCGTTCCAACCCGTCCATCAACCACTGAAACGCATCGACGATCAGCGTGAACAGTCCGAGCAGCAGATGCGTGCGGATGCGATACCACAGCCGCGACAGGAACTCGCGCGTCAGCTCTTCGGTGTCGCGACCGAACCGCGAGTTGAGGACCGCGACGCAAACGATCAACACCGCGAGACTCGACCACCGGTTCGGCCAGTCGTACACACTGAGCCACGGCAACACGACGCAAAAGATCGAAGTTACCAGCACTGGCGCGATGACGAACCGGCGGAATAATTTCATCGGGAAGCTTTTCAACACCCATTCGACCGGAGGGAACGCGAGCACGTGGCGTGGCACTTCGACCAGCGCGACACGCAGCACCGTCCAAGTGGCTCGCAGCACCGCTTCGACCGCATTCCGAAACGGAGGCGCATGAATCAGCGCGAAGAGGAAGCAACCGAGCAGGAACATGTTCAGACGGCTGTAGACCCAGTGGTGACGAACCGTCGCGTGAGTGGCATGGGCTACGGGCGCGGCAACGGGAGTTGAGTGATCGCTCGCCGACGCAGGTGTCTCAACCGCGAACTGTTCTGGTTCTGGTTTGATCGCTGGCGGATCTGCGGCAGCAACGGTGTCGAGGTTCGGTTCGCCCACCACAATCGGTTTGAGTTCGCCCTCGTTCGCAGGGGCGGGTTTCGTCGGCGGATGCGTCGTCACATGGGGATCAACAACCACATGAGCTGCCGCCGGCGCAGCAGATCCCAACGCCAGATGTGCGATCTCTTCGACCGCCATCAGCGACAGGAACGACAACCCGAACGGCAGAAACAAATACTTGGTGAGCATTCGGCCGAACGTCGTCCCATAGGCGAGCGAGTTCATCCGCTGCATCCACTGCAAATAGAACGGGCCTCGCTGATAGACGCCGTCGATGCGCGATGCCAGCAGCTTGTCCGCGCGCAACAGGGGGTCGCCCGTGAGGAACTCGCGCGCGTTGGTGAGGTCCGG
>Ga0114966_10001842_pt1 | contig 19262 bp, 13 predicted proteins | sample M_130207_XF_Meta_FD_87029 | JGI IMG/M metagenome (GOLD analysis project Ga0114966, IMG submission 87029) | Freshwater microbial communities from Lake Montjoie, Canada to study carbon cycling - M_130207_XF_MetaG | ecosystem: Environmental > Aquatic > Freshwater > Lake | place: Lake Montjoie...
GTCACATCTCGCTGCCTGAGTCACATCTCGTCTTGCGACACGCCGCCATTCCTTCCGTAGCGTTTCTATTGCGAAGGTCGGGCCAAACCGCCTCAAACCTTTCTTGATGAACGCCGCTGGTGAAATTGGGAGGCTTGTTTGAGCAAATCGAGTGTTTCCTGTGTCAGACTCGCAGACTCACGCGGCCGTTCAATCAGCCGACCTTGAGCTGCACGATGACTGTCTTGTGTTCGACGCCACTTCAAACCATCCAACACTTGCCGCAGCAGTCCATTGAAGGAATCGTCTCCCTCCCGGGCGGCATCCTGTGCCAGCCTGATCGCGATCTCCCGTTCGCGAGCCTGTTCGTCGATCCAAACGATCAAGCCCTTCAAGTCGGGGCACTCCAGTCGAGTCAGCACTTTGTCGAAGCTGGGCAACTGACCGTCATCGCTCAAATCAAAGCAGACGGTCAACAGTTCCTGCAGGACATCGTTCTTAAAATCATCCGTGCCAATCTCTCGCCGAACCGCGTCAACTATATCCGGCGAAGTGAAGAGGAGCTGGAGTAATTCGCACTCCAGCAGATCGTCTTTGCTTTGAGTTTGCTGGAGTGAAAGGATCGCCGGTCTCCAGCGGTGTTGCGGGGACTCACCGGTTGGTTCGGTTGCGGAAACTCTCCGCTCTGTCGTGCGAATCAGCCTGTTTTGATGCTCGCCGCGCATCTCCTTCAACCGTCTCCGCACGTCTGACTCGGACAATCCGAGGCGCTGCGGCAGACGGCCAATCAGCATATCTTCCTTAACCGTTCCCACGATCCCCGGCGACATGATCAACAGTTGCAGCATCCCATCCAGAATTCGCATCCGAGCATCGATCGTCTCCGTTCCATGCCTTCCGATTAACACTCGCAACTCGTATTCCGCCACTTCCGGAGCCGAGTCAATCAGCTTCTCCAACGCCTTCGCTCCGTGAGCCGTCACAAACTCATCCGGGTCCAAATCACCCGGTAATGTCAGGATTCGCAAATCAACATCTTGAGCCAAGAATTTTGAGAGTGATCGTTCTGCCGCGTCCTTCCCCGCCTTGTCTCCGTCGTAAACCAAGACCACTTTGCTGGCGAGTCGTTTGAGTAGCGTGACGTGCGAATCGGTGAGAGCCGTTCCCAGCGTTGCCACGGCGTTCATCAATCCGGCCTGCTGCACCTTCAAGCAATCGGTGTACCCCTCAGTGACCACCACGGTCTTGCTCTTCTTAATTGCCTCGCGCGCCCAAGCCAATCCAAAGCAAAGCCGACTCTTATGGAAGATGGCGCTGTCAACGCTGTTCAGATATTTCTGAGCGTTCTCGTACTTGTTGTCCGGGAGGATGCGTCCACCAAACGCCACAACACGGCTTCTTTCGTCGTGAATTGGAAACAACACGCGATCACGGAAAAAATCGAAACAACCGCCACCTTCGGATCTCTTCGAGACCAGTCGGGCATCGAACAGCAGCTCCACATCGAACCGCCCTTTCGCTCGACGGATGAGCCACTCCCAATCGTCTGGCGAATACCCAAACTTACAACGGGAAATCGTCGCCTGTGTAAATCCTCTCTCGCGGAGATAGTTTCGCGCCCGTTCTCCGGCTGCTGACGAGTTCAGGTAGTTGTGGAACTCGTCCTGTGCCCACATCAGCACGTCATACAACTGCGGCTTGTGCGACGACTCGGCTGGCCCGCGACGCAACTTCGCGGGCATCTCCAAGTGGGCGCGACGGGCGAGAAACTCCAACGTCTCGGGAAACCCGAGGGTGTCGTGCTTCATCACGAATGAGAAGCAGTCGCCACCCTCGTTGCAGACCCAGCATTTGTAAGACTGCCGTTCGGGGTTCACCGTGAAAGACGGGTTGTGATCGTCGTGAAAAGGGCAGAGTCCTTTGAAGACACGGCCACCCTGTTGAGGCTGGAGCGAGACTGATTCGCCGATCAACTGCACGATATCTGTGCGCGACCGAACCAGCTCTTTGAACTCGGCGGAAGAGTTTCCATCCACGGGCGAGACCTCTCAGTTGCTGTCATGACCTGTGGCCAACACGCCCGACCAACAAGATGGCCGTGAGCGGGAACTGCAAACCGAGAGAGGCACCGATGGAACACGGTCACGGGAGGGGGTTGACATTTCATCGCCCGGACTCGTTGCTACAGCCAGCAGCTTCGGCAAGTTCTGCCCGATTCTAGCCCCTGACCAAGGACCGTCAAGGAACGACCCCTCGACGAACTTCGCTGACGAGGTAGTCGCACGTTTGCGCCATTTCCCTTGAAACACGGGACATCAGCGAGTTCGATCCGGCAAGAATGAATCGCCGACAGGCCGTTCTCTCCGTGGCCAAAGAATGCCCGTCATGCTCTCTGAGAAGTGAGCATCGCGAAAATACAGACAGTTGGTTTCGGCAACTCGCGGTCGAACTCTCCACGAATCCGGCAGCACCACAGATAGCCTCTATTGGCCTGCCGTCGCCGCCGCATCCTCGGAGTCATCGAGTCCCTCGTCATCGCGGCCGGAGGCTTCGCTCATGCCGAGTTGCCTCATCTTGCGATAGAGGTTCGAGCGGTGTAGCCCCAACAATCGAGCCGCTTCGCTCATGTTGTTGCGGACACGCTTGATTGCCCGACGGATGAAGTCCTGTTGAAACACGACAGTCGCTTCACCGAGTCCCACATCGAGCGACGGCTCCTGCATCCGGTTTTGGTCGGGGCTGAGAATGAAGGCCAAGTCATCCGCCTCGACCTTCTCACCGGGGGCTAGGAACGCGACGCGTTCCATCAGGTTGCGAAGTTCTCTCACGTTGCCGGGCCAAGTGTGGGTTTGCATCCGCTTGCGGGCTTCGGCCGACAACTGAAGCTTGGGGCGACGGGCTTGAACGGCGAAGCCATTCAAAAAATGTTCGGCCAACGGCAGGACATCGTCAGGGCGGTCTCGCAGGGGAGGCAATTCAAGCGTGACGACGTTCAGCCGGAAGTACAGGTCCTCGCGAAATTTCTTCGCGCGCACGGCTTCGGCCAGATGTGCGTTCGTCGCGGCGATGACGCGCGCATTGATCGGGATCGACTGCGAGCCACCCACGCGCGTGATGACCTTTTGTTCGAGAACTCGCAGTAATTTGGCCTGCCCGCCGGGACTCATGTCACCGATCTCATCGAGGAAGATCGTCCCACCCTCGGCCAATTCAAATTTGCCGCGGTGCATCTCGCGGGCATCCGTAAACGCCCCCTTCTCGTGACCGAACAGCTCGCTTTCCAGCAGCGTCTCGGTCAGTGCGGCACAGTTGACCGCGACGAACGGGCGTTGCGCGCGTGGCCCTTGGTAATGCAGTGATTGAGCGACGACTTCTTTTCCCGTCCCGCTTTCCCCGAGGATCAAGACCGGCAAGTCCGTGACCGCCAGCCGGCTGATCGTGCTGCGCATCGCCTGCATCGCCGGGCTTTCCCCGATGAGCGACACCCCTTTCGTCACCTGCTCAGTCAGTTGGCGATGAGACCTGAGTAAGGACTCGCGCTCGCGCGTGTTCTGCAGCGCGATCCCAACTTGAATCGCGAGGTCTTGCAGCGTCGCTTCGTCTCCGTCCGCGAAGGCTCCCGTGTTCTTGTTGATGACCTCGAACGCGCCGAGCAACTTGTGTTCGCCATCGAAGAGCGGCGCGCACAACAAATTTCGAGTCTTGTAGCCGCTCGCCAGATCGACCTTCTTACTGAAGCGTGAGTCCTGATAAGCGTCGTCGATCCGCAGCGTCTTCGCAGTGTGAATCACTTCCCCCACAATGCCGGTCTTGTCCGGAAGTCGTAGTGAATTCCCTTCGACGCCGAGTGCCGGGCAGGCGATGACTTCCTGGTGTTCGCGATCCCACAGAAAGATGCTGGCACGATCACAGTCCAAGAGCCGCACGGCCTCGCGCGCGATCAGTTCGAGCAGCGGTTCCGTTTCTTTGACGGTCGAAAGCGTGCGCGAGATTTTGAGGATGCTGCGCAGGCGGTCGATCTGCTGCGACGAACTGTTTCGATCCGCGATTACATCAAGGCAAGCTCCCGTCGCCTTGCCAATCAGCATGGCCAGCGGCAGCACATCGTCGGGAAGATTGCGGGCCGTGAAAGTCAGCACGGCTCCGGTCAACGATCGCGCCCGCATCGGTACGGCGGCCATCGAGACTCCCGCCGATCCTTCCAGTGGCACGATCACCCCGGCGTCCTTGTCGAGTACATCTGCGAAGACGTGTTTCGGCGCGTCGGCCCCGCTCCAGCGGCCTGATTGACCGAGGACTGTCCATTCCGGGCGACGATCCATCGCACCGGCGCCACTCACTCCCAACTCACCCGCCACTTCGGCAAGCTGTTGTCGCAGAAAATCATTCGCGGACGTGGCATCGACGGCTGCGGCAACCAGTCGCTCGATCAATTCGACCACGCGCACGGCGTCATCGGCTTGAATCAGGCTGCCAACTTGAGACCACGCAATCCATTTGGCGGGCACGGCGGTTCACTTTCGTGGTGAAACGGGAGGCGAGGCGAGTCGGTTCGATGTCTCGTTCACATTGAGAAAGCACGAACCGAATCGCGATGAGGCGGGATGATAATCACCGCGACGGCAGTTGCCAGCAACCGAACACACTTCGATGGCAATTCGTGTCGTCCGACCGACCCGATGTGCGTCGAAAAGCCGATGTGATACTTGTTTCCGCTGTTTGAGCCCGGAGCCGCCCTCCGGGCTAAAGAACACCCACCAAATCTCGCGTCAGCCTTCAGCTACGAAACAGCCCTGATTAGCGATGTTGGAATCAGCAAGTGCCAAGAGTGCCGCTCGTTCGTCAATGGGCGAATTCTCAATCGACGAGTTGTTCCTCATCGTCGAGCGGTTCTTGGCTGGACGAGTGCTGCTTGCGAAGCAGGTGCATGTCCATGCTTCCCATCGTGATGACGCGCTCGGTTTGCCAAGCGTCTGGAACATGGAACAGACTCTCTGTCGGAGTCCTCAGCACGAGCAGGGTGTTGGCGATCGACAGTTCATCGCGAGTCAATCGTGCGAGCGACTTGAACAGCGGCGAGCCAACCTTGAGATCCTTGATCATCTCGTAAGGGGGATCGAAGAAGATCACGCCGTAGGGATACCAAGCCTCTTGCCCTTGCGCCTTGAACGAGCAGCGTAGGCAGTTCGTTCGCCAACACAGTGTTCGTTCCGAGACACCCAAATGCGTGGCGTTTTGTACAAGCAGGCTGTGAGCGCGATGATCCTGCTCGCAGAAGACCACGCTCTTCGCACCACGACTGAGTGCTTCAAACCCGAGCGAGCCGGTCCCGGAAAAGACATCGAGCACTCGCTGATCTGGCATGAAGTCGCGGATGTAATCGAACAACATCACCTTCGCGCGATCCGTGATCGGTCGCGTCGTGGCGCCTGGATTGACCAGCAGCTTTCGTCGCTTCAACTCGCCCGCTACGATTCGCATCCGCAATATCCCGCCATAAGGTAACGCCGGTCGCCGCTCTCACTGTTTTCCAGCCGCAAAACCGACTGCCCGACACCAATTCGAAGCGTGAGCGAGGACTGTGTTTTTATCGCTCTCGCTTACGCTTCGGATTGGTATTGGGTCGAACAGCGTAGGTAGTGCCGCGCGAGACCTCAAGGACGAATTAACGACGACCAACTCAGCGAAGACCACCGCGAACTCATTCGCGACAAACACCGACACCGTAGAAAGCACTTGATGACCGACGACCTCGACCAGTCTCCGGCCGACGCCGGATTGCCCGCACTCCGACCGCAACGTGAGCTTCCCTTCCTCACCGCCGCACTTCCCGGCGTGGGCGGTCAATGGAAGGAGAACCCGGAAGACTTCCTTGTCGAGGAAATTCCCGCATACGAACCGGTCGGCACGGGCGAACATCTCTTCCTGTGGATCGAGAAGCGCGATGTCGCCGCCGCCGATCTCGTTCGACACGTCGGTCGAACCTTGAAGTGTCCGCCCGGCGACATCGGTGTCGCGGGAATGAAGGATCGCCGCGCGGTGACGCGCCAGTTTGTCTCGGTTCCCGCGAAGTTCGCAGAGGGAGTCGAACAGCTGAACACCGAGTCGATCCGCGTTTTGAAGGCCGTTCGTCACGGCAACAAACTCAAGACGGGACATCTCCGCGGCAACCTGTTCTCAATCCTCATTCGAGACGTGGTCGAAAACGCGGCCGCTCTCGCCGCTCCAATAGCCGATCGCATCCGTGAATCGGGCTTTCCGAATTACTACGGCCAGCAACGCTTCGGCCATAACGGCGAGACACTGCAACTCGGGCTGGACCTGCTGTCGGGACGACGGCGTTCGCGAGACATCCCCGAACCGCAGCGCAGGTTCTTGCGACGTTTGTCGCTCTCGGCCGTGCAGTCCGATCTCTTCAACCACGTTCTGTCCGCGCGGTTGACGGATGGCTTGCTGAACCGTGTACTCGTGGGCGACGTGATGGAAGTCGTCGCGTCGGGAGGCAAGTTCATCGCGGAAGACCTCGCCGCCGAGCAGCCGCGTTACGACGCGGGCGAAACCGCCGTCACCGGCCCGATGTTCGGTCCCAAGATGCGCGATCCCTTCGGTCAACCGTTCGATCGCGAGCAACAGCTTCTCGCCATGAGCGGCCTGCTCCCCGAGCACTTCACCAAGTTTTTGAACCTCATGGCGGGAACGCGCCGTCCCTACATCGTCCGCCCCGGCAATCTGACCGTCGAAGCCGAACCGGATGGACTGCGGTTCAGCTTCACGCTCCCGAGCGGCAGCTACGCGACCGTCCTGCTGCGCGAGTTCATGAAGACGGCCGAAGTCCCCGCCGTGCCCGAAGCGGATGATGAAACCAACGACTGATCAGTCGCGCCGCGACTGATCGACGAACATTCGTTCGTGCTGCTAGTTTCCAAAATCATGTTTTGCAGCGTGCATTTCGGTCTTCAAAAAGTAGCCTTCATCGTTCCGCGTGAAGACAGCCGATGGGGAGTGGGCGTTGCTGCTGCCAATCGATGTTTGACTCGCACTCGGCTACCTTCACGCGGAGCGATGAAGGCTACTTTGGGTTGCGGCTGACAGGTCTTGAGATTCGGGGTCGGGTGTGCAAATTTCAAAATTGGCCGTCCTAGTCCCGTCCGATCATCACTGTCGCTCCTCGGCCAATTTTGAAATTTGCATGCCCGACCCCAATTTGATCGACGCCTTCGTCCGGACCAAGGGGGCCGGACTACAGCACCACGAGGACACCCTCTATGACCATGAAATTTGATCGCAGCCGTGAACAGTTTGCTCGTGCCCAGAAGTCGATCCCCGGTGGTGTGAACAGCCCCGCACGGGCGTTTGGCGGCGTCGGTGGTTCGCCGGTCGTCATGGATCGTGCGGACGGCGCGTACCTCTTTGATATCGACGGCAATCGCTTCATCGACTTCATCGGTTCGTGGGGACCGCACATTCTGGGACACCGGCATCCGGCTGTGATGGCTGCTATTCACGCGGCTCTCGAAAAAGGGACGAGCTTCGGCGCACCGTGCGTCTTGGAAACCGAATTGGCCGAGTTGGTTATTGATGCCGTGCCGTCGATCGAACTGGTTCGCATGGTCAATTCGGGGACAGAAGCGACGATGAGTGCCATCCGCGTCGCGCGCGGCTTCACCGGACGCAGCGTCATCGTCAAGTTTGAAGGCTGCTACCACGGGCACGTCGATAGCCTGCTGGTCAAAGCGGGAAGCGGGGCACTCACGTTGGGTACGCCTTCCAGTCCCGGCGTTCCGGCCGGATGCACAGCCGACACGCTGTGCCTCGACTACAACGACTGCCAGCAATTGGAAGACCTCTTCGCGCAGCGCGGGGCCGAGATCGCCTGCGTCATTCTCGAACCGGTCGTCGGCAACATGGGCTTGGTGATTCCGACACCCGAGTTTCTGCAAACGCTGCGCACGCTGTGCGATCGCCACGGGACGGTCTTGATCTTCGATGAAGTGATGACCGGCTTCCGGCTCGCGTATGGCGGCGCTCAGTCGCTGTTTGGCATCCGTCCCGACATGACCACGCTTGGCAAGATCATCGGCGGCGGCCTGCCAGTCGGTGCGTATGGTGGGCGAGCTGACATCATGCGGAAGGTCTCTCCGGCGGGGCCGGTCTATCAAGCGGGAACGCTCTCGGGGAACCCGGTGGCCATGTCGAGCGGCATCGCCACGCTAACGACTCTCAAACAAACCAACCCGTACCCGCGACTCGCCGAGTTCACCGAGCGACTGACCGCCGGTCTGTCGGAACGCGCCACCAACGCTGGCATTCCGCATACCGTCCCGCACCTCGGCAGCATGTTCACGCTGTTCCTCAACCCCGAGACCGTCACGAATTGCACGGTTGCCGTGAAGAGCGACACGCAACGGTTCGCCCGCTACTTCCACGCGATGCTCGGTCAGGGGATCTATCTCGCGTGCAGCCAGTACGAAGCCAACTTCGTCTCAGCCGCTCACAGCGAAGCCGACCTCGCCGCAACCCTCGCCGCCGCAGAAATTGCGTTTGACGCCATCAAGTCGTGACCGCTCGGTAGGCCTCGGCCAAAGTAGCCGTCATCGCTCCGCGTGATGGGGCAGATGCCCAACCTCTGTTTCTCATTGATCTCAGATAGACCGCCGATTTGAAGAGCTTCGGCGACGTGACGCGGTTGGCACGGAGTAATCGCATGTCGCTGGTGAAAGGCTCATCACGCGAAGCGATGATGGTCCAGCTCGCGTCACCTGTCGGCGCTGCGATAGCGACGGCACAGGTGGTCTGAAATCTCGCGGCTCAAGGTCTGTCGGGCCGCGCGCATCGTGAACGTGTGGTCGGCGTCGGGGATGAACGAGACGCTGAGCTGGCCCGTCCGGCGAAGTTGTTTCACCTTTCGCTGGGCGTAGTGCGTGAGGATGCTGAAGCCGGGATCGGTGGTCGCGAAGAACAGGGACAGCGTGCGGCCCGAATTGGCGATGCGATCGAGATCGGCGGGCACGTCCTCTTCCTGAGGATGGCAGGGTGATGCAGTTTGGCTGGACTCGACGAGACTGGAACGCGGGTTCGCGCCGCTGCGGGGAGCAGGCTTCGCGAGACGTAAGATGCCCAGCTTTCGCAAGACGACCTTCACCGCGCCGACGAACCCGATCTTGGTCTGACCTCGCAGCAGTCTCAACCATTTCGCCGGTTGCAGTGCAGCATCAAGGTAATAGTGAGCCGACACCAACTGCTTGACCGGCGACACGTCGAGCGACATCCCCTCCTTCCAAAAGAACGTCAGCGGGTTGATGAGGATGCTTTCCACGAGGGCCGGGTTTTGAATCTGCGCCGCCGATTGAAACGCCGCGTAGGCACCCGAGCAGAGTCCCATCAACACGATCTTGGTCGCGCCGTAGCGTTGTTGGAGTTGCTTCAACACGAGGTCCACATCGCGAAACGCCGTCGCCGGGTGCGGGTCGTTCTCGTGCGTGGAGTCCGAGGAAACGCTGTCTCCCAAGCTGCACAGATCAAGTCGCACCGTACGAAAGCCTTGAGCGGCGAGTTGCCTCGCCAAGAAGACGTAGAGTCGTCCGGGGCCGATGCGATACGACGAGCCGGCGTTCAACAGTACGACGAGCGGCAGTTCGTTCGACGTGGCGACCACCGGTTCGCAGACGATTCCAAACAGATCGGGTTGTTCGCTGAATCGAACTGCCGACTCGCGCAGGTACTGACGAATTTCGTTGTGAAGGGAATTGACCGCCGGTGAGATCAGTGCCGAATTCGGTGTCGCGCGGCGGAAGTCGATCATGGAAGTTGATGACGCTGTGACCGAGATGTGCTGCACGAGCCACGTTGTGATCTGAGTGATCGCCACTTCGGGAACCTGGCTCCGATGAGGCTCTTGCATCATCTCGACGAAGCCCGGCACGCGGAGTTGTTCGACAGTAAGACCGGTCGCCGACAAGTGGTCCGACAGCCGCACGTCGTCTGGCAGGTCATCGCGCGACACGAGCAACACGCGGCCCAACGTCCATTTCAGTTCTTTCTGAGCGGGGCGGCGTAAGCCCCCTGGCTCTCGGGCGTCAGCCCGTCTTGGAAGAGCCGCGTCAGCCCGTCTTGGAAGAGCCAGGGGGCTAACGCCGCCCCGCTCGGAGGTTTCATTCTGGATCGCGAAAGATGTCAGCAGATCGAGTTGGCTTAGATCGCCAGCGGTCTCGGCACTGAGGACGAACCCAGCTGCTTCGATGCTGCCGTCGGCATCAACGGTGCGCGGTGCGGCTTCCGCCGTGAGGCTGATCGCCTTCATCTCACGCACATACGCGCGACCTTTCGTGATGGGACACCACAGAACCAGATTGTCGATCTCCAGTTCCGCAGCGACCAACGCGGCCAGCGTCCCACCGAGACGCAAACCCACGAGACTGATCTGCCGGCAACCAAGCTGCTCGCGCATCCATCGGACCGCGTCGCGAATGTTGGCCAGCCAAGTCGTTAGACGCGCGGGATCCTCATCGGTCCCTGCCGAGTCGCCCGTGCCGTGCCAGTCGAACCGAAGGACCGGGACCGCTTGTTGAGCAAGCCGATCGGCCAAGTGCCGCAGGCTGCGGTGTGAGTGAAGTTGCTCGTAACCGATCGGCGGGCAAATCAGGACGCCGTGATCGAAGCCGGCTAGCTCGACGCGATGATGTAGCCAGGCGAACAGCGGTTGGCCTTGGCTCTCCAAATAGAACGCCGTCCGACGAACCGACTCCGTGCCGGACGAAGTTTGTTCGGTGAGAGTCTGGTCGAGATCGCAGATGTCTGTCGTCATGGTTTTCATTTACGTTCGCCCTTTGTGCAGGGCAATGGTTTGTGTCGCATCGACATTCAAGGCCTCCACGTCGGCTCTGAACTCAGGCCGCGTCTGCCCGATGGCGGTGAAGGTGACGACCTTCGTTCGCTGGGGAGCCAAGTGAAAATAGTTGTCGTCGGGAAGGAAGCCCCTCGCGCTGACGCGGACTCCGTGCAGGAAGCGGTCGCAATTCAAAATCACTTTGCAGGTGGCCTCGTTTGTCATCTCGGCAGAGGCATTGACGATGACGTTCGAGACGACGGTCGGTTCGCGGCGGCGGATGAAATGGAACGCCTCGCTGAGGACTTGGTGATCGGCGTCGTAGAGCGTGGCCACGACAACATCGTGGTGCGGCGGGCCGAAGCGGTAGGCGTAACTCACGTCGTAGAAGCTGCCAAGGATCTCGTCCGCGCTGAGTGTTTGTTGTGATCGCACGTTCAGTTCGACCGGCACTTCCTGACGCGCGATGATTGTCGCTGGCTCCTTGAGCAGCCGCACTTCGACAAACCCGCGCAATGGTTCCGTGGACTCGTTGGTGAGGTGCAGATGCAGGCCGTTCAATCCCTCGTCGGTCAGCGTGATCTGCCGCGATTGCCAGAGTCGTTTGAGAAAGTAATACGCTGACTTGGGGATGCCGGTGCTGTCGATGACACCCCAGCCCGCCGCCGGCCACAGATCCTTGAAGAACCAGACCAACGCGCCGCGATTGTGACTGTGTCCGCTGCGCCATTCTGAGTACGCCTGGGCCATCATTTCGCCCGACGCGACGCGGCTCAACTGCCAGTAGCGTTGCATGTCGGTGGACCGCAGCGGGACGGGGGCGACGTCGTACAAGTGCTGGAGATAATGGTCGCGCACATCTTCGAAATCGTACGCAGAACCGGTGTCACGCGGGATGCGTTGCTTCCAGCGCGGATGGTGCGTGACGGGCAGCGCGCCGCCCATGATCGCGTCCACCAGTTCCGGCTCGGGAACGTTCGCGAAGCCGAGGCACTCCGACGCGAAGCGGACGTTCGTCTGACGCAGTTCGGCCGGTGAACGGAGATAGGCCCCGATGCCGTAGTAGTGGCTCACGCCCGCGTTGGCCTGGAACGGCAGGACTCCGCCGCTGGGACTCGAAGGGACGTAAGCGTTCGTCGGGTGATGTTGCTCGCACAGTGCGGGCAGGCGCGTCGCGAACCAGTCGTTCCGCCAGAGTTCGCGCGGCATCCCGAGCATCGCGGCCTGTTGCTCGATCTCACTGCTGCCGCAATAGACGGCGACGCACGGATGCAGTGCGAGTCGTTGCAGTTGATACGTCGCTTCGGCGGTGATGTTGTTCAAGAAGGCTTCGTCGCCGACCGGGTAGTCCATGTTGGCAAACATGAAGTCCTGCCACACGAGCAGGCCGAGTTCATCGCACAGCCGATAGAAGAGATCGCTTTCGTAAGTCATCGTCCCGCCGATACGCAGCAGGTTGGCCCCGGCATCGCGTGCGAGCGTCAGATCGTGACGCAGCGATTCCTCGGTACCGTTCAGTGTGAAGATGTCTGAGACCGTCCAGCAGGCTCCGCGACAGTAGATCGGATCGCCGTTGAGAATGATTCCGAAACCATCGCCGGTCTCAACGCGCACGTCGCGAAAACCAAGTTTGCCGCAGCCAATGACGTGGCTGTTGGAACCGGCCTCGACAATTAGATCGCACGCGAACAGCGGCTGGTCTCCGTGCGTGTGCGGCCACCACAGGGGCGGGTTGGAGATGCGAAGCTCACCGCTGAGCGTCATCCCTTCCGAGTCTGTCTGAATCGCGGCGGATACTGCGTGTTCGCCGACTCGCAGAGTGACGTGGTCGATTGGAGTCAATGAGTGGACTCGCGCACGAAACGTCACGATGCCGGTCGTCCCTTCGAGGCGGGCGACCAACTGCACGTCGGACAGCCGCTCGGGCTGGCACTCCAAGCGGATGTCGCGCCACGGACCGATCGCGGGGACTGGCGGAGACCAGCCGGGAATGTGCCCAAGCAGCGTCGTGCGCTGCCAGCGCAACTGTTGGTGCTCGACCAGATTGGTCTTCCAACGTGGACGCGGTCGTTTTTGTTTCAAGTCGGCGGCGAGGGAGCGGAAGCGGATCGCCAGTTCGTTGCTGACCCGCAGCAACGCGGTGACATCGAACTGGTAGCCTCGGAACATGTTGTCCGTGGAGAGAACGTGTTCGCCGTTCAGCCAGATATCGGCGAGCGTGGCCAAACCGTCGAAGCACAGCGTGTGTTGTTGGCCGAGCGCTTCGGCCGCGACCTTAAACGTCGAGCGATACCACCAATCTTGGCTGTCGATGTCCGTCGGCCGCTGCATGTCCCAGCGACCGGCGGCTCGCAGTGTGTTCGCCACGGTCCCTGGCACGGCGGCGGGCAACCAGTCGCTATTTGCGGTCGCGAATTGATCGGGGCGAGTGATGATTCCCGGCGTCTGCGCGCAACACTCCCATGCACCGAGAGACACCGGTGCTGTCTCGGAGAGTTCGCCTTGCACGGGAATGAGCGTCGTCGCCATGCGGTTGTTTCTCGATTCACACGGCCAATGGTGGGACATTTCTGAGCGGGGTGGCGTCAGCCCCGCTCAGAAGTTTCATTGTCAGCTACGTTTTCTTGGGTGGTACTCACGCGAATACCGCCTTCATCCCGTCAATCGCCGTCGCCCACGTCGTGGCCATTTGATCGAGGATCGACAGGTCCATCGGCTTCTTGCGAGCCATGGCGCGGGCGAGTTGGAACTGCATCGTTTTGGCATTGGCCGACAATTCGGAGAACGCGGCCGTCGGTCGTTCCAATTGCGAGATGCCTTGCGATTGGAGCCAACTCAAATACGTCGCGGCCACTTCGTAACAGGAGCCGAATTGTCTGAGCGTGGCGAACGAGTATTGATGGAAGGTCTCAATCGGTTCAGTCGCGAGCCATCGCAGGTCGGCTTCAAAGCGCGGCTTGAACTTCGCGAATGGATTGGCTTCCGGCAGCAGCGGCAGTTGACGGCGCAGCAGTCTCAACGACGCTTGCAAGAGATCATCACCGGCCAATGGTGCAGTGGTCCGACGCTTCACGAACTCGGCGTAAGGCGGCAGCACGGTGGGATGCTTCACGCCTTCCAGGTTGAAGATGTTGACGAAGTCGTCGCCGTGCAGTTCGTAGTAGCCCTGCCCGTGGAGGTAGCCGAGACGCTGACCGTTCACGTCGATCTCAATCGCCGCGACGGTCGTCTTCTGGTGTTGAATCTTGTAGGCGGTTCCTGCTGTGTCGGGGAGATAGAACGAATCCAACTCGACCAGCACCGGCCGTCCTCGTCCGACCTGTTCTTCGACATGCGAGAGGACGGGCCGCCAGATGGCCAACTCTTGAACGTCCAGTCCGTACAGCTCCCACAAGTCGGCCAGAGGGAATTTGAAGAAGGTCCATTGATCCCCTTCAAAGTCGATGGCCAGCGTGAACGGCATCGCGGCGAGCGGATCAAAGCCCCACGCATGCAGCAGCTCGATCCATAGATCGACGTAGCAATTCGTCTCCGCCCAGTTGCGTTCCTGAGTGTGCAGACGATGCCGCTGGTAGCTGCTCGGGTCGAGAGTGAGAACGCGCTGCGTCATAGTCAGGGCCATCATTCTGTATCTGTGGCGTCCGTAGGGTGAGACAAGTGGCGTTTCGCCGCGCTGGCCCACCATTCTTCACCAACGATTTCATCACGGTGGGCCGGTGCTCGAAGCGAGCTGGTCCCACCCTCCTTTGAAAAAGGCGATGGTCCAGCGTCATAGTCCCAGCTCATGCTTCACGTCGGCGGGCCAGCGATCGGGATGGAACCCGTGCGTTTTGAAGAGGGCGAGTGTGACTCGTTCCAAACCGAAGCCCATGCAGGCGGAATGGGCCACTTGGCCGTCGGCGGTGTGGATGCCGAACGCCTTGCCGAAATAGTCGAGGTGATAATTGCAGGACATGATCGCCGTCGGTTTCTCGGCGGTGGCGACCGGAATCACCATCTCGAACTTCAGGCTTTGTTCTTTCTGCGAGACGGCCATCACGCGCCCGCCGCGACCGAAGAACGGATCGTTGGCGACCACGCATTCCACATTCAATCCGGCCGCGTTCAAGATCTCTTTGCCCAGCTCCATCCAGAGGCCACGATGTGCGAGAGCCTGTTCGGGCGAGCCGAGTCTGACGGCTTCGTGCATCCGGAACATCTGCATCCGACACGGGTCAATCGACGGTTCGTGGCGAAAGACGAACGAGCGCAGATCGACCGTGCGGCCTCCTTCACGAAGCGTGCCGGTTGCCGTTGGATAGAGCGGGTAGCAGGTGGCCGGTGTCAGCATGAGCTGCGTCGGCTTGAGATCCTGCGTCCAGTCCTCGCCGTCGGCCCGTTTCTGTAAGAGGCCCAAGTGATCGCGTTCGTTGCCGGTGAAACTGTGGATGGACCCCATCAGATCGGGAAAGCTCTCGATGTGACTGGTCTTCAAATAATGCTGCCGGTTGAGCACGCCGGGAAAGCGAATGACCTCGGCGTTGAGGTGCGCGCTGCGGCGAGTGATGGACTGGTCGAAGCCTTCGAGGACTCGCTCGAACACGCCACTGTGTCCGTAGACACCGGGCACACCCGATGGGATGAGCAGTCCCGCGTCGGTCAGTTGATCGAGGAAGCCTTGGTACGCCGCCGTCAGTACTTCGTGTGAGAGACACATAATTAGAACGCCTCCTTGTGAACCATCAGCATCGTGGCATTGAGTTTTGTAATGCGGTCGTTGTTGACCATCAGAGCCGCTCCGTAGGCGTCGCGCAGATGCCGTGCGAGGCTGAACTTGGAATCATTGCGGTAGCCGGAGATGCCGCAGATCAGCAGGGCTTGGCCGACGATCTCGACGATCCGCTGCGAACAGGTCACCTTGAGGTTGTTCGTGCGGATGGAGAAACCGAACCCACGAAAGGCTTCGGGATCGTTCTGCTTGAGCAGTTCTTGATATTCGCGGGTGAGGCTCTGCACGTTGTGTCGCATCTCTTGCAGCACACGATCGACTTCGGCGAGACGAATGGCGGAGATCGGTGTCTCTCCGGGCGTCTTGCGAGCCTCGGCGCGAACGAACGAGCGGGCCAGATTGACCGCGTCGGCTGCGATCCCCGTCCAAAGCGAACACCACACGATGTGCGAGTACGGGTGCATCGTCTGCGTGAGAATCTCATCGAACGGTGTCGGCATGATCTGGGCGACATCGCCTGCCGCTGTCAGCGTGAAGCCGGAACTGCATGTGCCGCGAAAGCCCATCGTGTCCCACGTCGAGAGTGGTTCGGCGGTGAACTCACCGCGCCGCACCAACACCTGCACCTGATCGCTGGCAGGTGACTCGGGTGAGCGGCGGCACGTTACGAAGATGTCGTCGGCCGTCCCACCGTAAGAGATGACGGGCGCCTTCTTGGTCAGTTTGAATTCGCGGCCACTGACTTCGATCGCACAGACGCTCGACCGCAAGTCGCCGCCAGTTCCGATCTCGGTCGTGGCGGAAGCCATCAAGCGTTGGTCGGCCACCAGCTCCCACAAGTAATTGCGGTAGTAACTCGAATCCTGCGCGTGATGCACGACGCAGGCGACTTGAATGCAGTGCATCGCATAGATCATCGCGGACGAACCGCAGTATTGGCCGAGGGCTTCACAGACCTGGCCGATCTGCACAATGTTGAGTCCCATCCCGCCGAATTCGGTCGGAACATAGGCACTCAGTAGCTTGGTGTGACGCAGCGCTGCGAAGGCTTCTTTGGGGAAACGCGCGTCGCGGTCAACCTCCGCCGCATGAACGGCGAGGACTGTTTTGCCAACGGCATGCACCTGTCGGAGCAGTTCGTCGAAGTCAAATCCAATGTCAATCGCGGTGTTGAGTTCGAGGGTTTTCATGAGCTTCTCGGGGAGCAGTAGGAGTCACGGTGAGCCGGGCGGCGTCAGCCCTCGGGCTTCTTCGTAACAGGAATCCGGGGGCTGACGCCCAATGGAACTTTCTTTAGGTAGCGGAACGGCTCGAGCCGTCCGGTGAGATGCAGAAAAACTCAACGAAACCGGACGGCTTGCGCCGTTCCGCTAACTCAGAGGACTTCAAAGTGAGTGCCATTGGGCTGACGCCGCCCGGCTCACCTGGAATGATTGATCGACGACAGTGCGAGACCTACGTGGCGAGTTGCGAGACGGCTCCCGAGATCGAGGCAATGCTGTTGAACGTCTTGCGACTCAGCATCGACTCGGGAAATTCGATGTTGAACCGGTCTTCTAGCGCGAGCATGATCCCGACCGTGGCGAGCGAGGTCAGTCCCGCGCTGTACAAGTCGCTCGTCGTATCGAGTTCGAAGACATCGACCGACAATCGACCTTGTTGAGCCACGATCTCGCGGATCGCCTGCACGTCATTCAGCAATTTCGTTTCGATGTCGCTCACGATGTCACTCACTTCGGATTCGGTTCACAGAGAACGGGTTTGCCAACTGTTCGGCCACCTCACGGTGACGATGCGTTTCAAGCTAGCTCGTGTTTTTGTCTGAGAACGAAATCGACGTGGTTTTCTCGCAACTTCCCCCTCCACGGATTCCGTTTCATCGACACAGCCGGAGTAATCGGAACGGCGAGATTGAGTCGGGCCGCACGAAGTCGGCTTTTCGCATTCGTCACTCAGGTTTAGCCGGTGCAAAGCGTCAAGCCGGCGGTTGTTTTTCGCCACGCTGGGCCACAATGACTGAATGTCTCTTCGGGGCTGGGGCGGTGTTGTTCAAAACACGCTCATCACGCCGAGAGGAGACCGGGGCTGTAGTTTTCCAACGAAGCGGTGCGTGACGGATGGGGCAGCAAAGCAGTACTGCGATTCAACAGAGTCTTCGCATCGATGCGTTGTGTCGACAGTTTGAGGCCGAGTGGACTCATGATCACCGAGCCTCGCTGGAGAAGTATTACGATCGTGCGGAACCGAGTGATCGGGCGGACCTCTTGCCTGAACTGGTCGCCATCGAAGTGGAACTGCTGTTTCGAGCCGGTGAGACGCCCGTGCTCCAGCCGTACCAAGACCGGTTTCCGGACGAGGCCGTGCGGATTGCGGAAGTCTTCGCGGAAGTTGTCGAAATCCAACGTGCGAACTTCAGAACTCGCCGCGGAAGTGGCCCGCGAACGTGACGCCACGCAGGCCGCGTTGAATCTGGCGAATGTGACGATGGCGGACATGTACGCGGCCTACGGTCTCCATTCCGCCGAAGACGGCAATGATCGCGAAGCCGTGCTCTGGTTTGCCCACGCGCTGCTGAAGTCGAAAGACGATCCGGAACGCCTCCGCGCCAACCGCCTGCGTTACCAAACCTGGTCCCGCCAGATCAGCCGTCCGATTGCAGTCGTCCAGAATCCTCGGCAAGTCAACCGCCTGACGTTTCACCCGAGCAATCGATTCCTCTTGTCTCAGTCCTTCCAAGCTGGGCAGCACGACACCGTGTTGGACGTGTCCACCAACTCGGTTCGCAGTGAACTGCGGACGATGGCTTGGACGACCGATGGACAAGTTCAAGCGTACGCTAAAGAACTTGCCGTGCATGTCGCCGACTTTCCGTCATTGGCGGATCGATTGGTCATCCCCTTGGGCGAGCGTGCTCACCTCGTCGCGTTCGACCAGACGGCCGAGCGACTGGCAGTGGCCTGCGAGCAGTCGGTTCGCCTTTTCAATCCGCTGTCCGGAGCGACACTCAGCCCGGGGTGGAAACTGTCCGATCCTCCGCGGCACCTCGCGATCAGTCCCGATGGCCGATTCGCCTATGTCGGCGGAAACGGCACCGTTCACGTCATCAACCTCGACGAACTCGATGAGGTGGACACACGATCCGCCGAGTCGATCCTGCTCGAAGCGGAAGTTCTCTCGCACACGCAACTGCTCGATTCCAGCACGCCCTCACTGCTGTCGAACGACGCCTGGCTGAAGCGTTGGAAAGCTTGGCACGCTGCGGAACGGCAACGCCAACCGTGACCGAGTTAGCAGCCTGTTGAAAAACGGGTTCATCCGAGGTTTTGGGGGGATGATGATTTCAGTGAGACGGGTGCTGTCGTCAGCTTTCATCCCTTCAGGATGAAGAACCGGGCAGACCTCTGTGATGCTTCGATTTGCGATCCCCCTAAAACCTCGGATGAACCTTCTTTTCCACCTGACCGGTTGTTGGCAGAACATTCGTCGCGGAATTCGCAACAATCGCTGATCTATTGCAACCAAACATCAAAACAACAAAAACAAGAGCTGACTTTTTGTCAACAATCATCGAAACGTTTCCAACAATCGATTAAATGTTTCCAACAATCGATTAAATGTTGTCAACAATCACTGACATGTTTCCAACAATCGATGACATGTTGGCAACAATCGCTTAAATGTTTCCAACAAGCGCGGAAATGTTGTCAACAATCAGAGATTGGTCAACGCCAAAGGTTTCTGCCTCGCTGA
>Ga0114966_10001844_pt1 | contig 19257 bp, 11 predicted proteins | sample M_130207_XF_Meta_FD_87029 | JGI IMG/M metagenome (GOLD analysis project Ga0114966, IMG submission 87029) | Freshwater microbial communities from Lake Montjoie, Canada to study carbon cycling - M_130207_XF_MetaG | ecosystem: Environmental > Aquatic > Freshwater > Lake | place: Lake Montjoie...
AAGGGCGTGAGCGCCGTGGAGAGGGCGAGTTGGATGCCTCGGTCGTCGCCGCTGACCCAGCCGGGGGCTTGTTCGGTGCCGACCTGCACGTCGTCGGGGGCGAGCGTGATCTCATGGCCGTCGAGTGCGATCGTGACCGATTCACCAACACGCAGCGGCGCGAGGAGCTTGCCATCAACAGTTGGTAGCTTTTCGCGCAGGACGTTCAGCAGCTTGCCGTATTTCGGGCCGAGCGTTTTGAGGTTCGCCTTGTACGTGTACTTCACGATGTCGGCGAGGCTTTCGACGACGGTGAGTTGTTTGACGTTGAGTTCCTCGCGAACGACATCGGCCAGCCGCTCGATGGCATCCCGCGCGGCGGGGTCACTGGAGGAGACTCGCAGTTCAGCCAAAGGCTGCCTCACCCGCTGATCGGCCATGTCGCGCAGCTTGTGCCCCAGTGCCACGACCACTTGAGCCGTGGCCATGCGTGCGTTGAGGTCCGTGTCGAGCAAAGCGGCATCGGCATCGGGGTAGTCGCAGAGGTGAACGGATTCGGGAAGGTTGAGGGTTAAAGGTTGAGGGTTAAAGGCCAGAACAGCGGCGTCGATCTGCCTCTTGCCCTCTGACTCCTGACCTCTGACTCCTGTCTCCGGACTCCTTACCAGGTTCTGGTACATCCGCTCGCTCAAGAACGGCATCATCGGCGCGAGCAACTTCGTCACGGTGACGAGGACTTCGTACAGCGTCTGATACGCGGCGAGCTTGTCGGTATCGCTCGCGTCCTTCGAGCGCCAGAAGCGACGGCGGTTGCGGCGGATGTACCAGTTCGACAGATCGTCGATGAAGGCGGCGGCGAGGCGGCAGGCTTCCGGCGTGTTGTAGTCGTCGAGCGCGGCTCGCATCCCGGTCGTCAGGGCTTGGAGGTTCGACAGAATCCAGCGGTCGATCTCGGGACGCGAGGCGACCGGGACCAGCGGCGCGGTCGGATCGAACTCATCCAGCCGCGCGTAGTTCACGAAGAAGGCGTAACTGTTCCAGAGCGGGATCAGGACCATGCGGCGCGTTTCGTCGGCGGGGGTGCTGGTGACGAGATTCGTCGGCACGCCGTCGATGGTCCGGTCGGTCGGACCGTTCGGAGTTTGCAGCGTCACCGGCTGATCGGGGTGTCGCGTGCCGAAGCGCAGGTCACTGGCCGGGTTCTGCTGGAGATACATCCAGCGCATGGTGTCCACGCCGATTTGCTCGGCCGCTTCCTCGAACCAGATCGCGGTGCCGTCCGACTTGTGCATCGGCTTGCCCGCTTCGTTCATGACGAGGCGATGACCGAGCAGCGTCTTAAACGGCTTCTTTTCTTCGGGGTCGGACTTGTCTGACCCCATCATCGTGGCCATCGACAGCAGCGAATAAAACCAGTTGCGGAACTGGCCCGGAAAACATTCCGTGACGAGATCGGCGGGGAACCATTTCTGCCACAGATCGGGGTGCGTGTTGAAGCCGAGCGTGCTGAACGGCACGATCCCCGCGTCGAGCCACGGATTGCCGACATCCTGCACGCGCGTCATCAGATTGCCGGTCTTCGGGCTGCGAATCTTGACCTTGTCGATCCATGGCTTGTGCGGAGTATGTCCCTCGAACTCGTCCCAACCTGCGCCGCCGTCGAGTGCTCGTTGTTTGAGTTCGGCCAGTGAGCCGATCACTTCAAACTTGGCGGGATCGGTCCACGGAACAGACTCGTCTTCATCGACCCAGATCGGCAGAGCCAGTCCCCAGTACCGCTTCTTCGAGATCATCCAGTCGCGCATGTTGGTCAGCCATTCGCGCTCCCGCTCGCCCCCTTGGATGGACTCGGGCAACCAACGGATCGCGTCAGTGACCCCCATGATCTCCTCACGCCAGTCCATGTTGATGAACCACTCATCGACGAGACGGAAGACCAGTTCATCCCCCGTTCGCCAGCAGTGCGGATAGATGTGCGGGTACTGCTCGACGTTCAGCAGCAGCCCCTTCTCCTTGAGCTTCGCGAACACGAGGTCCGCCGTGGCGGGGTCGGTTGCGGACTTGCCGGTGAATTCGCCAAAGCCTTCGAGGAAACAACCGTCTTCTCCAAGCGGCGCGATCCCGACGATCCCCGCCGTCGCACCGAGGACATGGTCCACGTCACCGCATCCCGGCGCGATGTGGACGATGCCCGTTCCTTCTCCCGCGACAACGTTCGCGCTCCCCTTGAAGTCGCGCCCGCCGTCGATCACGCGGTGACAGGCGACGCCCGTTTTGTCGGCCACGCGCGCCTCGAAAGGCACGCCGCCGGGAGCCGATTGTGCGGCAAGGTCATCGAACGGCCCGGCGTATTCCCAGCCGACCATCTCGGCCCCCTTGAGCGTTCCCTCAATGTCGAAGCCGCCGTTCTCTTTGAAGATTTGTGAGAGGGTCTTCAGCTTGGGAACCGACTTCGGCCACGACCACTCTTCACGACCGAAGCCGTCTTTGAACTCGGTCGCCAACCGCTGGAAGTCGAGGTTGTCCTTCGCGAAGTAGTAGATCGCTCCGTCACGCTTGGCCTTCAGTTTGACGTAGTCGAGGTCCGGGTTGACCGCTGCGGCCACGTTGCTGGTCAGCGTCCACGGGGTCGTGGTCCAGATCAGCAAGTATTCGTTGGTGAGCGGCGATTGCGGACTATCGGACGGATCCGACTGATCTGTCCGATCATCGACCTTCTTCACAATTGGGAACCGCACAAACGCCGATCGATGCACCGTCAGCTTGCGGCCGTCGGCGACTTCCATTTGCGAATAGGCACTGCCGCCGCGACCGCTCCACGGCATCACGTCGTAACCGCGATAGACCTTGCCACGCTCGAAGCACTTCTTGAGGAACGTCCAGATCGTTTCGTTGTTCTCGGTCGAGAACGTGAAGTAGCTGCCGCCCCAATCAGGGTTGCCGAGCCGCGCGACGATCGCTTCGGCCTTGTCGCGCAAGACCTCGTCCGGACGCTTTGGCGGCGTGAACGAGACGACCTCGTCGGTGCCGATCGCTTCCGCCAGTTTGCGGAGCTGCGCGGGATCATCCCACTCCATCCAGTAGCCGAGTCGGATCGACTGCTCGGTTTGAATCGCGGCGTACTTCAAGACCCGCTTCTTGCACTCGTGAGCAAACTTGTCGATGCCGTAGGCCTCGACCTGCGACTTCGCACCGAGCCCCAGTTGCTTCTCGACCTCGACCTCGACCCACAGCCCCTGACAATCGAAGCCGTTCTGGTAGCGCAGGTCGTATCCCGACATCGCGCGATAGCGTTGAAAGACATCCTTGTACGAACGTCCCCAAGCGTGATGCACGCCCATCGGGTTGTTGGCCGTCATGGGGCCGTCGATGAAACTCCAAGGCTTCCGTCCGGCGATCTGCCGCTGCAACCGAGCGAAGATGTTTCGCTCGGTCCAGAACTTCAAAACGTCATGCTCACCCTTGATGAATTCGGCGTCGGCAACTTTCTGAAACATCGGCTCGCAATCTTGGAAGAACGGGTGAGAAGTAATGACGTGGCTCGTTCACCACGCGGATTCAATTTCAATGGATGAATGCCTGGCAACGGCGGCATTTTTAACGGCGACGATCCGACAACAACGGGAAATCGCCTTGGAAGACGTGCCGCATTTCACAGAGGCGCGGCATTCTAAGAACGCACTTCCGCGTTGGGAATGAAGCGTGCAGGAAGGAGATGAGCGTGGATTTCAAGTGGACGTAGCGCGCGCTTGCGTTTGGTTTCGCCGACGGCTGCGGCACTAGGCAGCATCGTTTCTAGTGAGGGGGCATTGTGACTTGATGCTCTTGACGGCACAGAGGATCACTAGATACTGCCAGTCGTCTTGGAACTTCGACGCCGTTCTTGGCGTCAAGTTGTCGCAGTTTGCTCCGCAGTTTTATTCAAGTGTTCGATTCATCCGGCAATTTCAGTGAGGGGAATTATGATGCAAAACAGTGTGCTGAAGAACAGTGTGCTGAAGAACCGAAAGGTTCGGTGGGCGTGTGGGTTGGCCGTTCTGCTGCCCATTTCCTTAGCAACAGGTTGCGGCAAAGTCCCGACGTGGAATGAACTGACCCAACAGCAAGCTCCGCAACCAGCTCCCGTCGTCGTGGCTCCTCCTCCGGTACAGCCAACAGTGGTTCCGGCTCCGCCTCCCAAGCCCAACGCCGCCGTGGTCTTGGCGACCTTTCGCGCGTTGAAGTCGCATGAAATCTCCGACGCCGCGATCGCAGAACTGAGCACCTTGACCGAGGGCTTGGAGACGGTCACGGAGATCAATGCGAGCGGGAGCAGCATCACCGGAGCGGGCTTGGCGAACCTGAGCAAACTGCCCGCGTTGAGTTCGCTGGACCTCAGTTCGACGAGCGTCTCCAACGATGTCATGCAGCATCTGACCCAAGTGCCAATGTTGGCCTCGCTCTCGCTGAACGGCACGTCGATTTCGGATGACGGCCTCACCGTACTGAATGCTTGCCCGAATTTGAAAAAGCTGGAGATCAAGGGGTGCAAGTTGACACCCAACGGCTTCGCTGCGATCGGCAAGATGCCCGTCCTTGAAGAACTCAATTTTGAAGTGACACCCGGCTTGAACGATGTCACTCTCGATCTCATCTGCGAGGCTCGCACGCTCCGGCGGCTCAACTTCCGCGACTGTGGCGGGATCACCGATTCTGGAATGGCCGCGCTGGCCAAGCTGGAGGTCTTGGAAGAACTCAACATCAACCGCAGCGGTGTGACGAGCGAGGGTTTCTTGGCGGTCACCAAAGGTGGCGGACTGAAGAACATGAAGCTGCTCGGTGTCTCCGTGACACCCATGACGGAAAAGGGGGCCAGAGCAATCAACACCATGAAGTCACTCGAACACATCGACCTGCAAATGGTGGCGGGGATCAACGATCTGGGCTTTACGCTGATTGTGTCGGGCATGAAAAATCTGAAGCACATCAATATCAACGACTGCGGGAGCATTACGGGTCCGAAGGCCTTTACCGCTCTGAAAGCCTGTGATGACTTGGAAGTGTTGCACGCGTCACGAAGCGGAATCAACGACGTGTCACTGGGGCAACTGGTGGGACACAAGAAGCTCAGAAAGCTGGATGTTTTCGACACCAAATGTACGCAGGCTGGGGTGATCAAGCTAAGAAAGCTGCTTCCCGAGTGCGAAATTCGTTTCTGAGAACCGGCCCTCAAACCTTGTCTGTCGTTCTATGAGTTGGATCTCAGGAGGGAAGACTTTGGGCGAGGATTTTCAGGGGTTACGCGAAGTCTCGGCCCTGAGCTCGATACGCAAATGACGCTGGACTCGTCCTGCCTTTAGAAACACACACGGCCTTCCGCGCGAGTTATCTCACGCGGAAGGCCGTTCTCTTTTCGAGGCCGATTGACCGACGCTTCGCAATCCTGCCGCGTTCAGCTTTCAAGAGGCTGTTGCTTGGTCATGAGCGACACGACCACCAATGTCAGGAACCCGAGCGGGATCGTCACCAAGCCGGGCTGGCTGAACGGCACCCAAGAGAGTTCCGCCGCTTGAGCCGCTGTGTACTTGTAGACCTTCTCGAAGGAATCGGCGCTGAGCAGGATCCAACTGAGTGAGCTGATCATACCGACGAAGATCGCGGCCGTGATCCCCTGCTTCGTCGTCCTCTTCCAGAAGAGGAGCATCAACAACGAAGGGAGGTTGGCCGACGCGGCGACGCTGAAGGCCCAGCCGACGAGGAAGCTGGCGTTCATGCCTTTGAAGAGGATGCCGAGCAGGATTGCGATGATCCCGACGATCACCGCTGCGATCTTGCCGACGCGAACTTTGCTGTGGTCGGCCATCTGAATCCGCAGAACGCTTGTCATCAGATCGTGAACGACCGCGCCGCTGGCCGCGACGATCAGGCCGCTCACGGTACCGAGGACTGTGGTGAAAGCAATGGCTGAGATGATCGCGAACAGCAGCTCACCGAAGCTCTTCGCCAACAGTGGGGCCGACATGTTGGTGTCGGTCAAGTCGAGCGTGCCACTCGTCATCGCCCCCAGCCCAAGGAACAGCGTCAGGACGTAGAAGAAGCCGATCGTCCCGATGCCGACCACCGTGGAGAGCCGTGCCGCCGCTTGGTCCTTCACGGTGTAGTAGCGAATCAAAATATGCGGCAATGACGCCGTGCCGCCGAACAACGCGAGCATCAACGAAATGAAGTCGAGCCGCGCCATGAGCGAGTTCGACTGCAAACCTTTGAACGTCGGACTGTTGCCGGGGCGAAGCAGCTTTTCACCGGGAGTGATCTGCGGAGTGTAAGTTACGAGTTCCCCTTCGTCGGTCTTCTTAGTCTCTTTCTTCCACGTCACCACATCGCTGCGCTGCAACACGGCGAGATAGCCTGCCGGGCTGAGTGGTCCCGTTGCTTTCAGGCCATCCGGCAGCCGACTGATGTGACCAACCGGCCGCAGATCAGCCTCGCCCTCTTTGTGACCATGCGGCTTCCCGTTGACGATCTTTGTCCCGTCGGGCTTCGTGAGAATCGTTTGTGGCTGCATCGACTCGGGCCGATCGTCCACGGTCAACCCACGTGAGAGAATCATTCCGGTCAAAATCGCACTGAACAGCACGAGCAATGAGCCTTTGATGAACTGCACGTAAGTGGTGCTCACCATCCCCGCTGTCGCCACGATCAGCACGACGACCACACCGACCATGACGACGCCAACTTCGTGCGAGTACCCCAGCAGCGGCTTGATGAGCGACCCGGCTCCCACCATTTGCGGGATGAGATAGAAAACGCTCACGACCAGCGTGCTGATCCCGGCCGACAGCGTGATGCCGCGCGATTGAAACTTACTGTTCAAGGCGTCGGCGAACGTGTACTTGCCGAGTCGCTTGAGTGGCTCGGCGACGACGAACAACGCCACCACCCACCCCGCCAAGTAGCCAATGGAATACAAGAACCCGTCGTAACCGTAGAACGCGACCAGCCCGCAAATCCCCAGGAACGACGCCGCCGAGAGGTAGTCCCCCGCGAAGGCGACACCGTTCACGAACCAGTGAATCTGGCCTCCCGCCGCGAAGTAGCCCGCCGCCGACTTGGTCTTCGCCGCGAAATAAAAACTCAAACCGAGCGTGAACGCCACGAAGATGGCAAACACAACGACTGACATCGTGGACGGAGTGTGAATCATGGAGGAGAGCTTTTAGCGAGGGAACAACAGTTGTAGGGTGCGTGGAGTCTTCGGAACGCACCACGATTGTGACTGACCAAAGTAGCCCTCATCGCTCCGTGTGATGAGCCTTTCACAAGTGGAGGCCTGATTCCGTGAGGCTCATCACGCGGAGCGATGACGGCTACTTTGACGCGGGTCGCAAAACGTGACTGATTCACAGCAACGTCCCGCGACCCAAGCTTCTCGAAGCGATCAGCCCGCCGCTCTTCCCCGGCACAGCCAGGTGTAGATCAAGGCCAGCACCATCGCGATCGCGATCAGGGCGAAGCCATACGTGATGGCGAGGTTCACGCCAAACAGGGCCTCGCGGGCCATGACCTCGGGCCAGAACGCGCTGATGACCACGAAGGCGCCGTAGATCAACAAGTAGAAGAGGAACAGCACCATGCCGTACCGGGCGTTCCGCGCGGCGAGGACCATGTCCTCTACTTCCTTCGGATGCGACGCAACGTGATCGAGACCAGCCATGAGCGTTCCTTGGAAAGTTCTGTCTCACGAAGAACGAAGAAGTAGTTCGGTTATCGGATCTGTCGCCAGCCAGAAGGGACAGAACAGGGGGCGGCACAGATACCAAGCCCCTCGGTGAGTCGCAACCAAGTCGTGCGAGTGGACGCGTCCCGCAACGGCCGACAGAATGCCGCCGCTCAAAGTAGGCCCACAGAGAAGTTTGTACAGGTGAGCCGGGCGGCGTAAGCCCCCGGACATAGCGAACGAAGAGTCCGAGGGCTTACGCCGCCCGACTCACCAACTGAGACTCCTGAGCGCGACTACATGAGAGCGAGCGTTTGAGTCCTCACTCAGAGCAGTTTGGTTCTTAGTTTTTGGAACTCCTCCCCGTGCCTCAGCCCGGTTCGATTCTCTTCACGCAGTTGCAGTCGGCGCTTGATGAGGCGCGCGGAGCGTCACGTCGCGCGAAGCAGAGCCTCGATCTGCTCGACGGTCTGATGGATGAACTCGTCGCGCGGAAGGGAGCGGCGCTGCTCGAACTCGCCCGGCATTACCTGCCCGAGATGAGTCGTCCGGCGATCGAAGCGACGTTCGTCGAAATGCGGTCGAGCCTGCTTGAAGTTCTCGGCCGCAAAGAACGAACTCAAGCGGAACTGACCGCGCGGCGAGAACGGTTCATTGACGCCGCAGCCAAACTCGAACAGCAGCTTGTTGAAGTGACGGCTCAACTCAACGAGCAGGTTCGCCAGCGCGAGATTCTCGAAGCGACCGTTGCCGGGCAGCTCGAACTGGATGCGCAGTTCCCGCGACTCACGCGCGAGGCGGCTTTGGCCGAAGAAGTCTTGCAGAAGAACGAAGCGCGCGTGAAGGAGTTGCAACAGAGTGCCCGCGAAAAACTGCCGCCCTATCAACGCAGTTCGCTGTTCCAGTACCTGCTGCGAAGGAAGTATGGCGAGGCTCCGAAGGCGGCTCGTGGTTGGGTCAGGCGTTGGGACAAGTGGGTCGCGGATCTGATCGACTTCCCGCGCGCGAAGCAGGGTTATGAGTTTCTCACCACGATGCCGGGTTTGATGGCGACGGAAGTCGCGCGGCGGCAGACCGAGTTCAAACTGCTCATGCAACAGGTCGAAGCGATTGAGGATCGGTATGCCGACGCGGCAGGACTGACCGCCGTGCGCGAAGTCGGTCAAAAGTGGGGGGCGCGCCGCGACGAATTCCTTGCCACGCGTGAGACCAATCGAAAGCAGCAGCTTCAGATTGAGGACGAGTTGAGGCAACTCGACCAGGCACAGGGTCGCTTCTACACCGAGGCGATTCAAAAGTTCGAGCAGTTCCTCGGACAGACGGAGACCGGCGTCTTGCAGACTCGGGCACAGAGAACACCCGATCCGCGCGACGACGAAATTATCGGTCGCATCGCCGAGTTGAACCGCCAGATGAATCAACTCCAGCCGCAGATCGTGCAAGGATCGCTCGACTGCAAGTTGGCAGATGATCTCGCGCAGGGAGCCGAACTGGTCGTGAGCCGCTTCCGTCACAACAACTTCGATTCGGATCGCTCGTCGTTTTCCGAGGCCCTCAACGTGACCGCCGAACTGGCGCGGTATCGCGACGGGTTGCTCCAGCCGGAAGAACTCTGGCAGACGATCCGACGACAGCAGCGGTTTGAACCGACTCAAGCGGAAGTCCTCGCGACAGGTGCGGCTCACACGCTGGCCCATGTGCTGAACGATCCCGCTATGTCGCGCGTGCTGGTCCACGCGATGGGCCACGTCGCCGGAGCGGCACTCAATGCACTGGCCCAAAGCAGCGTCGAACGCCGCGCCCCGGAACGCCATCAGCGCGAAGTCGATCAGGGACGCCCCTCCACCGGCGGTGGCTTCACCTCGGGCGAAGGGTTTTGAGTGACTGGTGGTCAGCCAATTTTGGTTTGCGAGGTTCATCACTAGCCCGAAGCGCAAGCGAGGGCTTCGCTGTTTACGACGGTTTGCCCTCGCTTGCGCGTCGGGCTAGTTGTGGAGCAACCCCGCAACGTCAAGTTGGCCGACGCACGAGAAAGTTCGCCAGCACCATCGGCAGCAACACGGCAGCGGCGTCGGTCATGCGGCCAAGAGGCGGACAGACCAGGATCACGAGCAGCAACTGGAGTGCAGCGTACAGGACCGCGACGAGAAACAGGACTTCCCCCTGCTCTGCCGCGTTCGCGATTTCGGTCTGTTGCTGTGCCGCCGCGCGGTGACCGAAGAGCGTCGAGCCGAGTTGCATCAAGACGCACGCCACGGTCAGCAGCAGATAGGCCGGGTTCCTCACGAAATCTGAGACCAGCAAGCGTGCTGCCTGTCGTGTCGCTTTGACGAGCCATGTCGCGTAGAGCTTCGGCCTCGCCCGGACGATGGCCGAGGCGAGTTGCCGCAGTTCGGTGTTCGTTCGCCGCGTGTCGTCTCCAAACAGTTCGCGCGCGGCGGGATGAAAGACCTGCCAGATCGTGATGTCGTACTGAGCCTCCATCTGCGCGTAGTTCGTCAGATCGTTCGAGCCTGCGTTTGATGAAGCCAGTCGCTGACGATACTCCAACGCGCGTTGTGCCAAGGGGCGCGAAGCTTCGGGGAGATTGGGAAGCAGGCCCGCGTCGAGCCATTGCCCCGAGATGCCGATCAAATTGAAACCGCCAAACGCCACCAAACCAAACTTCCCAACGACGCACCATCTCAACGCGCAGTACACGAGCAGCGGCGTCACGCTGGCCGCAAGCAGCTCAAGCCCCGCACGCCACACAGGCCGCGCGGCATTCGAGCCGTGTCGTTCACTCAACCAACTGAGCAGCGTTCCCGTCAGCGGGACGAAGACGATCAAAAACAGATAGGCCGGTCGCACGAGGCACGTCGCGAACAGTGTCACTCCGAGGACGAACAACTTCAGCCAGCGCGCGCCGGCCGACACTTCATTCGGTGCCGTCTGTCGCCCCATCAGCAGGCCCGTCACCGCGATACCACCGGCCGCGGCCAGTGTGTCCGTCGCCAGTGTCTCGACGTAGCCGAGCAGAATATTCGAGTAGAGCAGCGAACTACTGATGACCATTCGCTGCCAAGGACTCGGACAGACGTGACGCAGCCCTCGATAGAGCAGGCCGACCGCCAAGCAATACGCGCTGAAGTGCGCCAGAGGCGCGGCAGAGTAGTCCGGAGTGACCCACGCGACGACGCTCAAGAAGAGCGGATAGCCCGGCGTGCGCAGATGACCGAGTGCCGCCGACCACGATGAGAACGGGAACTCAACATAGCTCGCGGTGTCTGGCACCGTGACGGGCGACAGTTTGCCGACGACCATCAAACCGCAGGCCACGGCCAGCATCTGAAACACCAGCACGAAAGCCGCCGGTGAGACGTGGGCAGCCAGTGAAACGAAGTGACGCATGACAAGCAGCTCCCAGTGAAACAACTCGCGCAGAGTAGTGGATGGTCGCGCGGCTCGCGAGTGCATCCGAGAACACGGCCAAGGCCATCGCGCTGTTCCCTGTTGGGTGCCAAGGTCACGGAGCTTCGACGTGGCCGTGAGTATGGGAAACGGCCATCACATACTCGCACGGCCACGTCGAAGCTCCGTGACCGTGGCACCCCAGTTTGAAAAAGGCGATGGCGTTGCCCCTGCTTCGGAGCGCGTTGACATTGCGATCCCCGCAGCATGAAATCCGAAGCTAGCCACGACTCGTGTCCGGCTGATCTACTTCACTGACAGGCTTCGCCCATGAACCGCCGCGTGCTGTTGTTTCTACTCTTACTGGTGATCACTCCCGTCGTGCGGGCTGACGAAAAACTGAAGGGGATCGCGTGCCGATCAGTTCATCTCGGCTACCCGGCTCCCGTCAGCGTCGCCTTCTACAACGAGGTGACCATCGAGCAGTCGGCGGCGGGGACGTACTTCATGGTCTGCGGCTGGGACAAGGGCTACTTCGGAATGCAGGAACTGGGAAACGGCAAGAAGCTGGTGCTGTTCTCGGTCTGGGATCCGGGTGAGCAGAATGATCCCGGAACTGTGAAGGATGATGTTCGCGTGAAGCAGCTTCACAAGGACGAGCAAGTTCGCGTGGGCCGTTTCGGCAACGAAGGGACTGGCGGGCAGTCGTTCTTCGATTTCGACTGGAAAATCGGTGAGACCTACAAGTGCCTCGTCACTGCCAAAGCGGCCGACAAGCGGACGGAGTACGGCGGGTACTTCTTCATTCCCGAGAAGAACGAATGGAAGCATCTCGTCACGTTCTCGACGCCCACCGGCGGCACGTTGATGAAGGGCTACTACTCGTTCGTCGAGGACTTCAAACGCGACCGCGTCTCAACCACGAAGACTCGCCGTGCCCGATTCGGCAATGGCTGGGTGAAACCCGCCGAGGGTGAGTGGCAGCCGCTGCTCAAGGCAAGGTTCACGGGCGATGCCAATCCCGTGACGAACATCGACGCGGGCCAGTCAGAGGCGGGCCGCTTCTTCCTCGCGACAGGCGGCGAGATCGAAAACAAGACCGTTCCGCTGAAACAGTTCATCGAATGGCAGGCCGATCCCCCGCGCGTCCCTCCCGACAACCTGCCGATTCCGAAACCGAGCGATCTCGCAAAATGAGGCATGAATGTGGAACTATTCCGTTCGCGGGCCTGCCTCGTGACGCTCGAAGTACCGTGCTGACCAATCGCAGAGGTTGGGTGTTGCCGTTGTTGCTCGGCTGCGCGGTAACGTTCGCCGAGGGATGTCGCCCGAGTGCGCCGAGTGGTTCCGCGAAGAGCGGTTCTCGCGCGACATCGCCCGCGACCATCGTGGACGGGCGTCCGACGAAGCCCCCCCTGCCTCGCTCGGACTTTGTGGGGACGTTCGTCTGCCTCGACTGTCATCGCGAGATCACTGAGTCTTACCTTGAGCATCCGATGGGCCGATCGAGCGCCCTGATTCACGAAGCGAAGCGGATCGAGAACTACACCGAGGCGACCTCTTACAACACGGCCGACGGTCGACGGTATTACGTCGAAGAGCGAACCGACGATGCTCACGGAACCAACTTCTGGCATCACGAGGAATGTGCCATCGGGTCGGGCGAGCCACTCTACGATCAAGCCGTGAAGATGGAGTTGTCGATTGGATCGGGACGCCGCGGCCGGTCGTATGGCTATCTCCGTGAAGACCGTTTCTTTCAGTCGCCGATTGGCTGGTACTCAAGCAAGAACAAGTGGGACATGTCGCCCGGTTACGTGCCCGGCATTCATCAGCGATTTGATCGACTCATGACCGACCGGTGCCTACATTGCCATGTCGGACGGCTCAATCATGGCTCTCTTCCCGACACGTTTGACAAAAGCCATCCCGTTGTCGAAGCGGCCATCGGTTGCGAGCGGTGTCACGGGCCAGCCGCTTCCCATGTGGAACGGTATCGCAATCCGGCAACGTTCTCGGGAGTCGATGCCATCATAAACCCGGTCAAGTTGGATGCCGTGCGCCGCGACGCGGTCTGTCACCAATGTCACATGCAGGCATCGAAGACGATCGCGCGGTACGGGCGGCAGTCGCAGGACTTTCGGCCGGGCGATCGCTTGTCCGATGTGTGGGTCGTGCTGAACGGATCGCTCGACGATCGCAAGGCAGTCACGCAATCGGGCCAGATGCTTTCCAGTCGCTGCTACGTGGAAAGTGGTGGGAAGTTGGGCTGCGTCTCGTGCCACAATCCGCATGCCCTGCCCAAGGGCGATCCGGCGGAACACTTCGACGCGCGCTGTGCCAAATGTCACGGTACGACCAGCGAAAAGTGCTCGCTCCCATTCGCCGACCGCACTGACCGGACGTGCATCGGCTGTCACATGCCACGTTTTCCGACTTCAGACATTCCGCACACGGCGCTGACCGATCATCGAATCTTGCGTCGGCCCGGCACTGCGTCGCGGCCTGCTTCTGTTCACGTCAAACCGTCGTCGTCCAACAGCGATGTCTTCGACGAAGGTGAACCCGCGCTGCCTGATTGGGAGGTCCGCCGTGCGCAGGCCCTTGCACTCCGAAGGGATCGCAATCTAGCGAAGACACCGCAAGACATCCGCCGCGCGGTGGCCGCGCTGCGGTCGCTGGAGCAGATGCTTCCGGATGACCCCGAACTCTTTGAGATGCTTGCGTGGTTGGGCAGTCGTCAGAACGATGGCCCTGCCGTGGAACGAGCCGCGAAGCAGACGCTCGAACTCGCACCCGACAGGCATGAGTCACTCGAACTGTTGATGCAGGCGTTGTACGCGCGCCGCGCGTGGTCTGAGAGCGAAGCCGTCTGTCGCCAGATGCTCGCGTTAGATGAGGGCAAGCCGTCGTATCACGCTTCACTGGCCGACCTGTTGTTCAAGCAGGACCGACTTGCCGAGGGAATCGAAGCGGCCGAAAGATCACTCGTTTTGGACCCGACTCAACGTGGAGTTCGCCAGCGTTTGGTGGAAGCCTGCCTTCAAAATGGCGACGCGGCACGAGCCAAGGAACATCAAGCGATCGTCGATCAGTTGCCTCAGCCACCGCGTCCAAAATGAGGGACGAGTCATCTCGGCAATGTGGCCTTGGGCGGTGGAGCGACCTTTTTCAGCCCGACACGGCGGTCGAGTGCTTCCGCCACGAGCGTGTCTCCCGTATCGCGAGCCAGTTGCCCGATCTCGCGCAGAGTCTCTGGGGGCGGATTCTTAGCGGACGGCAGATTACGGATTTTGACTCGCAACTCATTGGCTCGCGCGACCAGATTTTCGAGTCGCACAATTTGGTCTGACGCGCCGCGTGTCCTCAGCAGTTCTGCCAGCCGGTGCAGAGTGAGCCAGTCCATCGGGTGCATGGCGAGTGCCTTGCGGTAGGCGGCCTCGGCCTCGGTGATTTCACCCCGCACGAAGTGAACCCAGCCTTGATACCTCCAGAATCGCGGATCGCGTTCGGCGTTGTCGGTCGATTGACCGAGCAATCTGAGCACCTCCGGCAAGCGTCCCTTGGTGATCTCTTCGTCGATTAGAAACGCCAAGAGATTGGTGTTGTTGGGAAACTGGCGCAGCAGCTCGACCGCATCACGTTCCATTTCGGTAAGAATTGTCGGATCGGCGTCTCCCTTGGAATTGGGGTCGTGGAGTGCGGCGTCGGCACGGTGGAGTGCCTGCGCAACAGCGAGATGTTCGTCGTCCGGATGCGTCTTGAGCCACAGCTCGCACAGTGTCGGCCCCTGAGCGAGACGGAGTGAGTCGATGAAGAAGTGATAAATGTAAACATCGGGAGTCTCACGGCGCAGGCGAATCGCTTCGACAATTCGCTCACGCAATTTGTCGCGTTGTAATGTCACGGCATAGAACTGAATCAGCAGTTCGTGAACCTCGGTCACGCGCGGTTCGCGTTTGAGCAGTTCAAGACACGCCTGCTCGCCAAGGTACGGTTGGTTGGCTGGCCCCATGAGAATCTTGCAGCGGGCGAGAAGCGATGGCAGTTCTTCGGGGACGCCGTTCGGGACACGCGACAAGTATTCTGCCGCCTCGACAAACCGCTCTTGTTGCTGGGCCGCATCGGCCAAGAAGGCCCACGCCGCTCCGGATCTGGGGGCCCATGCCGTCCAGCCCTGTGCGGCAGTTTGCAAATCCGACCAGCGTTTCTCGGCCTTCGCCAAGCGGCAGGCACGTTCCAGTTGGTCGAGCTTCCATCGCTGCCCCACCACGCCGGCAATTAACAACAGCAACGCTGAACCAGCGAGACACCCCACCCAACGGCGACGATTTCGCCGCGAACGCACGTCCTGCCGAAGTGCGAGGGCCAGCGGGGTTGAGGAGGGAGTTGTCATGTTCCGGTCTCTAAAGCGGATGCGTGATTGCGGTGCGGTGGATACTTCAAAACCAGCCCGACGCGCGAGCGAGGGCTTTGCGATTATCGAGCATCCAGCCCTCGTTCGCGCGTCGGGCTAGTCTTACCAAGCGAAACGGGTTTTGAAATGCCGCTCTAATGAGCGACGTTGGCGTGATGCCGGATTCGCTCGGCGAACAACGCGTCGCCGCAGTCCCTCGCGAAGTCCGCCAGCCGATGCAGTGACTCCGCCGGAATCAATCTCACGTTGGGCGCGGCGAGTAACTCCGACTCCAACCCGCGTCCGCGCGAGGCCAGTCGCTGAGTCACTTCCGCCTTGGCGAGGTTCCCGCTGCGACGATCCCAATCGGCTTGAAAATGCAGCAGGCGCCAGTCCATCGGGTGCAGTACGAGTGCTTCGCGAAACGCGGCTCCCGCACCGGCGAGGTCTCCCGTTCGCATCAATAGCCAACCGCGTGCTCTCCAAAAACGGTGGTCTCTGTCCGCGACAGGCTTGGCGCGCGTCAAGCACTCGGCCACCTTCAAAGACTGCCCCGCTTGGACAGCCTGTTCGAGATCGTAAGCCAGCACTTCATGATTTTCGGGAAACATCGTGTGGAGTTGCTGCATGTAGTCGGTCCGCTGTTCTTGCGACCGTCGCAGCGCGGTGGCTCGTCCTTCTTCGATCGACGGGATGCTTCCTTCGAGGACGCGAGCCGAGTGCATCGCATACGCCACCATCAACAACTCTTGGCGGCGGGTCGGCGTCGTCCAGCGTTGAAGGCGTTCGAGTGCGTTGTTCAACCGCAGGCCGTCCACGAGGAAGGCATACACGTAGAACTCGGGCAGATCGCAGGCCGATTGCGCCGCGTCACGCACGTCTTTGAGTAACGCTGCTGGCTGCATTGTGACGGCATCAAAAAAAATGAGCCGCTGCCGGGCGGACAGGTCTTGCGGAACGAGGCGGATCATCTCACGACAGGTCTCCGCTCCCTCGATCGGCTGACGTAACAGATCGAGCTGCAATTCGGCCAGCATCGAAAGCCACGGCACATCATCCGCCGATTCCTTCGGCCAAGCTCGTAAGAACGCCGCCGTCGAAGCGGGCTGACGTAACGCTTTTCCTGCCGTGACGCCAGCTTTCAACGGTTCTCGCCGGTGAGGTTGAAGTCGGTGCCACTCTTGAGCAGTGATCAACAGCCGAGGCCAATCGCGAGCGGCTTCCAATCTGCGGCACTCCGCTTCCAGATGGCGCGCGAGAAATGCCTGTCGCCCGAAGTACATGCCAACAATCGCGATGACCGTGGCAATCAGAACGGCCAGCCAACGCCACGGCCTCAACCACGCAGTTCGCTTGTGAACCGGGAGAGGGACGCTGCCAGCGGAGTGAGAAATGAGATCGTTCACGGCGTGCGAGTGGGAAGGATGTCGGCGGCGAATGGCTCGATGATCTGTTTACGCTGGGGGACGGCCACGTTGGTGAGTGTTTGTATCAGGCCGCTGGGCCAGTCGATTCGCAAATCAACGCGCTCCACGCCCAAGCCAAACCCAAGACTCAAGACCGGTTCGTCCGAGGAACAATAGCCCGCGCCTCCGACCAGTTCGACCATCTGCGTCACCGAGCCGGATGTGGCCGTCACTCGCGCCCCAATCGCTTGGCGGTTGCTGGCGCGTCCTACCAGATCGAGCAGCAACGCGCGCGATCCTTCGGAGGTGTTACGCAGCAGCGCGATGGGCGAGTTCTGCGGAACGACGACCAAGTCGAGACGACCATCGCGATCCATGTCGGCCACCGCAACGCCACGTCCCACTTGCCGTCGTATAAAAAACGGTCCCGCATCGAAACCGATCTCATCCCATGTGCGGCCGTTGAACGAAAACAGTTGCGGCGGCTGTTCGTAACCAGTCCCCTCTTCACGGCGCGAGTTGATGTGCCCATTGGCAACGTATAGTTCCTGCCAGCCGTCGGCGTTGAAATCTCGCATGGTTGTCCCGAAGGCCAGCATCGGCAGCGTCGGTACGACCAGGTTGACGAGCGCCGTTTGATCCGCGAATCCCTGTGGGCCGAGATTCGCGTACAACGTGTTCCACTCGTTCGTGAAGTGCGTCAGATAGAGGTCCAGCCAACCGTTGCGGTCGAAGTCGCCGCAAGCGATCCCCATGCTGGCTTGTGGCAGACCTTCCACGTTCACCGCACAGCCACGCAGCACGGCCTCTTCCGAGAACTTCGCACGGCCATCGTTCACGAACAGAAAGTTTGACGTGGTGTCGTTGCAGACGTAGATGTCGGGCCACCGGTCGTTATTGAGGTCGGCGATGACGACGCCCAACGCTCGATTGTCCTCACCGAACAGCCCTCGCTCACGAGCACACCCCTGAAAGCGGCCGTCACCTAAGTTGAGGTAGAACTCGTCCGGTTCCGGATCAACCTGATTGGGGTGACACGTTGCCGGATTGCCCGCCGTGTCGCGACAGGGCTTGGGATGCTGTGGGTCATAGTGACAGTAGCGACACACGTAGAGGTCCAAATCGCCATCGCGATCGACATCTCCCCATGCCGACGACGAACACCAGAGTTTGTCCGGCAGCGCGATGTCATCGGTGACATCGCAAAACGTCCCATCACCTTGATTGTGGTACAGACGACTTTGTCCGACGTTTGTCACCAGCAGATCCGGAAACCCATCGTTGTCGAAGTCGGCGGCACTCGATCCCTGGCCATACCCTTGTTCGTGAATCCCGGCTGCTGGAGCAATGTTTTCAAACGACGTTCCTTCGTGATTGCGATAGAGAACATCGACCGGCTGCCCCGCATTTTCAGGCTTCGTCGGGTCGCCCCCCTGAACAAGATAGAGATCTGGCCAGCCGTCTCGATCGTAGTCCAACCAACTACAACCGCCGCCCGTCGCTTCCACCATCAATTGGTTGCCAATCGCACCGTTTTGGTATGTGAACTCGACGCCGCGTTCCTGTGCCACATCCTCGAACGCGACTCGCGTACGAGTGATCGCGATTGGTGGCGATGCGGATTTCGCGGAAGCCTGCGACAGCGCGAGTTCAGCGAAAACGGACTTGCGTTGTGACTTCGCGGGCGAGACGGCGGTTGTCGAATTCGGTTCGGATTGAGAACTTTCCTTCGGCCTCGAACGATCACAGCCCAACTGCCACAACACGGCGATCAGAATCAGCCTGCCGAACCTCGGTGGTGAGTACTGCGAGAATCTCATGGGAAGTTCGTGTTCCTCACCTTCCTAAAATCACGGCGCATTGAGAGGTTCGAGAATCGTCTGGAGCTGATCGACCGAAATCCCCGACAACACTTGAATGACACCACTGGGCCAACGTACTTCCACGTCACAAGCCGCCGCATCATCACCCAAGCCAAAAATCAGGCGCGGCTGTCGGCTGCTGCAATAGCTTCCCCCGCCATACAACTCCTGAACCAATGTCGTGTTTGACTGACGCAGCGTCATACGAACCCCGATACCGCGCCTGTTGGACTTTCGCCCCACAAAGTCGAATGCCAACCAATGCCCTCGCTCCGAACGATTTTCCAAAAGTTCCGCCGCACTGTTTTGGTGAATAACAGCCAAATCGAAGTCACCATCGCCATCGAAGTCGGCTTCCGCACAGCCTCGCCCCACAAACACCTGTCGGAAGTATGCACCCGCATTCTCGCTGACATCGTGAAACCGCTCATGCGAAATCGTGAACAACTGAGGGGACATGGCCAGCACCTGCGACCGCCCCAAGTCATCAATGTGTCCGTTTGCGACAAACAGATCGTCGCTTCCGTC
>Ga0114966_10001845_pt1 | contig 19252 bp, 16 predicted proteins | sample M_130207_XF_Meta_FD_87029 | JGI IMG/M metagenome (GOLD analysis project Ga0114966, IMG submission 87029) | Freshwater microbial communities from Lake Montjoie, Canada to study carbon cycling - M_130207_XF_MetaG | ecosystem: Environmental > Aquatic > Freshwater > Lake | place: Lake Montjoie...
AAAGAGGGCGGTCCGAATGCGGTGGTTTACGCTCTGGACGTGCAAACCGACGGGAAGGTTCTTGTTGTCGGCGACTTCACAATGGTTTCTGGTCAGGCTCGCAATCGGTTGGCGCGCTTAAATGAGGATGGTTCTATTGATAAAGAATTTCTCCCTGGCGATGGGGCTGATGCCGCAGTCTACGCAGTCAGCTACGATCCAGCAACGAGTCGGGTGACGATTGGTGGTGCGTTTAAGACTGTCGATCACCAACCCCGCAACGGCATCGCACGATTCAACGGCGACAAGCGGGTCATGCCGGTTGTTGACATTAATCTGTCTGTAGTCAAGGACCCGAATGGCGCACTCAGGTTTACTTTCAGCAGTCAGGAGGGTGTCTCCTATGTTCTGGAAGCCAGTTCGACGTTGAGTGAGTTCAGAGAGGTTCAATCGGTGACCGCAATTTCAACGACGACGGAAATCACAGATAACCCCGGTGATTCCCGAGCCAAATTCTACCGCGTTCGGCGGACGTCTCCTTAGTCTGGATTCGTTCAAGTTTTAATCAAAGACGCCCGAAAGGGCGTCTTTTTTTAATGAGATTGGGGGCGGGTTAACACCACGTCACCGCCTACTTCTTTTGGAAGATAGCATTGACTAGAGATTTTTTCGATTGTATTCAAGGATAGGTTCGGGTGACTATGGGGGATAAAGCTAAAAAAGTAGTGAGATGGCGAGGGACGTTTCGAGAGTGTTTCTGTGATCATTTTCATTGTCAGGTTGAAGACTTTGAACGGTTGGTGTTTCAAAAGGGGGTTCCTTGGCACGCAAGTTTGATTGCCCGATGGTTGTTTGCACGTGACCCGCAACTTTTCCGTGAGGATTTTGACGCGATTCGAGAGATTGCGAACGTAAAATCTGCAGGGGTTTTTAAGACCGAGATTAACCGCTTTTACGGTCGCAATGTTCGCGATAAGGGATGGGTGCGTGGAACTTTTGGCATTCGACTTTCAGCGAAGCGTTTGATCGGATTAAAGAATCGGGTAGTTTTTCGCAAACCAAGTCGCCAAACCGAAATCGACGATATCCTGAAGGGTTAAAATGGTCGGGACGGTGAGAATTGAACTCACGACCTCGTGGACCCGAACCACGCGCGCTACCAGGCTACGCTACGTCCCGTCACCAAGTGCTTGTAGCGTACGGTTGTGTGTGGATGATTGCAATCGTCATTTCACGACTTTTTGAGAGATTATTCGATTTGGTTGTCCAGTTTGCTTTGACGGGGGGATGAGGCTTCGGGCAGCGTAGGTTCATGATTGGAACGTTTGTCAACGTGGGGGCAATTCTTGTGGGAGGAACCATTGGTTTGCTTGTGAGCAAGGAGCTCTCCTCGAAGGCTCAGATACGCCTCAAGATGCTCTTGGGTGTGTTTATTATTTACGCAGGTTTGAGCACCACTTTTCAGGCGATGCACGGTCCGTTTCTCCATGGGTTAAAACAGTTGGTGGTGATAGGTCTGGCGTTGGTGTTTGGGAATCTGATCGGGCGCGGATTAAGATTGCAAAAGGGGGTCAATTTTCTTGGGCGTTGGGCTCGGGTGCGGTTTCAGGCCAGCACGACGTCGCCCGATTCTCCAAACCGAATCAGCGAAGGATTTGTGACCTGCACCTTACTTTTTTGTGTGGGCCCCATGGCCATTCTTGGATCGTTACAAGATGGGCTTACTGGCAAGATTGATACGCTTGTGCTCAAGTCGGTGCTGGATGGGTTGGCGTCGTTAGCGTTTGTGCGAACCTTTGGATGGGGCGTGCTACTCTCTGCCATTCCGGTTCTGGCCTATCAGGGATCGATTACGCTGGGGGCGCAGGCCATCCAGCCGTTCCTCGCAAATGTTGAGATGATGAGTGCAGTGAATGCGACGGGTGGCTTGTTGGTGCTTTGTATTTCAATGTTAGTGCTTGATGTGCGAAAGGTTCCGATCGCCAATTACCTACCCAGTCTTCCGTTAGCTGCATTACTGGCTAAGTTCATCTGGCCATGAATGACCCCAGTTTCTGTTTGCAGAGTGGCGTGAGTCGTTTCAAATTGTAGGATGTTAACCACGACGAAAGAGTCATTATGAAAAATCTACGACTGGGCGTGATCGGGTTAGGGAACATGGGGAAGTTTCATGCGGACTATCTTGTGCAAAACAAGGTTGCACGGTGCACATTGACGGCACTTGCGAGTTCGTCGTTGGAGAAGTTAGGGCGGTATCCTGATGTTCGACATTTCACGACAGGCGAGGAATTAATTTCATCCGGAACTGTGGATGCAGTGTTGATCGCGACGCCTCACTATTCCCACACTACGTTGGGGATAGCTGCGTTTGAAGCCGGTCTCCATGTGTTGGTGGAGAAACCGATTTCGGTCCATAAAGCGGATGCAGAGCGGTTGATGGCGGCAGCGACTCGGTCTGGTGGAGTGTTCGCAGCGATGTTTCAATTGCGCACTGAGCCTCGCTATCAGAAGTTGAAAAAACTAATCGAGGCAGGGGAACTGGGTGAGATCGTGCGGGTGAATTGGATTATTACGGATTGGTTTAGAACGGAGTCGTATTATGCCAGTGGTGGTTGGCGTGCGACTTGGCGCGGGGAGGGAGGTGGAGCCTTGTTGAATCAGTGCCCCCATCAGATCGACCTGATGCATTGGCTCTGCGGAACGCCACGGCGGGTGCGTGGTTTCTGTCAGTTTGGGCGTTATCACGATATTGAAGTTGAGGATAACGTGACGGTGTTTTTTGAGTTTGATTCTGGGGCGACGGGTTTGTTTGTGACGAGTACGGGTGAGGCACCGGGGACGAATCGGTTTGAGATTGCAGGCACCCGTGGGCGTGTGGTGTTGGAGAATGGCCGTCTGTGTTTCACGCGAAACGAAAGTGACATGCGGACATTTAGTAAAGCGGCGTCGAGTGGGTTTGCTAAGCCGGAGGTTTGGAATATCGACATCCCCTCGGACAACGCCAGCAATCAGCATGCGGCAGTTGTGGAGAACTTTGTGGAGGCTATTTTGGATGGTGCTGCGCTATTGGCTCCGGGTAGTGATGGGTTAAGATCGGTCGAGTTTGCCAACGCGGCACTTTACTCGACTTGGACGGATCAGACGGTTACACTGCCGCTAGATGGAGCTCTTTATGAGGCCGCTTTGGAGGAAAAGATCGCGAACTCGACCCATCAAAAACGGGTTGCTGCTCCAAGCATGGTGACTGATTTTGCACAATCCTTTATTCGTTAACTTTAACCATTATGTATTTCACAGGAATTGGCGACGAGGCAGGGAACACGATTGACTCACAAATTAAAGCCATTCAAACCTTGGGTTGGCATCATTTGGAGGCTCGAAATGTCGAGGTGCTTGGTTATCCCAAAGCCAACTTGCATGACATCCCTGAACCAGCATTCAACATCGTTGTTGGCAAGTTGGAGGAGGCAGGAATTCAAATTTGCTGTTTTGGTTCCGCGATTGCTAACTGGGGAAAGAAGATCAACGAACCGTTTGAACCCTCGCTGGAAGAGGCGCGTCGGGCAATTCCGCGCATGCAACGGTTGGGGACCAAATTGGTGCGGATCATGAGTTTCGCAGTGGATGAAGGCGAAGATCAGAGGGCTGTGGAGCGGTTCCGCCGTTTGCGTGAAGTCACGGCGATGTTCCTTGATGCGGGGTTACAACCGGCGCACGAGAACTGCATGAACTATGGGGGGATGGGTTGGAAATATACGCTGGAGATGTTGAGCGAGGTTCCGGGTTTAAAACTCGTGTTCGATACGGCGAACCCAATTTTTAATGCGGACCGAAGTCAACCTAAGCCCTGGCCGAACCAGAATCCATGGGAATTCTACACTCATGTGAAAGCGCATATTGCGCATGTTCATGTGAAGGACGCGATTTGGAATCCGGCAAAAAAAGACGCAGATTATACCTTGCCGGGTGAGGGTCACGGACAGGTTCACCGGATCCTTTCAGACCTTTTAGGTGGGGGTTATGACGCTGGAATTTCTATCGAACCGCATGTGGCAGTCGTATTCCACGATGCGTCGGTTAAGTCAAATGACGGCCATATGTTTGAGACATTCGTGGAATATGGGAAACGACTGATGGGCATCGTGGACGAAATCAAGCGGGAACAATCCACGGGTCGAGGCTAGATTTGACGGGCCGAATGTGCTGACTAATTGAGAACCACGCCTCGGCGTATGTAAGTGGGAACATCGAGGTCTTCACCGTGATGGATGGTGGGTTCACTTTTTTCAAAACGTCCTTTGGAAACGATTTCCAAGTTAAACATTTCTTGTTTCATTCTTTTTGCTGCGTGCTTTCGGGTTCGGTCCGACTGGCCCATCTGTTGTTGGAGGAGCAGTTCTGTGTTTTCTGGCGTCGTAGCCGGAGGCGGGCCCTTGAAGCGTGATTGCGAGTGACTGACGATCGGTTCGTCAAAGAAGGGAGCTTCAATATCGCCCTTGATTGCATGCGTTGATGAAAGTCGAGAATGGTGAGGAATTTGGTTCGGCAAGAGATCAGGGCTAGGTCTTGAGGCGACGATTGTGAGACGGATGCACCCGACCAACGTTGGATCGATGGCAGCACCGAGGATCAATTGGCCCTCGGTAACGCGGCGATTGAGTTGATCCATGATCTTGTTGACGTCAGCAATGGTGAGGTCGGGGCCACCAATCAAGCTCACGAGAACATCGCTGGCTTCTTCGAGCACGCGCCCTTCTTCGAGGAGGGGGCTGGCGATCAGACGTTCAACGACCTCCCGGACGCGAGCTTCACCTCGGGCCTCAGCGGAGGCAAACATGCTTTCTGTATGTCGGTTATGAACCACGGATCGAAGGTAGGAGAAATCTACGTTGATCAACCCGTCGCGAGTGAGCATCTGCCAGATTCCTCGAACCCCCTGAGTCATTAGGTCATTGCTTGCAGCGAATGTTTCATTGACTGGAGTTTGTTCGTCGAGGATTTGAAAAAGTTTTTGGTTTGGAAGACAGATCACGGCATCGGCCGCAGATTTCAGATTGAGCAAACCGACTTGAGCCTGCTTGGTTCGCCGACTTCCTTCGAAGTCGAAGGGCAGGGCGACGACGGCAAGGGCGAGGGCTCCTGAATCCTTTGCCAAACGGGCAACAACGGGAGCCGCCCCGGTTCCAGTTCCGCCACCTAAACCCGCCACAATAAAGATTAGGTCGGCTCCTTGGCAAAATTCACGGAGTGCCGACTCCTGATCCTCTGCTGCTGCGCGGCCAATTTCGGGGTCCCCCCCGGTGCCAAGCCCGTGTGTTCGTCGGCCACCGAGGATCATTTTTTGAGCCTCCGTATCGAGATTAAGAATGCGGCTATTGGTATGCAGGATGAGTGCCGGGATGGCAGCCAGATCGGAGCGAAGCATTCCCGCAACGGCATTGCTGCCCGCACCGCCCACGCCAATAATTTTAATCGTAAGCGGTTGGATGGATTTGCCGGTATCAGGGTTGGGATTCATTTCGAGCATAGTTAAATCCTAGGTTGAAAAGGTGGATCAGGCGCGGCCGAAGATTTGTTTAAAGGTTTGGCTGATTGTGGTTTGGAGCCCTGGTTTTTCTTGAGACCGTTTGCGCATCTCGAAGGAACCAAAGCGAGCGAGGCCGATCGCGGTTGCAAACTCGGGTTGGTCGAGGGCTGATTTCAGGCCACTAATCGAATTGGTTTTTCCGATGCTGACTGGCAGGTGGAACACTTGGTTAGCGAGTGTTTGAATGCCTGCGATGCGTGAGCATCCGCCGGTGAGGAAGACCCCTTCGCGCACATAATTCAGAAGGTCAGATTGATCAAGTTCAGTTGCGATCAGCTGGAAGATTTCGGCGAGTCGGAGCGACATGATACGGCGAAGGTGCTCAAGGTTGATTGTTTTTTCAGCGATCCCGACATCGTTGGTAAGCGTGATGGTGTGGCCCTTGATCTCGGGTTCGACGAGAGCGGATCCATGATCGATTTTCAGTTGTTCAGCGCGACCAAGAGGGACTTTGAGACCGTAAGCAAGGTCATTCGAAAGATGATCTCCACCGACGGCAATGACGCCCGTGTGCTTGATAATGCCATTGGAGTAGACCGCATATTCGGTGGTGCCTGCGCCGATGTCGATGACGAGGCTGCCCATTTCTTTCTGATGGTTGTTGAGCAGCGCAAGCGAGGAGGCGAGGCCGCAGAAGACCACATCATCAATTTCCAACTGCAAATTCTTGATGGCGCGAATCGGGTTTTGTAGTCGGTTAAAATTACCATGCACCACGTGGACATCGACTTCAACGCGGGCACCTAACATCCCGACGGGGTTGACGATCCCATCCTGACCATCCACTAGAAAATGCTGACGAATGACGTGTAAAACCTTGTTCTCTGCGGGGAGATTGATGGCTCGAGCGTTCTTGATGACATCTTGAACGTCGTCATCGGTGATTTCGCGATCATGCGAGACCACAGGATGAAAGCCACGATTGTTGAACCCACGGATATGACCTCCGGTGACACCCAGATAGACGCTACGAATTTCGATATCGGCCATCTGTTCAGCTTCGACGATGGCGTTGCGAATGTCTTCTCCTGCGAGAGTTGCATCCACCACTTCACCCTTGCGCACGCCGCGCGATTTAGCCTGCCCGACGCCAACGATATTCAGCCCACCGGAGTCATTAAATTCGCCGACCACAGCGCAAACTTTGGATGTGCCAATATCGAGCCCAACGACGATTGGAGTGATTTCAAACATGTTTTTTCCTCGGTAACAGGGGAGAGTTTTGTTTTATTTTGCTCGGGAGAGTGGGTGTGGAATCGAGCCAACGAAGGGGAACGTAGTTTTGAACCGCAAGATCGAGAGAGCCAATCACCTTGAGATTCTTAGCTCCCCATTCGTGAACCGTCTGCCAACGTTGGAGTTGAGATTCGAGATTTTGCGTGGCGAAAATTATTTCGCTGCCTTGTTCCGTTGTGACTCGGAGGGTTTGAGGGTTTCCGACATCGATGGAGCAAACTTCCACAAGAGAAGACAGGGGATTTTTGTCGAACTCAACCAGCCATTTCAATGCCGCTCGAGCTTGTGGCAAGGTGATCCGTTGACCAATCGGCGCATCAGTGGCACGAAGCCCTACGAGAGAGGCGAGCGGATGCTTGGAGAGTTGGGTAAGGCTCTGGGTTGAGCCTGAGATGTGGGGCATCACATAGCCTTCGGCATCGAGGTAAAGCACGTGAGATTCGAGCAGTTGTTCGGGCCCTGTCGTGCGGTAAAGGCACACTTGAGCAACGGGAACACGTTCACTGATGCGGAGTTGAATTTCGGAGGGTGGGCGGCGAATCACCGACGCGCTTTGGATGGAAGGGACGAGCATCAATTGTCGTTGCACTCGCGAGAGGTCAACCGACATGAGATTTTCGCCCTTCTTAACGCCTGCCCAACGTTGAATGAGGTCTACTGGTAGCACTCCATCGGTTACCACTACAATTTGCTGCACCGTCAGGGCAGGGTTTGAATAAATGAGCCGGTCTAGCGTGTAACCCCAACCTTTCCACACCAAGAATCCACACAAGATCACTAGCGTGGCACCCGCAAGTGAAAGCCCCAACAAGCGCGACCCGGCACCGTTGGACCCTTGGGAACGTAGCTTCACATCGAGCAGATGCGATCGTTCGTTGCGGCGATTTTTATTAGAATGAAACCACATGTTCAACTCCTTCGGATCAGGGCGAGATCGATCATTTTTTGACAGAGTTGGGCGTAGCTGATGCCCGCAGCAGCAGCGGCTTTGGGGAAGAGGCTTGTCTCCGTCATGCCGGGCAGGGTGTTCACCTCGAGCACAACAGGTTCACCGTTCGCTCGAACCATAATATCCACACGTCCATAATCTCGGCCTCCGACGGCTCGAAAAGCATTCAGGCCAGCCTGTTGAATGGAGGCGGTGACTTCAGGCGAAAATGCGGCTGGGCAGAGATATTCGGTCGCTCCCGCGGTGTATTTATTTGCGTAATCGTAGGATCCCTCTTTGGGGCGCACTTCCACAATGGGTAAGGCGCAATTGTCGAGGATAGCAACCGTGGTTTCTCTGCCCATAATTCGCTCCTCAACCAATACCTCAGTATCATGTTGGAGAGAGCGACTCAACGCCTCGAAAAGTGCGTCGGCGTGATCTACAAACTCAAGGCCCACACTGGAACCTTGACGCACGGGTTTCACAACCACAGGAGGGTTCAAATGTGAGGGCCACAACGTTGTGGGTTTTCGTAAGACTGCGAACGAAGCCGTCGGGACGCCAGTGGCGAGGCAGGCTTGTTTGGCCAAGGCTTTGTTGAATGCGAGGCTACTCGATTCGGAGCCGCAACCGGTATAGGGAATGTTTAGGTTATCGAGCTCTGATTGAATTGTGCCGTCTTCACCGTAAGTGCCGTGGAGAGCGAGAAAAACCACATCAGTTGGAGCGGGTAAGACCCACGCCGGGTTTTGTGGGTCAATTTCGCACACCGTATGACCCAGTCCTCGCAGGGCATTCGCCACGGCAGCACCGCTTCGTAGCGAGACCTCACGCTCCGAGGATCGGCCACCAAGCAATACGGTGATCACGCGCTTTGTTATCATGAACCTGAGAGTAGGGATTTGTTCACGCCGACAATTTGAACTTCGGTTTCAAGTAGAATGCCTCGTTCCGTCAGTGCTTTCTGTTGGATAAACTCGATCAGAGCGAGCACATCCTGAGCAGTCGCTTGGTTTTCATTAACGATAAAATTACCGTGAACATCTGAGACTGCGGCACCGCCGATACGCTTGCCTTTCAGTCCCAGTTCTTCAATCAATTTTCCGGATGGAATCGTAGTTGGATTTTTGAAGATGCACCCAGCACTGGGGGCTGCGGGTTGAGATTTCCAGCGTTTTTCACTGCCTTCCTTCATGCGTCGTTCGATCGCTTCGGAGGTATCGGAATGGGTGTTAAGAGTTGCGGCCAAAGCCACATGAGTTTCAAAAAATGGACAATGTCTGTAATTTGACTGGATTTCGGCTGCGGGTAAATTATGAGTTTCGCCACCTAGAGTCATGTAGCGAATGGATTGCGTGACGGCAAACATCGCTCCACCCATCGCGCCCGCATTCATCCGCAAGGCACCGCCGACCGAGCCCGGAATCCCTTCCAGAAACTCTAAGCCGGCAAGTCCCTGGCGTCGGGCTTCGACGGCCACGTGCTTCAACCGTGCCCCGGCTCCACAACGCAGGGTTTGGCCATCGATGGTAATTCGAGAGAAATCTGGTTGGCTGAGGCAGATCACCAATCCGGGGATGCCGCCGTCGCGAATGAGGAGGTTCGACCCTCGGCCCAAGAGCATGAATGGAATGTCGCTATTTTGAGTAAATTCCAACAGTCGGCTCAACTCAGGTTCGTTCGCAGGTTCGCAATAAAACTCAGCCGTGCCCCCCACGCGCATGGTTGTGCGACGAGCTAAAGGTTCGTCCTGACGAAAGATTGTATTCTCCGACACCAGTCGCTGAAAGGTAGTGAGTAAGGGGTGGGTAGCAACGTGAGTCATATCAATTCGCCTCCGGTTTGATATTTCTGCCAAGGTTGGTGGTTCAGCTCCGACTTGGGTAAGGGAATGTCCTGTAAAACGCGATCGGCGATGAGTTGGGCTGAGTCACCACGGTGCCAAAGTTCTAGGGCTTTTTGAGACTCAGCACGTCGAACCGGATCTCTAACCAAATCTATCAGAGCAGGCAATACCACATCGGCCGTGAGACTTTCCTGAGACACTAATAACGCAGCTCCAGATTGAGCGACCTCTCGGGCGTTGAAATGTTGATGGTTGTCTGCGGCGGCAGGGTAGGGGACCAGCAGGGCGGGTATTCGGAGCGCGGAGAATTCAGCAATCGAAGAGGCTCCTGCTCGACTGATGGCGACAGTCGCCGCGCCTAACGCTAACTCCATCTCTGTAAAAAATGGGTGAACCACGGCCCGAGTTCCGGCATCTTGATAAGCAGTTTTTACGGCTTCAAAATCTTGTGGTCCTGTCAGATGAAAAAACTGGAGTTCTGGGAGTGCGGCGATGAGCTTTGGTAACAAGGTAACCACACCACGATTGATGCCCTGCGCTCCCTGACTTCCGCCCATGACTAGTAACACAGGACGCTCAGGATCGAGCCCCAGTGCCATGCGGCAAGCTCCTGGATCACTTTCCTGAAACTGCGATCGCACGGGAGTTCCCACCACTTGCACCGATGCATTGCCGAAACGGTTAGCAGTGCTCGCAAATCCGACGAAAGTGTGGCTGACCCACGGCGCGAGCCAGCGATTGGCTCGACCTGGGATGGTGTTTGCCTCATGCAAAAAGGTGGGGATCCCTTTCAGTCGCGCGGCGACGATCGGTGCGGCACTGGTGAATCCGCCCATCGCGAGCACGGCACTCGGTTGCGCTTGTTTAAAATACGCCCGAGCTAACCGCAGTGATTTCAAAAAACCACGGATAAACGCGACTCGATTTTGATTGGCCAATCCCACCGCTGGCCAAGCCTTGATCTCCATGTCCTGCGTCCCCCGAACAGCCTGCTGATCCACTTCTTTTTCTGAAATCAAGAGAGCAATCCGGCAGCCTCGAAATTGGAGTTCTTCGGCGACGGCTAGGCCAGGAAAAAGGTGCCCGCCGGTGCCGCCGCAAGCGATAGCGATCAAGGGATGTTGTGGTGAACCTTGGGTCATGCGGAAAGTTCGACGCTGGTCAATGTGGGTTTATGGTTTGGCAGATTATCGGAGTTAAAATCTTCATCTGCAGGCGCACTTTGGGCTGCGATGTTAAAAAGAATCCCAATACAACTTAACATCATGAGCAGGCTGGAGCCGCCGTAGCTGATGAAGGGCAGAGCTAACCCTTTATTGGGTAATGCACCCGTCACGACGCCAATGTTAATGAAGGCTTGGAGACTGATCAAAAATGTAATGCCTGTGGCGAGCATGTAGCCGAAGGTATCCCTCGCTCGCATCGCAATAAAAACTCCACAAATCAGGATCACCAAAAACCCTGCGACAACGCCCACGGTCGCGACGAGACCGAGTTCTTCTCCCACTACGGAGAGGATGAAATCTGTGTGGCCTTCGGGGACAAACCCGAGTTTTTGGCGACCATTACCCAAGCCCAAGCCTGTTGTGCCTCCTGATCCGAACGCGAGCATGGCTTGCCAGCCTTGGTAGCCGGTTTTAGTGCGGGTTTCCTCTTGATTCAGCCAGCTATGAATGCGACTGCCGCGCATGGGATCGTTTAGCAAGGAGAAAACGAACAGCGCAATTCCCAAGGCACCGATGGGTATGAGATGACGTAACTTTACGCCCGCGACCACAAGCATCACCCCACAAACGGCAGCAACCAATGCGGCGGAACCTCGATCAGGTTCTACAAAAATTAGACCGACCACTGATCCAATGAGCAGACCTGGCAGGATCAACCCTTTTCCAAATCGTGGCATGTGACGTTGGAACCGATCGACATACGCGGCCAGCGCGATAATCAGGCAAAGTTTCGCGAGCTCCGAAGGTTGAAAGAGGGCGAACCCGAGTTTAAACCAGCGGCGGCTGCCTCCTCGACGAACACCAATGCCGGGGATGAGAACAAGGATCAGCAAGATGATCGCGAGTGCTAACATGACCCACGCCACTTTTTTGAAGAGCCGGTAGTCTACACGCGCTAATACGACCGCAGCGATCAAACCCGCGGCGCACCAAATCGACTGCATCCTCAGAAGGTGTGTCCCATCCTTGGCGGCAGCGGAGCTATAGAGCATGACCATTCCCAACGCCAGCAAGGAGCAAATGGTCAACAGGAGAATGGTTGTGACGGCTTTCAAGAACTAAAGGCACTCGGTTGACGAGGGTCGCTGCTGGTTTCGCGCAGCGACCCTTGAGTGAGATGATTATTGACCAACGGGAGCAGCCACGGGCGCTGGTTTTTCTGGTTTCCCAGCAGGAATCTTCAGTTTCTGATTGGCGAGCAGACGATTGGTCTTCATGTCGTTTGCATTACGAATGGCAGCGACAGTGGTCTGATGTTTTTTGGCGATGGAGGTGAGGGTTTCACCGGGCTTAACAACGTGAACTAAGCCGGCATCCGTCGAGCGGGTTGGAGGCAGGCTGGTGCTCAAATCAGTCGTGGGTGCGCCTGTGATGCTGACAGGAGGTGCCGTCGCCTCGATGGCTGGAATGGAAATCTTTTGTCCGATCTTCATTTTTTTAGGATCCACATTCGGATTCGCCTTCACCAGCGCGTTGAGGGAGACCCCGTTGTCTTTTGCGATCTTGGCGAGGAAATCGCCTTTTTGGACGGCGTATTCTTTGGAGCTGGCAACAGGTGCGGGCACCGGCTCGATGTAAACTGTAGGCTGACCCTTCGGGGGAAGGGGGGTAATTGTGCCGTCGGGTCTAGGTGCGGCAATCACGTTTGTGGTTACCACTGAGTTGGATGGGTTGGAATACAAGTTGGTGCCGGGGTCGAAAGGCGGCAGGGTTAATGTATTCGTGGTAGTGTCGGTTTCAGCAACACGGCTGCTGGGTTTACAGCCTTGCATCAGCAGGAGGCCGAAGAAAAGCACGTGGACAGCGATGATGGAGGCGACCCAGATGCGGACGCTTCCGGCTCCTTTGAGAGCCTTCTGGCTGAGCGAACCTTGGGGAATGAGTGGGCTAGGGGTGTTCATGGGTTGTGGGGAACGTTTTTGTTAGCGGTTAGTTGTTTTTTGTTGGTCTGGTGTTAAGTGAGGACTTAAAAAGTGCCCAGTGCGTTTGTCCTCTACAAACGCGCTGGAAAGTTTAAGGGGTTGTTGTTGGTTCAGGAGCATGTCAGTTTTGTGGTATTGTGGAGTGGGCATGGCCTGCGGTTTCCTTCCACTGTTCTACCGCTTGTCTAAAAACTTCGCCGCGATGTTGGTAATTCTGGAACATGTCAAAACTGGAGCAAGCTGGAGAAAGCAGGACGAAGTCACCAGTTTCCGCATTTTCCGCTGCATTACGTACCGCTTCTAGCAACGAATCCTGCAGGGTGCAAGGAGTAAACAGACTCCATGCGGCGCGAAGTTTTTCTCGGCTCTCTCCGAGGAGAAATGCACCCTTCACGCGGCGTGCTAGCAGGGGGCAAAGCTCGTGGTAATCTAGTCCTTTATCCCTGCCGCCAGCGATCAACCAGACATTAGGTTCGCCGCCTCGACCTTCGGAGATCGACTCGATACCCTTGCGTACGGCATCGACATTCATGGCTTTAGAATCATTGATAAACTGGACTCCGTTTACCTCAGCGATGAGTTCGCAGCGGTGCGGGCCGCCCGGGTAGGATTTGAGTGCCTCCTTCATCTCCTCAAGAGGCAGTCGCAGCACATGTCCCACCGCGAGTGCCGCCATTAAATTCTCTGCCTGATGAGGACCCCGCAACAGGCAGTCCTCTAAATCCAAAAGCGGACCGGTCCAACCCGGGAGTTTGCTGACCAATAAACTTCGGTCGAGATGGATGTCAGCATGACGATTGGACGCGCTGAAGGTGATGGTTTTTGAGGGAATCGGGAGTTCAAGGGAGCGAATCTGCGCCAATGCTTCGCTTTGGATTATCGCCCAATCAAACACCTGTTGATTCTGGAAAACTCGTGTCACTGTCCGCACATAATTTGCCATCCGATCATAACGATCCATGTGGTCGGGTCGGAGATTCAAGAGGACAGCGACGCTGGGTCGAAAATGTTCCACGCTCTCCAGTTGGAAGGAATTGACCTCGAGCGCGACGAAATCGAGTTGCCGCGTTTGCTGGGTGATCGCACACATGGCCTGTCCACTGCCTCCGGCGGTTGTGACATGGCGATTTGCCAAACGCATCGTCCGCTGGATCAGTTCCGCGGTCGTAGTTTTGCCGTTGGTGCCCGTGACGGCGATGCTCAGGCAGTAGTATTTTTTTGTGGCCAACTCGAGATCGCTAATCACGTGGCAGCCTCGCAGTATCAATTTCTGAACGATGGCTTCCGTGCGTGAAACACTGCTGCTCAGGACCACGAGATCGAAGTTCGTGTGTGCGATGTTCCGTTCGTGAGTAATGAAGGTGATCCCTGCATCCAGCAAGGCGGCGAGTTCGGCGGTGGGTAAAGGGGATGGATCCAGACTGAACGCTTGAACCTCGACACGTTCCGAGAGCAGCAGGTGGCACGCGGCCTGTCCGCTCGCATCAAGGCCGAGAACCAACGCCGTTTTTCTTAATAGAGCCAGCATGTTTAACGAAGTTTCAAGCTGCCGAGTGCGATCAGTGCGCACAGGATGGATAGAATATAAAATCGGGTGACGATCTGCGATTCATACCACCCTTTTTTTTCAAAATGATGGTGAAGCGGAGCCATCAGAAAAACGCGGCGCCCTGTGCCCGTTCGCATCCGTGTCCATTTGAACCAGGACTGTTGGATGAGGACCGAGACGGCTTCGGCAACAAACACACCGCCTGCAATGAACAGAATGAAGGGTTGATGAATCAGGACAGCCATAATTCCCAACGCTCCTCCGAGTGCCAGTGAACCGGTATCCCCCATAAAAATCTGAGCTGGATGACAATTAAACCAGAGGAAACCTAACCCAGCACCGATCATCGCGGCACAAATCACAGTGAGTTCGCCGGCTCCGACAATATAGGGCAATTGAAGGTACGCAGCGAATTTGGCGTTTCCTGCGATATAGGTCAAAACCAAGAACACGACGGAGACAATTAAAGTGCAACCAATCGCCAACCCATCAAGCCCATCGGTAAGGTTGACCGCATTCGAGCTCCCCACAATTGTCAGAGCACTTAACACAATCCCGACTACAGCAGCTCCTGTTAAGACGGGATGCTTGTAGAAAGGGATCATGATTTCCGTCACGAGATGGCGAGTCTCGGGCAGGTAATACAGGTAGAGGCCGATGAACCCAGCCAGGAACGTTTGCACCGTTAATTTGATGGCTGACGTTGCGCCCAGATTGTTCTGCTTGGTGATCTTCGCATAATCATCGTAGAAGCCGAGTCCGGCGAGAACTACCAATGAGAGCAAGGTGAGGATCACCATTTCATTGAACTGAGTCCAAAGCAGGGCGGAGATATCCATGGAGAGAACAATGAGAACGCCACCCATGGTGGGGGTTCCTTTTTTGCTCAACAAACGGCTCTTGAGATCGCCGCCCTCTTCAGCCTTGTCGAGATAATGTTGACCGAACTTTAATTCTTTCAACATCCGGATAATCTTAGGGCCAAGGCACCAACTGACGAGTAAGGCGGTGATCGCTGCGGCTGCAGCACGAAAAGTGATGTAACGAAAGACCCGTAACGGCGAGAGGGTGTCCTCCCAGCCAGTGGATTTAGCCCAGTCGAGCAGATAAATAGAAAAATAGTAGAGCATTGCGTTGGGCGTGCTAGGTCTGGGGGTTCATGCAGTTGTCGAACAGGGACTGAACGACTCTTTCCAGACGTGCTGCACGCGAAGCTTTCAATAAAATCACATCACCAGCACGCAGGAGGGAGCGAATTTTAGCACTAACTTGGTGGATCTCATCAATTTGTTCAACATCCGCTAGTCCCGCTGCATGGGCTGCTCGGCCTATGATTAACCCCTGCGCCCCGATCGTCAATAAAGTGTCTACAGAAGTTTGCGCTGCAAACCGTCCGACCTCCTCGTGTGCCGTTTTGCTGGAGTCACCGAGCTCGCCCATTTCTCCTAGAATTGCGATCCGTCGACCTGTGCAGGGGTAATCCCGTAGGGTCTCCAAGGCAGCAATCATTGAATCTGCGTTCGCATTGTAGGTGTCATTTAAAACCGTCCAGCCGTCCCCATGCTTGATCTCTAAGCGCATTTTAGGACCTTGGCATTCGGCCAAGCCGCGCCGTAGAACGGCGCGGCTCAGTCCGAGTTCCCTCCCGACTCCGAGAGCCAAGGCCGCGTTGAGTGCCTGATGGCGGCCAATTAAATTGATGTGGTAGTCCCCGTCGTATTCAGGTTCCGGAGTTTCAACGCGGAAAGTGGTTCCCTCCGGCAGGTTTCGGAGATGGCTGACGCGCCAATCATTGTCGTGGCCAAAACCAACCTTCACGATTCGCGCTCGGGTACGGGCTAGAATCTCCGTGAGACAAGGCATATCTCCGTTGATAAAAAGTACGCCGTCGGCTGGCAGCGCTTCGGCGATCATTCCTTCCTCGCGGGCCACGGCTTTGATATTACCAAAGAATTCGAGATGTTCCCGACCCACAGACGTCAGTATCCCGAATCTAGGTGCGATGAGGTCTAACAACGGTGCCAGTTCGCCGGGGTGATTGGTTCCCACTTCCAAGACCGCTGCTTGATGTGTGTGTTCCAATCGAAGCAAGGTGGCGGGAACACCCACGTCGTTATTAAAACTGCCTTCGCTCGCCAGCGTGATCAACTCGGTGCCAAGCACGGAAGCGACTAACGCTTTGGTGGATGTTTTGCCGTTGGATCCTGCTATAGCAATGACAGGGAGAGAAAACTGACGGCGATAAGTGCCCGCTATTTTTCCGTAAGCTTGGCGCACGTTCGCGACCTCGATGCAGACAAGGCCCACGGGATATTTCGAGGATTTCCCAGCGTCAACCAAAGCCGCTGCCGCACCGCGTGCGAGGATCTGGGGCAGGAAATCATGTCCGTCAAAGTTCTCTCCTTCCAGTGCTACAAACAGGTCGCCGACTTCGACCTGACGGGAGTCCGTGGAGACCCGTTGGATGAGACATTCCGTGGATACTCCTCGTAATTGCCCTGAGCAACTTTCGGCGATTGATTGGAGTGTCAGCGGTTGCATTAGTTTTGTCCTACCGGATAAAACGAACGTGTTGGGGTGGTTATGAAACGGGGGAGCGTCTCAGGAGACGTGGAAGATGTTTTGACGCGGTACACCGATTCGCGCGCTTGTTCGAGGTCATTGAAAGGCATGATCGCACCCCCGATTTCCTGTGAGGTTGCATGGCCTTTACCGGCAATCAGTATGATGTCACTGGGTTGAGCCATGCGCACCGCCGCTAGGATGGCTGCTTCGCGATTGAGTTCTAATCGGGCTCCGTCATTGCGGCGGGTCGCATAGCCTCGCAACACTTGCATGGCTAAGGTGTGCGGGGATTGATGGCAGGGATTGTCCGAGGTGATCAAGCTCAAATCGGCACCGTCGGCTGCCGCTTCGCCCATCGCTTCGCAAAGTGCTGGACTGCTGCCGCCAGCGCATCCCAAGACGGTGATCAGGCGTTGAGGGCCAAGTTCACGCAGAGTTGCCAACACTTCCCGTAATTCGGATGGAGTTTTGGCACCATCGACAAAGATCGACCAACCCGCAGCGCGTCGCAACGGTTGGAGCATGCCGGGGGCATTGAGGCGTCCAATGATCCGGGTGCTGGCACTGATGGCGAGACCTAAGGCTTCCGCACCCGCGAGTGCTGCCAACGCGTCCTGCACGCTCTGACGACCCACGAGTTGAGTAGGGCAGGGATGTTGTTCGCCTCCGGTGCGAACCGCGAACCGTGTCCCATCTCGGAGGAGTTCGAGATTGACTGCACGCAGTTGAGCTCGTTCTGACAGACCGTAAGTGCGTTGAACTGACACTTGCTCACCGCTCCGGAGGTGACGTCCGAAGGCATCATCTAGACTGAGCACGACAGGCAGCACGGATTTGCGACCTGAGCGAGCCAACCGCTCGACGAATCGGTTAGTTTGAACTTCCTGAGTGTGATCATACCCTTGGGTGACCACCATGAGGTCGAAGCCCAATTCCCCCATGCGATTGGGGCCGATCGCTTCGGGATCGATTTCGATCACGCAAGTCCCCATCTGCGCCCGCACTGCATAAGCGAGTAATTGTTGGTAGTCGAGCGACTCTGCTTGCGGGGTAAGCCCGGGCAGTAATCGTGAACCGATCTCACAATGAGTCGAGCTGATCAGCCCTGTTGCGTGGCCAGTTTGTTCGAGAATCTGCTTCAGAAGAAACGCCACGCTGGCTCGGGATTTTCCTCCAGTGACTCCGATGATTTGGAGTTTTCTTTGGGGATGTTGATGAATCCGTGCACTGAGTTGAGCGAGGGTTTGTCGCGAATGACGGACTTGGATTTTTGCAGCTCGTTGGCGAATCAACCCGTTTCGTTCGCACACGATGCCGATGGCTCCGCGTTCGATGGCTTGCTCGATATATTCGTGCCCGTCTTGATTCAAACCGGGGAGAGCGCAATACACCATGCCGGGGTTGACTCGTCGAACGTCATAGGTTACTCCCGCGACGGGTCGATCCAGGTTTCCATCCAAAAGCACAATATCAAGCCCACGCAATAAATCGTTGAGGAGCATCATTGAACCCTCCCTTTGGCGACGAGTTTTTCCTGCGGATCAATCTCTGGTGGGATGGCTAAATAATTAGCGGTGCGCTCTGCAATTCTCCGAAAGATGGGGGCGGTGACATCGCCACCGTAGTGCCCATTTTTAGGCTCGTCCGCCATCACAAGGATACAAAGCTCGGCGTTGTCTGCTGGAAAAAAGCCGACGAACGAGGTATAGTATTTTCCCGGTGCGTAACGATTATCGATGACTTTTTCCGCCGTGCCGGTTTTACCTGCCACCGTGAAGAAGGGCAGACGGGCCTTCATCGCTGTGCCATTGGTGCTAACGACTTTCTTCAACGCCTGCACCATCATCCTAGCCGTTTCGGGGCTGATCACTTGTCGCACGGGTTCGGGTTGATACTTCACTGCAACTCGTCCGCTGTCGTCTTCCAAGCGATCCAATAACCTAGGTTTCATCAGGATCCCTTGATTGGCGATCGCACTCATAGCCATCGTTATTTGCAAAGGGGTCACAGCGATTTCGTGGCCCATTGGGATGCGACTAATCGAGAGTTTGTTCCAACGTGCAATCGGATGGACGATGCCGATCTCTTCCATCGGAAGCTCGATCCCTGTCCTTCGCCCCATGCCATAATCCTTGATGTATTTACTGAGGGTTTGCCCACCAATCTTTTGCGCGACTTTGAACGCCCCAATATTTGAAGATTTGGCGATGATGTCCTCAACCGAAATCACCCCATGCCGACCGTGATCATGAAGCCAACGACCGGCAAAAAAAGTTCTTCCAAGATCACAATTGATGGTATCCGTCAATTCCACCGCGTGTTCGTTCAACGCTCCAGAAACCACCACAATTTTGAAGGTGGACCCCGGTTCGTAGACTTGACCAATGACTCGGTTGAGCCGGTCCTGTTCG
>Ga0114966_10001846_pt1 | contig 19242 bp, 19 predicted proteins | sample M_130207_XF_Meta_FD_87029 | JGI IMG/M metagenome (GOLD analysis project Ga0114966, IMG submission 87029) | Freshwater microbial communities from Lake Montjoie, Canada to study carbon cycling - M_130207_XF_MetaG | ecosystem: Environmental > Aquatic > Freshwater > Lake | place: Lake Montjoie...
ACTATTTTTGTGCTCTAAAAATAACAAGCTAACAACCCTGTTTAAAAATGAACAATACCTACACCTCGTTGGTTAATCAAACCTTTCATTTTCCACAAGAAGGTTTTGAAGTGGATGACAATGGTTATTTACAATTTAATGGGCTTGATTTAAAAGCCATCATTGAAAAACATGGTACCCCTTTAAAGTTAACTTACCTGCCTAAGATAGGGATGCAAATAAAAAAAGCAAAGCAAATGTTTGCAGCAGCTTTTAAAAAGCATAAGTATGAAGGGGAATATTTTTATTGTTATTGTACAAAAAGTTCACACTTTTCATTCATTGTTGAAGAGGCTTTGTCGCACAATGTACATTTAGAAACTTCCTTTGCTTACGATATAGATATTATCAATCAATTGTACAAGCGTAGAAAAATAAATAAAGACATTTTTATTATTTGCAATGGCTATAAGCAAAAGTTGTACATGAGCAGAATTTCTAAATTAATTAATACTGGGTTCAAGAATGTGATACCGGTATTAGATAATAAAGAAGAATTGCAATTTTACAAACGCAATACTAAGGAGCCTTTTAAATTAGGCATCAGAGTAGCTTCGGAAGAAGAACCTAGTTTCCCTTTCTATACCTCAAGATTAGGCATCAGAGCCAAAGATATTTTAGAATTTTATGTAGATGAGATCGAAGGCTATGAGGATAAGTTTCAATTAAAAATGTTGCATATTTTTTTAAACAAAGGCATTAAGGATGATATTTATTATTGGTCCGAATTAAATAAGATCATCAACTTGTATTGCCAACTTAAAAAAATATGTCCTGAATTAGACTCCATTAATATTGGAGGTGGATTTCCTATTAAGCATTCTTTGGGTTTTGAATACGATTATCAATTCATGATTAATGAGATTGTGTCTAATATCAAGAAAGCTTGTAAAAAGGCGAGAGTGCCTATGCCTAATATCTATACTGAATTTGGAAGTTTTACGGTTGGAGAAAGTATGGCACATATTTATAAGGTACTTGCCGAAAAGAAACAAAATGATAGAGAGTGTTGGTATATGATTGACTCTTCTTTCATTACTACATTACCAGATACCTGGGGTATTGGAGAGAAATTTTTAATGCTCCCGGTAAATAAATGGGAAAATGATTATCAAAGGGTGGTATTAGGTGGGCTTACTTGTGATAGTCATGATTATTACGATTCGGAGGAGCACATTAATGAGGTATTCTTACCTAAACTTAAAAATGATTTATTAGAAGAAAAAGCAGAGGAAAACAATGAGTCCTTATATGTTGGATTTTTTCATACAGGTGCTTACCAGGATCAAATTAGCGGCTATGGAGGAATCAAACACTGCTTAATTCCTTCACCCAAGCATGTGATAGTAGAAAAAGATGCTAAAACAGGTAAGTTGGTTGATTGGGTGTATGCCAAAGAACAAACGGCGCAATCGATGCTTAAGATATTGGGCTATTTAAGATAGCAGCATTTACAGCTTACTTTTATTTATCAAATGCAAGGAATGAATAAAACTAAAAGGCCCCCGAAAAATCGGGGGCCTTTTAAATGTAATTAATAATTAGCGTATCCTTATTTAATACTAATCACTGTTTTAGGAGCGTTACTTAATTCTTTTAGAGGCAGTGAAAGGGTTAGGATGCCATGTTCCATTACAGCGTCAATGGCTTCGGTATTAATTTTCTCATCCAAGCTAAAAGTCCTTTTAAAGGATTTAACGCTAAATTCCTTTTTAATGAACTTTTGCATTTTTTGTTCATTGCTTTCTTTGTGTTGAAAACTAATGGTTAAAAGTCCTTTTTCCATTTGAATGCTTACTTCTTCTTTTTTGATACCTGGAACTTTTAATTCAATGCTAAATCCTTTTTCATTTTCATGAATATTTACTGGGGGATAATAAGCATTTGTTGTTGGAAAAAAATCGTCCATGAGCTGCCCTAAAATGAAGGGGTTTTGTTTTAAAGTTGTCATATGTTTTTTGTTTAGTTTTTAAAAAATTTGAACAGTTTATCTATTGCAAATGCTATTCCAGGGCAAAATGCTATAAAATAAGTGACATTATGGCATATTATCATTGTGTTAACTGCCTATATGGCTTTAAAACAAATTTGTAGGTGATTTTTAAAATCCCTAATTTTGGTACAAATAGTAGATGTTATGTACCCTGAAGAGATCGTTTTACCTATGAAGGCTGAGTTAGTTGATAATGGATTTGAAGATTTAACTACAGCCATTGAAGTGGAGAACGCAGTGAAAAAAGATGGTACAACATTGTTAGTGATTAATTCTGTTTGTGGTTGCGCTGCTGGTGCTTGTAGACCAGGTGTTTTAATGGCTATTGCCAATGCAACTATAAAACCAGATTATATCACTACCAGTTTTGCAGGATTTGATATTGAAGCGGTTAATAAAGTAAGAGAATTACAATTACCTTATCCTCCTTCTTCTCCAGCAATTTTATTATTTAAAGATGGTCAATTAGTCAATATGGTGGAAAGACATCAAATTGAAGGTAGACCTGCTCAATTGATTGCACAACACTTAATTACAGTTTTCCAAGAACATTGTAATTAGTCAAAGATATTTATAAACAGTTTTTGTTTTTAGATGGGTTAGTAAACACGGCCGCACTTTCTAGTGTGGCCTTTTTTTTTCGTACATTGCATTACTTATTTATACCACAATATGTATCCTAATTTATATTACTTAGTCGAAGATTTGTTTGGCATTAAATTAACTGCTTTAAAACTGGTTAATTCATTTGGATTTTTTGTTGCACTTGCGTTTATCGCTTCAGGGTATGTATTGTTTTCTGAAATTAAAAGAAAAGAAGCTTTGGGTGAATTTGGTTATGTGGAAGAAAAAATGGTGGTGGGTGCTCCTGCCTCTATTTCAGAATTAGTTACTAATTTTTTCTTTGGCTTTTTCTTTGGTTATAAGATAGTTGGAGCGTTTACCATTGAAAATGCTTTAAATAATACACAAGCTTTTATTTTGTCCTTAGAGGGAAATTTTGCAGCAGGATTTGTGGTAGGACTCTTGCTTTTGTTTTTAAAATGGAGAGAAAAGGACAAAGCTAAATTAGCTAAGCCAGAAGCTAGGACTGTATTGGTGTGGACACATGACCGTGTAGGGGATGTGGTTTTAACAGCAGCTTTATGGGGATTTATTGGGGCTAAAATTTTTCATAATCTTGAAAACTTTGATGAATTAGTTAAAGATCCTATTGGTTCACTAATATCTTTTAGCGGACTTACTTTTTATGGGGGACTTATTTTAGCCACCATTGCTGTTATTATTTATATTAGAAAATATAAAATCAGGGTGATTCATTTTGCTGATGCCATGGCACCTACTATGATTTTTGCTTATGCAGCGGGTCGTATTGGTTGTCATATTAGTGGAGATGGTGATTGGGGTATAGCTAATTTATCTCCAAAACCATTTACTTGGGTACCGGATTGGATGTGGGCCTATACTTATCCGCACAATGTGGTCAATGAAGGGGTGGCCATTCCGGGTTGTGTTGGAAGCTATTGCAATCAACTTCCTTTGCCCGTCTATCCAAGCACTTTTTTTGAAATTGTGATCATGTTCTTATTGTTTTTTATCATGTGGAGCTTTCGTAAAAAAATTACGCAGCCGGGTATTTTAACAGGCATCTATTTCCTATTTGCAGGAGGGGAGCGTTTCTTTATAGAAAAAATAAGGGTCAATAATAAAATAGCTTTCCTGCCTTTTCATCCTACACAAGCCGAATTAATTTCCGTACTATTGATTATATTAGGTTTTGTTTTCTTACTGATGTCTAAAAAATGGTTCCCAAAAAATATTGTAAAATCTTAAACTTAAAACTATGCCATCCTTTGATATTGCCAGCTCTGTAGATATTCAAACATTGGATAATGCAGTTAACATTGTAAAAAAAGAAATCACGAATCGATTTGATTTTAAAGGCAATCATGTTGTGATTGACTTAAATAAAAAAGAATACCTACTTAAATTAGAGTCTGATTCTGAAATGAAAATTCAGCAAATAGTAGATGTATTGTTAAGTAGATCGATGAAGCAGGGGATTGATGCCTCGGCCTTTGATTTTTCTAAAGAAGCCTTTCCCAGTGGAAAAATATTTAAAAAGGATGTTTCCGTGAAAAATGGCTTAAAGCAGGAAGATGCCAAAAAGGTAGTCAAACTCATTAAAGAGAGCGGATTAAAGGTGCAGGCGGCCATTATGGACGATATTGTACGTGTTACAGGCAAGAAAATCGATGATTTACAAGAGGTTATAGCGGCTTGTAGGGCAGGCAACTTAGGTTTGCCCCTTCAGTATATCAATATGAAGTAATTGGGCTAATTCCTTATTACCACCCTTAAAATTTGGCTAAAACCTAGGTTTAGGCTAAATTTGCGTCCTATTAAATAAATTGTACGGCAAAACCCGTACATCCTTAAAAATCATACATATGAGAGAAGGTATCCATCCAGAAGCGTATCGTTTCGTAGTGTTCAAGGACATGAGTAACGGTATTCAATTCTTAGGCAAATCAACTGCACAAACCAAAGAAACAGTATTGTTTGAAGACGGTAAAGAGTATCCAATTATTAAATTGGAGATTTCTAACACTTCACATCCTTTTTACACAGGTAAAAACATGTTGGTTGACACAGCTGGTCGTATTGATAAATTCAACAAGCGTTACGCCAAGAAAAAATAAAAGAGAGACAATTAAAAAACATTTCTTTTTATACTTATTCAAACCCTTTCTTACGCAAGTAAGAGAGGGTTTTTTGTCAAGAAAGACTTTTGTGTACTTACCTTTGTGATAAGGAGATTATAGGGGAAAGTAATTTTTAAGTGATGTTTAAATATAGAATATGCAAAAACTAGATATACTTGCTTTTGGTGCTCATCCCGACGACGTCGAGTTGGGTTGTGCGGGTGCTTTGTTGGTAGCTGTAGCAGAAGGAAAAAAAGTGGGCATTGTAGATTTAACCAAAGGTGAACTCGGAACAAGAGGTACTACCTCACAAAGATTAAAAGAAGCGCAATTGGCTGCTCAAGTGATGGGGATTGGTGTAAGAGAAAATTTAGGGATGGCCGATGGTTTTTTTGAGAACAATAAAGAAAATCAATTTGCAATCATTGAGACGATTCGAAAGTATCAACCAGCTATAATATTTTGTAATGCCCCCGAAGACCGACATCCAGATCATGGACGCGCAGCTCAATTAATTGTAGATGCAGCTTTTTTATCGGGTTTGGTTAAAATTCAAACTACCCATAATGGGGTAGCGCAAGCCCCTTGGAGACCTACACAAGTTTTTCATTACATACAATCTAGAAATTTAACACCCAATTTTGTAGTGGACATAAGTGCTTTCATGGATAAAAAAATGGAAGCCATCTTAGCACATAGTTCTCAATTTTACGATCCTACTTCCACCGAGCCAGACACATTTATTTCTGGCAATGCTTTTTTAGATTTTGTGAAAGGAAGAGCCAAAGAGTTAGGTCATCAAATTGGTGTGGAGTATGCCGAAGGGTTTATCACTCAAAAGTTATTAGGTATTCGTAGTTTTGATGCCATCATTCAAAAAACAATCTAGCTAAACAAAATGGCTATGTATAACAAAAATGATAGCGTAATAGATTAATATTGTAATAGTTTTTAATTTATAATTATGGCCATTGTTAAAGTAGGATTAGTTCAAATGACATGTGAGGCATCTAAAGCTGCCAACACTTCAAAAGCTATTGAAAAAATAAAAGAAGCTGCAAAAAAAGGAGCCAATATTATTTGCTTGCAGGAACTTTTTACTTCCCTTTATTTTTGTGATGTGGAAGCTTACGATAATTTTAAATTGGCCGAACCCATTCCTGGCGAGACCAGTAATACTTTAGCCGCACTCGCCAAAGAATTAGGTGTAGTGATTATTGCTTCTTTGTTTGAAAAAAGAGCAGAAGGCTTATACCATAATACCACTGCGGTCTTGGATGCAGATGGAACTTATTTAGGCAAGTACCGTAAAATGCATATCCCTGATGATCCTGCTTATTATGAAAAATTTTATTTTACTCCAGGTGATTTAGGTTATAAAGTTTTCAAAACAAAATTCGCCACTATTGGTGTTTTAATATGTTGGGATCAATGGTATCCTGAAGCGGCAAGAATTACTACTTTGATGGGTGCTGAAATGTTATTTTATCCAACTGCCATTGGTTGGGCTACTGCACAGGACGAGGCCACTAATAAAGAACAGTACAACGCTTGGCAAACCATACAACGTTCTCATGCGGTGGCCAATGGGGTGCCGGTGATTAGTGTCAATAGAGTGGGTTTAGAACAAAATGGCCTGATGAAATTTTGGGGAGGAAGTTTTGTAAGCAATCCTTTTGGAACCTTATTGTACGAAGCAACCCATGATAAAGAAGAAGTAGCCGTGATTGCTATAGATACCGAAAAATCGGATAGTTATAGAACGCATTGGCCATTTTTACGTGATCGTAGAATAGATTCATATGAACCCATTACAAAAAGATATCTTGACGATACAGCTAAATAATAAATAGCTACAATTATTTTTTATAAAGTTTTATAAAGGAGAAATACATTTACAAACATGATTAACGCTACACCCAAATCCTTAGGCTATTATTTTCCTGCAGAATTTGCACCACATGATGCCATTTGGTTAAGTTGGCCACATAAAGAAGAAAGTTGGCCAGGTAAGATTGCTAGTATTTATCCATCTTATACTGAATTTGTAAAAGTAGTTTCCTTGACAGAAAAAGTATGCATTAATGTAGTGGATGAAAAAATGCGTAACTCGGCTCAAAAAATGTTGCAATTAGCAGGTGTTAATTTAGAGCGCATACAATTTTATTTGCATCCAACCAATGATGCTTGGTGCCGAGATCATGGCCCAGCTTTTTTATTGAGAAATAATCCTATAGATCCTAAAGTCATTATAGATTGGAATATTAATGCATGGGGTGGTAAATATCCTCCTTATGATTTAGATGATGTAATACCTACCAGTATTGCAGGTGCATTGGGCTTGCCTGTTTTTAATCCAGGTATTATTATGGAAGGAGGCTCTGTGGATTTTAATGGTGCAGGAACAGTAATGACTTCTAAATCATGTTTGTTGAATAAAAATCGCAATCCACATTTAAATCAAACACAAATTGAAAAATATTTGAGTGATTATTATGGGATTGATCAAGTATTGTGGGTGAGTGATGGTATTGTAGGGGATGATACTGATGGGCATATTGATGATACTGTAAGGTTTGTAAATGAAGATACTGTGATTACGGTGGTGGAAGATAATGTGCTATCGGCCAATCATGATATTTTACAACAAAATTTAAAAGAGTTAAAACAAATGCGTTTGCTCAATGGCAAGCAATTGAATATTGTGGAATTACCAATGCCTGCGGATGTAATTTATGAAGGGCAATTATTACCAGCTTCCTATGCTAATTTTTATATTAGTAATGGACATGTGGTGGTGCCTACTTTTAATTGTGCAATAGATGATAAGGCCATGCAAATTATTCAATCCTGTTTTCCAACTAGACAAGTGGTGGGTATCGATTCAACCGATATCATTTGGGGATTGGGTAGTTTTCATTGTTTGAGCCAACAGGAGCCAACATGTATACCTTTGTAAAATATAAATTGGGTGGGTATAACAAAAAAGTAAGTCAATGATATTACATAAAAAAACAGCCATTTTGCTGGGGGTCATTTCACTAATTACACTTATTGCATGTAATCATTTTCCCTATGCTAAAACAAATCGCATTTACCAACATCAAAGATCTATTTTAGTAAAACAAATTAAAGAAAATCCAGGTATTCAAATCATTGATCAATTGCCTAAAGCAAACGAATGGGTAGGGACCACTAATTTTGATTTACGTAAGCCTAATTTTATTATCATTCACCATACGGCTCAAAATTCATGTGAACAAACATTAAGAACCTTCACATTAGAAAGAACCAAGGTTAGTGCGCATTATGTAATTTGTAAAGACGGCACCATACATCATATGTTGAATGACTATTTAAGGGCATGGCATGGAGGCCTTGCTAAATGGGGAAATAATACCGACATTAATTCAAGTTCCATTGGCATTGAATTAGATAACAATGGATTTGAACCTTTTGATAGTGCCCAAATAAACAGCTTACTTTTATTATTGGCCAAATTAAAAGAGACTTATAAAATACCAGCAAATAATTTCATTGGTCATGGGGATATTGCACCTACCAGAAAAGTAGATCCAAATATTCAATTCCCATGGACACAATTGGCCATCAATGGCTTTGGTGTTTGGTTTGAACCTACATTGACCGATTCTTTACCTACTGGAATATCTATACCAATGGCTTTATCTATTATTGGATATGATATTAAAGATACCAATACTGCCATACTTGCTTTCAAACGACATTTTAGACAGGACAGTTCCGCCATCATTAATGATAATGATAAATCTGTATTAGCTCAATTAATAAAAAATAAATTATCGCACTAACAAATGTTAGTGTAAATTTGTAGAAATTATAGAGGTATGGATTTCAAGTTAACAGAGGAGCAGTTGATGATTCAAAAAGCCGCTCGTGCTTTTGCGCAACAACAATGTTTACCCGGAGTGATTGAACGAGATGAGCTTCAAAAATTTCCCAAAGAACCATTAGAACAATTAGCCGACTTAGGTTTTTTAGGTATGATGGCTACTCCAACCTATGGTGGTGCTGGAATGGACACTTTGAGTTATGTAATTGCTATGGAAGAAATTAGTAAAGTGGATGCAAGTGTAAGTGTAGTGATGAGTGTAAACAATAGTTTGGTATGTTGGGGCATAGAGCATTATGGAACGGAGGAACAAAAGAAAAAATATTTAACTCCCTTAGCGCAAGGTAAAAAAGATGGTTCGTTATATATAGGAGCTTTTTTATTAAGTGAACCAGAAGCGGGAAGTGATGCAACCCATCAACATACAGCGGCCATTGATCAAGGTGACCATTATCTATTGAATGGAGTAAAAAATTGGATTACCAATGGATCAACTGCATCGGTGTATTTGGTGATGGCACAAACAGATGCTTCGAAAGGATCCAAAGGGATTAATGCTTTTATTGTTGAAAAAAATACACTAGGTATTTTAGTAGGTGCAAAAGAAAATAAATTAGGCATAAGAGGTAGTGATACGCATTCGGTATCTTTTACAGATGTAAAAGTGCCTAAAGAAAATCGAATTGGAGCGGATGGGTTTGGTTTTACTTTTGCGATGAAAACTTTAAATGGGGGTAGAATTGGAATTGCAGCGCAAGCATTGGGCATAGCAAGTGGCGCTTATGAATTAGCATTGGCCTATAGCAAACAAAGACAATCCTTTGGCAAGCCCATACATGAACATCAAGCTATTCAATTTAAATTGGCCGAAATGGCAACAAAAATTCAATCTGCCAGATTGCTTTGTTATCATGCGGCTTGGGAAAAAGACCAAGGATTAGATTATACCATCTCAGCAGCAATGGCTAAATTGCATGCAAGTGATACAGCTATGTGGGTGGCCACGGAAGCGGTACAGGTGCATGGGGGATATGGTTTTGTAAAAGAATATCATGTAGAAAGATTAATGCGGGATGCAAAAATTACGCAGATCTATGAAGGGACAAGCGAAATTCAAAAAATGGTCATTGGAAGAAATATAACTAAATAAAAAAGATGTCTGTTTATAAAGAAGCCTATCAAACAATAAAGGCCATCGTAGATGCGGCAAATGTTACTTTAGTAGCAGTTAGTAAAACCAAGCCTAATGAAGATATTCAAGAATTATATGATTTGGGTCATCGTGCATTTGGCGAAAACTATGTGCAGGAATTAGTGGATAAAGCAGCAACACTCCCTAAAGACATTCAATGGCATTTTATAGGACATTTGCAATCCAATAAAGCAAAACAGATTGCTCCATTTGTACATTTAATACATGGTGTAGATGGAGAGAAATTGTTGCAAGAAATTAATAAGCAAGCCATCAAAAATCATCGGGTTATTAGTTGCTTATTACAAGTGCATATTGCTAGCGAAGAAACTAAATTTGGATTTGATGCAGTAAGTTTATTAGAGTTAATTGACAGTGGCCGTTTATCTAATTACCCTAATGTGGTTGTAAAAGGGTTAATGGGTATGGCAAGTTTTACGGAGGATCAAACTATATTAAAAAAAGAATTTGATGGGTTGGCGAACACTTTTGCTCAAGTAAAAACTAAATTGAATAATGTACATTTTGATACTTTAAGTATGGGCATGAGTGGTGATTATGAATTGGCTATAAAAGAGGGTAGTACGATGGTAAGAATTGGAAGCTTGCTTTTTGGGGCAAGAAATATTGTTTTATAATTCAAAAAAAATATAAAAAAAGCTGCCCCTATTTTTAAGGGCAGCTTTTTTATTGGAACTTTTTTAATTTATTTTGTTTTGCCAAAATCAAAAACCAATTGACAAAAAGCTTTAACTCCCACAATAAATCCAGACTCATCAAGGTAAAAATCTGGGGTATGATGTGAAGCAGCATCATTTGCATTTTTGCCTTTAGGCAAACCCCCTAAGTAAAAAAAGAAACTAGGGGCTTTTTCTGCAAAATAAGAGAAATCTTCGGCACCGGTTTGCCAAGTAGTTTCCACAATGTTATTTTCACCACCCGCAGCTTTTAATAATGAAGGGGCTGTTTTTTTAACCAATGCAGGGTCATTGTAAGTGACCAATGTTTTTGTTTCAATGGTTACCTCTGCAGTAGCACCAGAGCTTGCTGCAATAGCTTTTACTGTATTTTTAATTCTTTCATGAACTTCTTTTTGCATACCACCATCCAAAGTTCTGATGGTACCTGTCATTAGGGCTGTTTCAGGAATAATATTGGAACGTACTCCACTATTGATGGTTCCTACAGTGATCACTAGTGGTGCTTTGGTTAAATCCATTTGACGACTAACAATATGTTGTAATCCTTCAATAATTTGAGCTGAAGCAGCAATAGGGTCAACGCCTCCCCAAGGTTGTGAACCATGACTTCCTTTGCCATTTACTTTAATCGTGAACCAGTCCGATGAAGCCATAAAAGCACCAGACTTATAAGCAATTGTGCCTACAGGAATTTGTGCTTCAATATGAAGACCAAATACCGCATCCACTTTTGGATGATCTAATGCACCTTCTTTAATCATTAATGGTGCACCGCCTTCTTCAATACCTGGAGGACCTTCCTCAGCAGGTTGAAATAAAAATACAACGGTACCAGGTACCTCTTTTTGCATAGCAGTTAAAATTTTTGCAGTTGCCATTAAAATTGAAATATGTGAATCATGTCCACAGGCATGACTTACGCCCACTTTTTGTCCAGCAAAATCGGCAGTTACTTTAGAAGCAAAAGGGATAGGGGTTCTTTCAGTTACAGGTAAAGCATCAATATCAGCTCTTAATGCAACAACAGGACCTGGCTTGCCTCCTTTTAAAATTGCTACCACGCCTGTTTTCGCAACAGGATATTGAACTTCCAGACCTAATGCTTTTAAATAGTCTGCAATGAATTTTCCCGTATTAAATTCACGGTTGGATAGTTCTGGATTTTCATGAAAATGTTGTCTCCAACTAATTAACTGAGGCTCCACTTCTTTTACAAGCTGGCTATAGTTTTTTGGCAATTCTTGTGCCCAACTATTTACGGTAATAAGTACTAAACTAAAAAAGAGTACACTAATTTTTCTCATGGGTGATTTTATTGATGAATGTATTTAATTGAAAATTTTATGATTGATATTCGCCAAAAACCGATCTTAATACATTGGCAATTTCTCCTAAAGTACAATGTGCTTCAACAGCTTCTATGACGGAAGGCATTAAATTCGTAGTAGATTGAGCCGCGTCTTTAATATTTTTTAAGCAGGCATTTACTTTACTTTGATCGCGTTTTGATTTCAGGGTATTTAATTTTGCAATTTGGGTGGTTCTAATTTGTTCGTCAATTCTTAAAATTGGAATTTTTTCGGCAGTGTTAGATTTAAATTCATTCACACCCACTATTATTTTTTCTTTGGACTCAATTTCTTTTTGATAGGCATAGGCGCTTTCTGCAATTTTATTTTGCATGAACCCATTTTCAATAGCGCTTACGCTTCCTCCAAGTTCATCCACTTGTTTTATTAAGGCCAATGCTTTTTGCTCTATTTCGTTGGTTAAATTTTCTACGAAATAGCTTCCTGCTAATGGGTCGGCACTATCTGCAATTCCGCTTTCAAATGCAACAATTTGTTGTGTACGAAGTGCAATACTAGCTGCATTTTCGGTAGGTAAGCCCAGTGCTTCGTCATAACTATTGGTATGTAAGCTTTGAGTGCCTCCTAATACTGCTGCAATAGTTTGTATGGTCACTCTACTCACATTATTGAGTGGTTGTTGTGCGGTTAAAGTGGCACCCCCAGTTTGAGTATGAAAACGAAGCATCAATGCTTTTTCATCGGTAGCCCCTAATTCCTTCATAATTTGAGCCCACATTTTTCTGGCGGCTCTAAATTTGGCTACTTCTTCAAATAAATTATTGTGTGCATTAAAGAAAAATGAAAGTCTTTTTCCAAATACATTTATATCTAATCCTTTTTCTTTGGCTGCTTGTACATAAGCTTTTCCATTACTTAGTGTAAATGCAATTTCTTGTACGGCCGTACTTCCTGCTTCTCTGATATGATAGCCTGATATTGAAATACTATTCCATTTGGGTAAGTGCAATCCACACCATTCAAAAATATCGGTAATAATACGCATGGATGGTTTGGGTGGATAGATATAAGTACCTCTTGCTGCGTATTCTTTTAAAATATCATTTTGTATGGTACCTGCTAATTGATCCAGCGCAATGCCTCTTTTTTTAGCCATGGCTACATACAATGCCAATAATATAAAGGCCGTAGAATTGATGGTCATAGAAGTACTAATCTTATCCAAAGGAATGTCTTTGAATAAAATTTCCATGTCTTCTAAGGAACAAATGGATACCCCTACTTTTCCTACTTCGCCATCCGCTAGGGCATCATCTGCATCGTATCCTATTTGTGTGGGTAAATCAAAAGCAACACTTAAGCCCATCACCCCTTGCCCTAATAAAAAATGATAACGCTTATTGCTTTCTTCTGCAGTGGAGAAGCCAGCATATTGGCGCATCGTCCATAATTTACCACGGTACATATCGGATTGGACGCCACGCGTATAAGGAAATTCACCTGGTAGTAAGTGCCCATTTAAATGCGGCGGTAAATCTTTGCTGGTGTACACCTTTTGGATGTTGATCCCACTATCGGTCTTTTTATCCCCTTTTTGCATCCATAAATTTACGAAAAATTAAAACAGAAGGGCTTCAATTATTTCTATTTTCGAAATAGGTTTTGATGCCTATCATCAGCTATAATTTGTATTTTTGTACTATTAAAATTCAGTTATGTCTACCAATACCGCTTCTAATACTATGCTAAGTACCCCTGTTTCCTTTACAGCTGGTGCCATTGCAGAAATTAACCGTTTAATGGCCGAACCTAACTTTGATCAACAGCAAAGATTAAAAGTGGGTGTAAAAGGAGGTGGCTGCAGTGGCATGACTTATATTTTAGGGTTTGAATTACCTAAAGCCGATGATGAGCTTTTTACTTTTGAAGGGGTTCCTTGCTGCATAGAAACAGCACATCAAATTTATCTTTATGGGATGCAAATAGATTGGCAGGGTGGGCTCAATAGCCGTGGATTTACTTTCAACAATCCCAATGCTTCTAGTACCTGTGGATGCGGTACTTCTTTTGCGGTTTAAAATTAGATAAAAAAACACATCCTCCTCGCTCTCAATCGCTGTGCTCAAATGTTCGCTCGGAAGAGTATTTTTTAAATCTAATTTTAAACAAATTTCAGATTGCATTTAAGGAATAGCCAGTTTAGTTAGATTTTTTGAAAAAATGTCTATTCCTCGTCTCGCAATCGCTGTCTCAAATGCTCGCTCGGAACAGCATTTCTTTCTTTAAAAATCAACACAATTTATTTAAATCTAATTTTAAACACATTTCAGATTGCTATAAAGAACTTGCATAAAAAAGGCCCCCGAATTTCGAGGGCCTTTTTTATATATAAATCGGTTAAGATTATTTTTTCTTTTCGGCGCGCCCTAATGGTTTACTTTTTGAGAAGTCAACCAATACTGGAGCCGCTACAAATATAGAAGAGTAGGTACCAGTGATTACCCCAATTAACATGGCGAATGCAAAACCTCTTGTTACTTCTCCACCAAAAATGAATAAGATTAAGATAGTTAAGAATACCGTTAAGGAAGTCATAATAGTACGACTCAAGGTTTGGTTAATCGCTTTATTGATGATAGTTGCATTATCGGCACCTTTCATTAATTGGCTGTCTTCACGAATACGGTCATAAACAATTACAGTATCGTTCATGGAGAAACCAATCACCGTTAATACGGCTGCAATAAAGTGCTGATCAATTTCTAAAGGAAAAGGAACTACTTTTCTTAAGAAGCTAAATACAATCAATGTTACAAACACATCGTGTAACAAAGAGAAGATAGTACCTAAAGAGTATCTCCAATCACGGAAACGAATAAAGATGTATAAACAAATAGCAATTAAAGCAAAAATAGTTGCTTTGGTGGCACCTGCTTTTAAATCTTCTGAAATGGTGGGAAGTACCGTTTGAGAACCTTGTTTGTAAGTTGTTTCAAATTCTTTAAAAGAAGTACCTGCTGGTATTTGTTTACTTAATCCTTTAAATAATAATTCTTCTACTTCTTGATCGATATTATTTCCTTGTTCTTTAATTTTATATGAAGTAGTAATGTTGATTTGATTTTTAGTATCAATTGTTTTAATAATTGGGGCTTCTCCAAATACTTTTTTCAAATCGTCTCTTACTGATTCAATGTTAACTGCTTTATTAAATTTAACAGTGTAACTTCTTCCTCCTGCAAATTCAACGCCTTGATCAAATCCGTTAAAGAAACTAGCAATACCCATTACCAATACCACTGCAGATAACATATATGCGTACTTTCTGAATTCGATAAATTTGAAAGAAGCGTGTTGGAAAATTTTTCTAGATAAACCAGTAAAATATTCGAAGTGTCTGTTTTTACTTGTGTAGATATCTGTAATTAAACGAGATACTAAAATTCCACAGAACAAAGATAATAAGATACCAATGATTTGAGTGGTTGCGAAACCTAATACAGGGCCTAATCCAAAATAAGCTAAGATACAAGCTGTTAATAGGGTAGTAACGTGTGCATCCAATACTGGAGACATAGAACGTTTGTAACCATCAGTTACGGCCAATTGATAACTTTTCCCTTTGGTTAATTCCTCTTTAATACGCTCAAATATAATTACGTTCGTATCTACTGCCATACCAATGGTCAATACCAAACCGGCAATACCAGGAGCCGTTAAAGTAAATCCAAGGGCACTTAAAATACCTATTGTGAAAAGTAAGTTTAAAATTAATGCGATGTTCGCTACCCAACCACCTGTGTTAAAGTAAAGTAACATTAAGGAAAAGATTACTAAGAATGCGATACCAAAAGCCATAGCACCTCCTTGAATAGAGGCTTTACCTAATGTTGGGCCCACTTGTTGCTCTTGTACAATTTTAGCAGGAGCAGGTAATTTACCACTCTCTAAAATTTCAGCTAAATCTTGAGCAGTTTTTAATGAGTAGCTTCCAGATATTTGTGAGTTTCCAGTAGTGATGGCATCGTTAACATTAGGCGCTGAGTATACAATGTTATCTAAAACAATAGCAAGTGGCTTGCCAACGTTTTTTGAAGTCATTTTTGCCCAAATGTTAGTACCCATTTTATCCATATTCATTTTAATGGCAACGCGACCTCTTTCATCAAAATCCTGTGCAGCATTGGCAACATGGTCGCCTTCCAATTCGGCTTGACCGTTCTCCAATGTTTTAATAGCGTATATAGGAACTACATCTTTAATTTTTTCATCTTCTGATTCCATTTTGCCATACATGAAAATTAAATTCGAAGGGAATTTTGATTTCACTTCTGCCATTGCTAAATAGCTATTTAATTTTCCAGTATCTTTTTTCAAGATATAGCCAATTTCAGCAGGGAATATATTTTGACCATTTTTTCCTTGGTAGGGTTGCGTAAACTGTACCGTTCTTAATAATGGATTTTTATTTGGATTTAATTTTGAAGTATCTGCTTTAGCAATTGAATTTGAATCTTTAATTCCATTTAAACTAGCTTCAATGGCTTTGTCAGCGGCAATGATACCATTTTGAAAATCTTTATTTTCAAAAGTATACACTTCAAAAAATTGTAAGTTGGCTGTTGACTGTAAATAAGAACGAACACGTTCTTTATCGGTCACACCTGCCAATTCAATATTGATAATGCCTTTAGTAGCATCAGGATTAATATTAGGAGAAGCTAAACCAAAACCATCAATACGAGTTCTTAAAATTCGGTAGGTATTGTTAAAGGCTTGAGTAGCTTGTTCTTTTAAATAAGTTGCCACCACATCATCAGAAGCATCAAATTTTAATTTTCCGTTACTTCTTGTTGCGAATAAAGGAGCTAATTTACCTGTTGGATTGATGGTGCTGTATTCTTCTCTAAAAATAGAGATAAGGTCTGCTTTGCTATTGGCTTTTTTAGCTACTGCATTTTTCAATGCTGTATTAAAGGAAGGATCCTTGGTGTAGTTGGCCAATGATTTGATTAAACCATCCAAACCCACTTCCATGGTAACGCTCATACCACCTTGTAAATCAAGGCCTAGCATTAATTCTCTTTCTTTCGCAGTTCCATAGGTAACCAATCCAAATGCTAATTTGGTGTCTTTGGTGCTATCTAATAATCTCTTATAATATACTTTTTGGATATCATTTAAGCTATCATTATATAATAATTGTTCCTCTTTGTTAGAAGGGTAGACCTGCTCCGCTTTTGGGAACTTTTTTATCCATGAACTGGCTTTGGCTTCCATTGCCTTTTCATGGTTTCTTACAAACAATGTAAATGACAATTGGTAAAGACAAATTAAAATAAGCGCAAATGTAAAAAAGCGCACTAATCCTTTGAGTTGCATAATAGTTTGGTTAACTGATTTTTAGTCGGCAAATATAATGGAAAGAGGCCAAAAGTAAGGCTAAAAAGCTATTATTTTCCTAGTTCAAAGTGATATCAAAATATAGCGGAGAATTGGCTGGTATTGTATTTCTGGCTACCGATCCATAAGCTAAGGAAGATGGGATTAAAATTTTAATATGCCCTCCTTTTCCAATATAGGGAACAACTATTTGCCATCCTACTATTAAACTACTTAAATCAAAGTTAATGGTTCCAGCATCAAATTGAGTACCATTTAACAACTTACCTGTATAAGTGACTGATAATGTTTCACATAGATTGACTTTAGTACTTGCCCCTGGGGTAATAATTTGATATAAAACACCGCTCGAATCTATAGTATAATTGATATTGTTGGTAGTACAAAAAGCAATCATTGCAGTTCTTTGTGCTGCATTGACATCTTTAGTGTAGTTTGGCTTCGCATTACATGTGATAGAGTAAGTATTTTCCGAAGACATCTTGTTACAAGCACTATTTGAAAAAATGGCAAAAAAGGTACAAATAAGGGTAATAATTGCCCAAAAAGGAGCTTTTTTAGTGATTTTTTGGTTAAAATGGGTCATTTTTTGTTTTTTAAGTGTTTGATTTCATTGAACCTTTGTTCATTCATTTCAAAAGTAAATTGTTGATAGATCCAGGCAAAACCAAAAGAGATGATGAAAATGGCTATTACCATCCAAATTTCATTGCCACTCATATTAGCAATCATATTGGCTCTTTCATACCAGCCCGATTCGGAAATGACCAGAATGAGCATTCCAAATAATAAACAGATACTTAATCCCTTTAAAAAAGGCTTTCTTTTAAAATGGGGCATGTTTCTGTCTTTTTCCCATTGTAGGTAAAATTTTTCTTCCTCTGGGTTAATCATAGAGCAAATTTATGCATTGATAGTTAATTTACGCATTCAATGCTTACATTTAATTTTTAAATGGAGCTTGATTAACAAAATTTTAAAAACAGTATATGAAATCCTTTATTACAAAATGGGGTCTTTTAATTAGTTTGGTAGTTATTACTGTTCACTTTATTGCTCAATTATTTGGGGAAGAGTATAAAGTAATAGAAGGAATTAGTAAGGCGCTTTTCTTGCCTACGCTAATGATGTATTTGTATGTTCAGCCTAATTTGTCCAAAAAGCCTGGAAAAAACTTGGTAATGATGGGACTGGTCGGATCCTTTTTAGGGGATGTGTTTTTAATTTCAAAATCACTTTTTATTCCTGGGATGATTGCATTTATGATGACGCATGTTTTTAATATTATATTTTTTAGTAAAATATATAGCCCGAAACAGCCAAAATCTACTCTTTTATATACATCTATATTTTTATTAGTTAGCTTTTGTGTATTTATGTATACACAATTAAGTGGAGGGATGGGGAAATTAATTTATCCTATACTAGTATACATGGCACTTATTTCTTCGGCTGCACTGATGGCGATTCATGTTGCTACTAATAAGCCAACTAAAATAATAGCTAATAATTTTTGGATACCAGGGATGTTGTTTTTTTTAGCTTCAGATTCAATTTTAGCTTTTAATAAATTTGATTGGTCTATCAATGATCCTATTGAAAATATAGGCTTAGTAATTATGATTACATATGGATTGGCGCAGTTTTTATTAGTGAAAGGATTTCAAATGTATTTCTCTTCAAAGGCTGCTGATAAAGGGTAGCATTCGCATCTTTATTTTTTAAAAAAGTATAAACTGATTTAAAAAATAAATTGCATAAAAAAACCTTCCTCGATTAATCGGGAAGGTTTTTTTTATTGCTTGATGCGATAAAATCGCGGTCAATATTAGTAACCCATACCACCCATATCAGGACCATGTCCTCCACCTTGTGGAGCTGCTGCTGGGGCTGGTTTGTCAGCTATTACACACTCTGTTGTTAATAACATAGAGGCGATAGAAGCTGCATTCTCTAAAGCAACTCTTGTTACTTTAGTAGGATCGATAACACCTGCTTTGAATAAGTTTTCGAAAACTTCTGTTCTTG
>Ga0114966_10001848_pt1 | contig 19238 bp, 23 predicted proteins | sample M_130207_XF_Meta_FD_87029 | JGI IMG/M metagenome (GOLD analysis project Ga0114966, IMG submission 87029) | Freshwater microbial communities from Lake Montjoie, Canada to study carbon cycling - M_130207_XF_MetaG | ecosystem: Environmental > Aquatic > Freshwater > Lake | place: Lake Montjoie...
ATTTAATTATTTATTTATAAAATTCAATTTTTGTTGATTTTTACTAAAATATCCAAAAATAAAAAAATACTTTCTAAACTAATGGCCAGATAAAATATAAAATATGAACTATGAAATATGAAATATAAATAATAATAACTCACAGGAATTATTATAATTATTTACGCTCGAGAAAACGGGCTCATTCTTAAACTATGTATCTCATCGCAATTCTCAACAGTAACTAATTCAAATATTTCAGGAGCAGGAGGTGAAGATTTGATAGCTGCAGAGACTACACCTGCCAAAGGCTGTTTTGTTATGATACCGCTCTCGTTTATGTTAGCAGATCCTTTCTTACACGCGCGGCAACAGTATTCACCGCAACTTCTTTTCTTACACGCGCAACAAGAACACTTCATGCATTTCAATCCCTTGAGTCTTCCATACAATACTTCACAGGGATAACAATGAATATTTGGCTTTTCGTGTATAAAAAGGTTTTTTTTAGGATCTTCTTTTTCATCGTAACAACAATCGACTGTAAAAAATACAACAATATTGTTTACTAATCCAATACCACTACACAAACACAGAGAAAAACAATTCATTTCCTCGTAGTGAGGAAGATTTGTTGGATACCATTTATTATTCATTTTATAAATAAGCCAAAACGGAAACAAAGGGATAGCTAGAGCAAAAAGAATAGGTCCACCTATTATAATACACCCGCCGCCCTCACTGCATGCCTCTCCACATTCATCTTCTGTAGGCATTGTAAATAGACTAATAAGAATAATAATAATAATATTTAATTATTTATTTATAAAATTCAATTTTTGTTGATTTTTACTAAAATATCCAAAAATAAAAAAATACTTGCTAAACTACTGGCCAGATAAAATATAAAACACATTTATATTTATACATCGGTAGTACTTAACTTATTGGATGGGTCAACCATATTCAGAACTGTAGGCCCAACAATAATTTTTGGTTGTTCGATAACTCTATCACCGGCTTCTTTTATCATGGTAGCAAGATTCCCCTTACAGTCATTGCAACACATACAGAATTGCCTCGACGCTTCAAAAGGCGCGCAGGAAGTTGTCAAGCTAGCGAATAGAGCTGAAACAGCACAACCACCAAAAAACGGTACTGGTGTTAGACACGGCAGGCCCTCACAAATATCACACGAATCAATTGATATTTGAATACCATCCGCAATTAGACCGCTTAAGCAACAAAAGCAAGTTTCATTCGTCCGATCTCCTTTGTACCAAGAGCATAGAGTAATTAGACAACTCCAGAATTGCCACCAGCGCAGTGAACATCCATCAAAGCATATTTGTGGTTCAAAATAACACCACAAATTCTTGTCTCTCATGTTCTCAGTACAACAATAACATAATTTAGACATCTTTAGATATAGGATCAACAGGATAAACAGGAATAATAATATTCAATTATTCACTCATTTAATTCAATTTTTGTTAATTTTTCTTAAAATATCCAAAAATATATTTTCATAATATATAATTATTCAAATTCAATTCTAAATGTCTAATCTAAATATCTATTCTAAATATCTAACTTAAAAATTGATTTATAAACAAAGTAATATTAAATAATATTATATTTATAGAATATTTATAGAATAGAATATATATAAAATGTCTTACTCATCTCTAACACCTTATCTAGAACAAACATTACTCTATATAGTAAAAGGATTAAATACATCCAATCTAGTAATTAATAATATGTATAATGGTAAATATATTTATACGCTAAATCGTTATAAAGATATGTTAATTGATGCTACTAAAGATCTACATATTGAACCATCTTTAATTGATGAATTTTTACTAAAACTAATAAATACAGAATATTCACCAGATGTCGCTACGCGTATCCAAGAAATTGAAGCTATACCTCTAATAGAGCAAAAGACCCCCGAATGGTTTAAACAACGAGAAACAATGATATCGGCAAGTGATGCCGGTTATTTCCTAAAGAAATGTGGGGCGGCCCGTGCCATTGATACTCTCAAGATTAAAATTGGTCTCAAATCCTATGTAAATAGTAATGCCCCTCCGCTGATGCATGGGAATACTTATGAAGATACTGCGCGAGCTATATATGAAAGCCGTAATGGTGTATCTGTTACTGAATATGGTATATTGAGTTCCCCGACACCGTGTATTGGTGCTAGCCCTGATGGAATAGTTACTAAATGCCATAAAGATACATATGAATGCCAGGCAAAATTTGGCCGGCTCCTTGAAATTAAGAATCCCTATAGTAGAGAAATTGACAACACAGTTAAACCTGAATATATGGTCCAAATTTTACAACAGCAATATACAACTGTCCTCCCCGTTTGCGATTTTGTAGAAACAACAATAGTTGATGCGAATTGTAATACAACTAATAGTAACTATAAACCTTATATGAATCTGGCGGAAATGTTGGCCGATACTCTAGACACATCTAGACCTGGCTGGGAAATACGTATTAAGAATAAGAATATACCAATGGAAAATCTTAATAAATTTGGTAATGAAAAGGGACTTCTAGTATGGTATCGAAAACGTATTACAGAAGATGATATCCGTAATAAATATGTGATGTATCCTTTGACAATGCCTTATGAAACGCAGGTTATTGAAAAATGGATTGTTGATGTAAATTCGGTCTTATGGTCCGATGGCTATACAAATGTAGCTACTAAATACTGGCGACTAGATGTTTATAGTGAGAAAACAGTTTTATATGACCAGGCAAAATTTGAAGGCGAATATGTACCGCAATTGTGTAAAGTCTGGGATGTTATTACAAATTGTAATGAATTGAAGAAGCGCGGAGGTGATATACAGCTTTATGTTAATGAATTGGATAGTCAACCCGATTCACCATTCTTTAATGATAATAAGAGGAAAAAGAAGGAAACTAAATCTAAAACCAATGATGAAAAACCCAAAGATACTACTGTATTTTCATTTAAACCTAATAAGGATATTGAATTGGACTTCTGATTACGAGAGCTTCAGCTAATAGGGCTTCAGCCCCTCGAGCTCCCTTGTACCTAACGAGGGAATTTTATAAAGGGAAATATTAAATGTTTCCCATCGGGTATTTGCGCGCGGGATTTCCTAAATCCTTCTACGAGGGCTTCAGCCCCTCGAGCTCCCTTGTACCCTACGGGGAATATTAAATGTTTCCCATCGGGTATTTGCGCGCGGGATTTCCTAAATCCTGCTTCTAAATCCTGCTTTTTATTTATAATTTTACCCATCTACATATACCATTTTTATTTTTTTTAGATATATACATATTACCATCATTCCCTTTTTTAGTTTTACCACAATAATTATTTGCTGGATAAGATGGAGAAGGTCTATTTAATTTTTCCTTTGTTTTACTATGTGTAATTCTTCCTGAAATATTTTTTAATTTTTTAGTCATTATTTTTCTTTGAAGTTTATTTAATTTTAAAGGATTTGATTTTGCTTTTACAGCATATTTAAAATTACGACTCCAGATACTTTTACAAGTACCAATACATTTTCCTTTTTCGATATCTTCTAAAAGTTTCATTGATTCATTATAATTATTAATAAAAGGCATTTTATTTTTATTATATACTTATATAAAAATATAGTTGATTAAGATATAAAATTATCCTTCTTATTAAGTACTAATTTAGACCATTCGGTAATTGTATATTTATTACCCATACTTAGATTACAATTTCCGCAAATAGGTTTAAGATTATCAATATCTATTGTCCCCCCTTTAGATTCTGGTATATCGTGTCCTACTTGGAAATTGAATACATTTAATTTATTATCACACCAGGAAACATAGCATTTATTTGAAAATGTCTCACCATTATGTGTAGTCCATACTAATTCCCTTATACGTTTTGGTATAGGCTCTTTATGATTATGATATGGAATGTGAGTATCTGGTTCTGGAGCATGTAAATTATTAGTATTTCCTGTATTTGTCTTTGATATCTTATGATTATATGTATTTATATTTCGCAAATTTTTTTTATTATATTTTCTCTTCTTTCTATTATTCCTTTTCTTATTTGTCTTAATATACTTTCTTTTTATAACATTTGGTTTAGGATGAGTATGACTATGAATAAGATTAGTATTACTATCACTTTCAAGTTTAATTCTTTTAATTCGTTTAATATTCTCTACAGTATAATCATTATCTTTTCTTTTTTTATCATTTGTAATTATATCTATAGTAGGATATGTAATAGGATATGTAATTGGAATTATACTAGGATCTGCAATAAGATCAATTGTATTATTATTTGACATCTTGTTTTAATAGATTGTATATTTTTTATAAAAATTTACTTTCTACTTTCTTTAACTTTAATTATATAATAAAAAAATTAAAATCTAATTTAATAATAATAAAAAATTAAATAAAATATAAAACTATCAATACTACTAAATATCAATATGCCTTCTAATAACAATACTAGTAAAAGCTCTAATTCTAGCCTATCTTTTGGTAAAGGTAAAAATTCTATGGCCATTCTTGCCCTAGTAATTCTTATAGTAATCATTGTAGTAGCTTATTACCATATGTATAAGAGTAATCGTGGCGAAGGATTTACTGATGATGAAGATGAGGATGAGGCTGAATACGAAGATGAATTCAAAATGAACAGTAGGTCCGATTTCACAGATGGTCCTCCTAATTTAACTCCTAAATCTGGTGAATGTATTGTAGCATTATTCTATGCCGATTGGTGTCCTCACTGTGTAAAGTTTAAGCCTGATTTTAAGAAAGCTAAGGCCGCTATGGATGGTAAAATGCATAAATCTAAAACAATGCGTTTTGAAATGGTTGATTGCGATAAATACAAAGACCTTTCTAAGAAATATGATGTAAGTGGTTTTCCCACTGTAAAACTTTTGAATGGTAATGGTGCTGATGTTGAATATGATGGTGAAAGGTCGTATGAAGGTCTTAAAAAGTATTTAGTTACTAATGACTAGAGATATATATCTAGAAATATATCTATTTCTTATTTCTCAAATTCATACTTTGTAGTATTATAAGCTATATCTATAATATTGTCAATATCTTCATGGGATGCGTTTATTTTTACAAAAGTCATAACATCACACGGAATTTTATAAATTATTAATTTATGTTGTTTATGTTTTTCATTATATTTTTCATTATTTATATTAATATTTAATAATTTTTTATTAATAAGTTCATTACTTAATGCTTGTATTAAACTACTCAAATAATGGGAAACTGATGATGATTGATAATTATCTTTATTAATTGTATTAAATTGCGTTAGGAGATAAATAGCAAGAATTGATGAAGCATCAATAGTCTTTTTAGATATTGTATCTGGAGTAGTGTCTGGAGTAATTGTAGTATCATTTTCTAGTTGTTGTATTATATTTTCAATAGGTAGGTTATCTAGAAGCCCGCCATCACAAAATAAATCATCCCCAATAACAGTAGGTTCAAATATAAATGGTAGAGCTATTGATGCTCTTATTGCTATATGTATAGGAGTATCTGGTGTCGTTCTACAATTCATTAATTCAAATTTAGACTTTGTTAGATTAGTAACTCCTATTTGTAAACTAATATTAAACTTTTCTCGAATCTGGCTAAATGTTATGTTCTCATCACCAGTTTTATCTTTGATAGACTTTTTGATGAGGTTCATTAAATTTTTGCCTGATTCGAGACCCTTTAATCTCATGAAATTTATAATTGACTCAGCATTGATATTTAAATATTCTTTAAAATTCATATTTTTAATTATAATATCTAATTCTACAGATGTACATCCAATAGCTAGTAGAGTACCAAACATTGCACCAGCACTACATCCAGTAATACTCTTAAAATTATTTATAATTGGATTTGGCAAATTATCCTCCATATATTTTATTAATCCTATATAACTAATACCAAGAAACCCACCACCTGATAATACTAAATGCTTAATATGGGAAATCTTTATTTTAGTATCTGGAGTAGGTATATTTGGTATTGTTGTATCTGGAGTAGGTATATTTGGTATTGTTGTATCTGGAGTTGTCATTTTATATTTGATAAGTTTTAGAATTAGTATTATTTATTATTTATTATTTATTATTTATTATTTATTATTTATTATTTATTATTTATAATTATTTATATGAATAGTTTTATATTCTATATATTTTATAAATGAAATATTCAAACAATGAAAAATAGAGAAAAGAAAATGAACAAAAACTGATATTAAATTTATGATAGTTTAAATTTATATTAAATTTATATTAATTTAAATATATTTATGCGGTCATAACCATACCGCCTCCTGGAACAGCCTGGCGCATACCAGTAGGTGTAGGATTCATATCTCCTAAATAATTAAACTTATCAAGAGGGGATGCACATTGATTGGCCTTTTGGTCAACGGGCCAGGCAGTAGGTAAATCGGCACAGTTAGCATCAGGGCGATCAAAAGTATAATATTGACGACCAGTACCAAGACCATTTACATCATTGAGAACCATTTTAGCACTACGACCATCAGTTACAAACATATATTGTTCTGGAAGCATAGTATTAGTAAAACCTTCACGGGAAGATTCACAGGGACCACAACAATTTGCAATGCAAGCAATTTCTCTTTGCTTGTCCATGAGAGCATTGGCATTATTTTGGAGAAATACACGGTAGTGAAGAGAATTACTAATATTGTTGTCGGACCTTATTAAATCATCGACAAAAGTGCTGCTACGGTGATCCGTAAATGACCTAGAATCTGACATGCGGGCGGGACATCCAATTTTCTTGTTATCGCTGGTTTTATAACAAGAACTATTATCAATATTCATTTTTAATAATAATTAAATTTATAATAGTTGATTAGTTGAAGATATTTATTATTTACTATATTATTATATTACTAATATATTATTTTATAATTATATTTTTAATTATATTTTATACACAAACTAAAAAATAAAAAAATAATAAACAAATTATAAATAAATTAAATCTTTAAGATTACCAAACAAATTAATTATTATCATTATTATTATTATTATTGTTATTAGGAGGTGGTGCTTCAACAGGAGCTACACCTCCATATTCAGCGGCCTGTTGAGTAGCCATATCTGATTGACTTTTAGAATATTCTAATCCTTGTTTTTTCTTAAGTTGCCTTATAATAAAACTATTTAATAAATCATTTTCTACAATAATTTTAGCAAATTTAATTGCAACATAAACCATTAATATTAAAATAATTGTAATTACTATACCTTTTATATAATATATATTTTGCTTTAACCATGATTTTGATCCTAAATTTAAAGCTGCCGGTGTAGTTGTAACTGGTGTTATTGCAGCACTGACTGCAGCGCTGCTCATATCTTGCACGCCATCAAATTGTGTATTAGAATTATAAAATACTGTAACACCTTTGGGAGTTTTTTGTATAGGTCTAATATTCTTTTTATTAGTTCCCAGCATATATTTAACAGTATCAATAATATTCATCGATATAGGTACAATTTCTTCGAAGATTATAAATGTCCAATTTTGATTACAAGGAGGATATGGTAAGGCTCCATCATAATAGAAAAATGATTTCGAAGAAGGAAATAACTGATCAGGGCACCAACTATCACTAACTTGAACATCTTTTTCAATAGGCATTTCATTCGCAGGCATCTGATTAATAAATTCATTGAGGAATTCATTTGCAGTTCCATAGTCTTCACCCTTATTTAATAATATTGAAAGTATAATACCTCCATCGGAATCATTAATAGGATTCCTATTATGGTAGAGCATAATTTCAAGATCGGAATATGTATTATTAACTGTATGCATGCTAGTATAATGAATAGTCATTTTACGAAGATATAGGAAATCATCCTTGAATTTTACAATACAATTAGGAGAAAATGTAACAGTTGGAATATTATTAACCATACTAATACTACAAGTAGTAGGTTCATATTTAACTGAAAGCCGGCAAAGCGCATTACACGGTGCAACTAGGCTAGTATCTATATTTAATGGCGCAGTAAGAGGTGCATTTTTATCACATTTAGGATAGTATTTTGACCAATCATTACTACGGTCAAAGCTCCAAAGTCCCGTTGTTTTGAGACCAATATTAGGTGCTACACTAGGCCCTGTATCATCTATTTCTTCTGCTGCTGTAGCTTCAGGTGGTAATGTAGCTTCAGGTGGTAATGTAAGTTCAGGTTCAGGTTCAGGTAAAGGATTCGACTTAACATTACCCATGATTATTTATTATTATATATTATCCTTACTATACAATTGATATATAATTACTATATAATTACTATATAATTACTATATAGTTATTATTGATATTTAATAATTATTCTTATTTTATTCTATCAATATTTTGCGATAGTAAAAAATTATAAAATATATATCATAAATAATATATATATATGTATAGGTATAACTAATTGATATATATTTGATATACATATTTGATATACATATTTGATATACATATTTGATATATATACATAATAATAAATAATGATAATCAAATCCCTATTATTTATAATTGTTTGTATATTTGTGTATGAGACCTATAAAACATTTACAAAGATGACAGAAGAATTTTTCACATCGCTAGATACAAATAAGCAAGAATCATTTGTTAGTATAAGAACTGATCCTGAAGAAAAGGATATTTCTAAAACTATAGCTATAAATTGTAAAGCATATCCTAATAAGAAGAATTCACTAATGGTATATAAGCCCGATTCAAATGATACTCTGGATACACCTTACTATGCGCAATTCAAACCTCTACAATATAATAAGAAAAGAGAATATTATTGGAGAGGTGATGTACTTGTACAAGAAGGAAAAAGGAGATCATTAGATGATGAAAAAGAAATAAAAGGTGTTAAATCTTTATATGATGCAGAAACTGATCAAGATCAGAAAAAAATATATCAAGATGAATTAACATTATTTAAGTGGCGCAATAATATTCTAGCAAAAACTGATATTGATACTGGGTTAGATAGAGAAATGCGCGATATTACTAGTGATTACTTTCCAGAAGAAATAGCAATGAGTCGACCTTGGAAAGAAAGACATTCACATATACCAGACTATAGTAGTTTGTATTAGGTTATGCTTTTGCAATATGCTTTTGCAATATGCATTTACTATGCTGATATAGTTGGAATTATATTGAAATTTTTATCAAAATCTAATTTATAAAAATTAGTTAAAGATGATTCATTTGGTACAGAAATATATTTATTATTAGCATAATTTGCTATATCTTTCAGTCCAGTATTATCAAATACATTATTATTAATATTATTAACTGAAGATTGATTAATTTTATTTAAATTAATATTTTTATCATTAATATTAACAACAAATAATGAATCAGTAAAAAGATTATTAGCCATTTTAGCAGCATCACTAGCATTAGGTTCTTTTTTAGAAAATTCAATAATATTAGGCTCTAGAATAGTAAATGATACACTTAGAGTACCTGTTGATACATCACCTATATATGATAAATTAGAAATACGCCTTTGTGATATTCCAAGTGTAGTAGATATACCTAACATAATTTGACTACTCATAGTTAAAGTAGGTATAGTAGTTTGCGGTATAGTTGTTTTTGCATTTGTAGTTTCGGTATCGCTACTATCAAATGATTCTATTTTTACATAATAATAAAGATATAGTAATATTAAAAAAAGTATTATAAATATTATAATAGGAAACATTATTGTATCTAGATAGATATATAGATATATAGATATATAGATATTTATAATATTATGATATATTTATCTAATTTATAAAATCTAATTTATAAAATCTAATTCCAAAAATATAATTATCTAATAATATAATAATAATTAAATATCAAAACATCAAAACATCAAAACATTAATATATCTATTACATTAAATATAAATAAATACATAATTATTTATTGTGATTAAAAATGCCCTCAACTAAATCATCAGCTCTTCGTACATTTACTATTAATAATGCTTATCATGTAGATGGTTGTCCTACTAAGTTCTCTCATAAAGATTACACTGGTCGCTTTACAAGTAGGAGCGCCGCCCGTGCTGCAATGAAAGCATTAACTGAACTCTGTCATGCTAAAAGGATTCGTGGAGCATGCAGTATTTATATTGAAATGCGTGAAACTACTCAAGGTTCCAAACATAAATTATATGGTTATAAAGCAAAACGTGTAAAGAAAAAGGAACCTGTTGTAATTGCCGGTAAATTCTCTCGTGAATATGATAGTGTTGTTACAGCCGTACGTATTCCTACTGAAAAATGCCCTAAGACTCATAAATCCTCTGGACGTATGAAGTCCTTTAAACGTTCATCTAAAGGTGTTATGAGGTCAATGAAATCAATGAAATCACATAGCAAGAAACATAGCAAGAAACATACCAAGAAACATACCAAGAAACATTAAATAATAATCACATAATTTCATAATTACATAATTACATAATTTCATAATTTCATAATTTTATAATTTCATAATTTTATAATTTCATAACTAATGTTCTTCACATTTTATCGGTATAATTAATATTTTACATATTTTAGTTTTATAATTAATTAAATCATTAACTGTTTCTATTATACTATTTGCATTTAAGTCTACCAGTACTAAATTGTCCTCATATAAAACAATATCATATTTCAAACATTCATCTTTTAATATAGTTTTTAATTTCCTATGCTTATTATTATGAATATCAGTTTTAATACTTTTTTCTCTTAAATATTCTATAGATAATCTAAATGTTTTAGAACAATAATTAAATATAAAATCAATATATTGAATTGTATATGGCTCAGCTTCCATATTATCTATTTCATTCATATTATTCATTTTATAATACGCTATAATATACTCAAATGTTTACTATATCCTAATCGCAAAAATACTTTTAAGTTTAATAGTAAATATAAATATAAATATAAATATAAATATAAATATAAATATAAATATAAATATAAATATAAAACATAATTACATAATTACATAAATATATATTTAGATAATTACATAAAATGAAAACTGTTATATTTGTATGGACAACAAATGTATGTAATGTTAAATCTGATAATGTAAATGGTTTTTGGGGAATAGGTGATACTATTAGAGGATTAATATGTGTATACTATATTTGTAAAGAATTAAATTATGAATTTATTGTTGATATACAACACCATCCTGTATCAAAATATTTAAAGCAAAGAGATCATAAATATCTAGATCTCATCAAAGATGCCAAAGATAAAATACCTTTTATTTATCCTGGTAATAGTAAAGCTTATATAATAGATCATAGTGATAATATTACATATTTATTTACAAACGATGACTATAAGGAAAATATAGATGATGATTGTAAAGCATTTTTAAAAGACTTATTCACACCAAATGAACAATTTCAAACTTATATTGATAATAAAATATTAGGTCTATGTATAGAAGAATATAGTGTTATTCATTTTAGATTAGGGGTGATTATTTAGTAAGAAAAAATATAAATAATGAATTAATAAAATCTTGTATTAATATTTATAAAAATCATAAAGAAGAAAAACAAATACTAATGAGCGATAATAATGAATTTAAAAATATATTAGTTGATAAAGAAAAAGCATTTGCTTTTAATACAAAAATAATTCATCTTGGATATAAAGATCATGAAAATGATATTGAAGATACATTATTTGAATTTATGATATTATTGAAAGTAAAAGAGATTAAACATTTTAGTATATATGGATGGATATCTGGATTTATTAAAACAGCAAATATAATTACTAATGTTAAACTAATAAAAATATGAATAATATGAATAATATGAAAAAATATAAAACAATATCAATGAAATCATATGAAAAAACATATAGAACCTATTATACCTTAATTTTATCAATAAAATCTCTATATATATTTCCTATTATACTGTGTCCTCTATCATTATAATGATTAATATGATGTTCATTAGTATTAACTAAATCTAGAATCCTATTACCTCTTTTTGTTATTTCTTTAACAGGATTTATAAATGGTATATTTTTTTTATTACAAATATTTTCTAATAAACATAATAGATCATATCTTTTACCAGAAGGTTTTGTAACAATATGACCAACTATTATAATATTATTTTTTTTTATATTATTTCTATTATTTAATATCTTACATAATTCATCTATGTCATTCTCTATTTCTTCATCTGTTAAATCACGTACTATTATTTTATTTTTATAATTATTATTATATTTAGTATCATCATATAAAATGTGATGTACATATTTATCATTATATGAGTATGATATTCTACTAGCTATTTCTATAATAAAAACATCTGTATTTAAAACCTCATTTTTTAAACTTTCAGACCACTTTATAGTACTATTAGATAATATTGCACTTCTAAAAATATATTTAGTTTCTTCTTCTGGAATATTATTATTAAGACAAAAATTAATTAATTGTAATATTTCCTTACTATAATGTGGATATGAAATATTATTTTTAAGACTTGTAATTCTATAATTATTATAAAGGGAATCTTGGCGACATGAACCTAATATTGTAATTGAAGTCATTTTTAAAAATATTATATATTTATATATATTTATATATATTTATATATATTTATATATATTTATATATATTTATATATATATATATTTATATAGCGTTTATTACAATATATAATTACATATTTTAAATATAATAAACGATATACAAAATGGCAAACTCAATCGATTTTTTAACTAGATATAAAACTGAATATAATAAGATAAGATTAGGATCTGAATATGACGGAGGATATATTATTGCCGATGGATTACAATATGATATGTTAATTGCTTGTGGTATATCAACAGATGTTACATTTGAAAATCATTTTATTAATAAATATGATATTGATTGTATTGCTTTTGATGGCACTATTGATAATTTACCATCTGATAGTCATAATAAAATTAAATTTATAAAAAAGAATATTACAAAATCCAATACAGAAACAACAACAAATCTAAGTGAATACATTAAAAATAAAAATAATTTATTTTTAAAAATGGATATAGAAACTAATGAATATCAATGGCTAGAATCAATAAGTACAGATAATATTAATAAATTTAGTCAAATTGTTATGGAAATTCATTTTCCTTTTACTTATTCTCGTGATTTATTTGCAAATTTATCTTATCCAATGCCGGTAGAAAATAAAATAAATTTAATAAAAAAATTAAATGAAACACATTATTTAATACATTTACATCCTAATAGTTGCTGTGGTACAACATCATTTAATAATGTTACAGTTCCAAATGTAATTGAATGTACTTATTTGAGAAAAGACTTAGTAACCAATAAAGATATTGATTTATCACCTATTCCAGATAGACTTTTAGATATGCCAAATAGACCAAATGAAGGTGAAATCCGATTTTAGAATATGTATATACTTACGTTTATAAATAAAGATGAAAATATAAAAAAATAAACATATAAAATATATATAAAGATAAACATATAAAATATATATAAAAATCATAATTATACTTATACATATACATATACATATACATATACTTATTAAAAATGATAATTGTATCTGGAGCTAGTAACAATCATTATAAATCATTAATTCAATTTATAAATTCAATTCTTTGTTTTTATCCAAATAATAAATTTTCAGATACTGAAACCATTACATTAGTTATTTATAATTTAGATATAACAGAAGATAAATGGTGTGAATTAAAGGAAAAATTTACACAATCTCATATAATATATAAAGTATTTGATTATTCAAAATACCCTTCCTATCTTAATATTAATATAAATGCAGGTGAATATGCCTGGAAACCAGTATGTATTTATGATACATATCAAGAATATAATAATGAAACAATATTATGGATGGATTCTGGTAATAAATTAATAAGAAAATTAGATAAAATGAATGAATATATATTGCAAAATGGTATATATAGTAATTATAGTTCTGGAGATATTAAATATTGGTCTTATCCTAAAACACTAGAATATATGAAATGCGATCTAGGTTTATATCATAGAATAAATAGAAATGCTGCATGTATGGGTTTTAATTCTACAATAGATTGGGTTAAAGAATTTATAAAAGAATTTTATAAATTAGCTCTTATAAAAGATTGTATTGCACCAGAAGGTTCCAGTCGTAGTAATCATCGGCAAGACCAAGCTGTATTTAGTATTCTATACTATCAATATCAAAGTAAATATAGATTTAATGACAATCCATACATTGAACGTTGTTATACTATACATAATGATATTGATTGAATTTATTATTAACTTTAAAAACATATTTTCTTCCATTTTTCTTGAAATAAATCATCCATTTTTACATTTCCAATTCTATATCCAAACCATTTTGCGGGATAATAAATTAAAGTATCATTACTATCACAATTATATTTACATTTATTCATATATGCCGCCCACCAGCTAAATGTACTATTTGCAATAATATTATGATGACATAAAGACATAATTATCATTTCTTCCCAATCATCTATTATAATCGTAGAATCATTATTATTTTCTGTAAATGGAATAAATAATAATTCATCTAATATTCTAGAATTAGATTTAATCATATTAATTTGTTCATTTACATATAATATATCACCTTTCTCAAAAAAATATAATACATTCCAATCATTTTTACCAGTATCTTCTATTAATGTTTCTAGAGCCTTTATATAATATTGTATAGGCATAAGAGGATGATATTCTTGTAATTTAGCATAATCACCTACTCTAAAATGAAGTGAAACAGTATTAGAATAATCAATTTCTATATTAGAAGATAACATTTTAAGTTTTACCTCATTTTTAATAGTTTCTAGATTTAATAGATTAAATAAATAATCTTTATTCATATCAAAATACTTATAGGATTGATAATAACCAAATAGCTTATGTATTTCTTTCGATTCATCTGGTAATGGTAATTGCAATGGTGTATAATGAAATTCAGCTTCTTTTAATAATATTTGTTTTTCATTTGTAAGTTTTTTAAATGTAGATATATCTTTTAAATATTTAAATATAGTATTCCAATAATCTAATTTTTTATTATCACGTAATACATCTTTATCTTCAAAAAAATAAGGCAAATTATTATTATATGAATATGAAATTAATGTAAATATCTGGAATAATTGATTACCCAATCCACCTCTAATATCTATAGTAATCATTATATACTATATACTATATACTATATACTATATATAGTATATGTATCCAGATATAAAATTGATACTTCTAAGTAATAAATATATAGTATCCTTTATGTTAATATTATTTTATACTCTAAAAAAATTGAAAATAATACCATAAGAAAATTCTAATTATATAAATAATTATATATTATCATATAAATCATATAATGAGTAATGATGCAGAATTTGAAAGAATACTCGAACAATCAATTAATTATGATTCTAATCAGCAAAATGCTAGACAAATAAGTACATCAGAATCAGGTAATATATTATCATTATTCATAAATATAAAAACAAAAGGTGAATGCCTTATATGTTGTGATGATAATAAAATAACTATTAAATGTTGTCAATGTACAGCTATATATTGTAAAGAATGCTTTATAAAAATTGCATCAGAATTTAATAAATGTTCAACATGTAGTATTGATATTAAAGCAAATTATAGTAAAATTAAAGACCATAATGAAGATATACAAAAGAAAGAAGAAGCTAGAATCGCAAGTATAAATTCTCAACGAAATACGAGCTCAATTGCTGAATCTAGAGTTAATAGAAAAGCTCCTATTATTCCAGTAAGATCATCAGCTCCAGTAGCTTCATCATCTAGAAATGTTTCACATAAAGCTCAAAAAAATGATAATACAGAAGATTTATTTTTGGAAGATTTAATAAATAATAAGATATATAATATTGATTTTAAGAGCTATGTTACTAATACATCCATTCCAGTACCTAATTTTAGATATGATTGGAATTATATTAATAAAGAATTAACATTTTATCCATTATGTAATAATCAAAATGATATGTTAAATATAACTATTAAATATGACATTCTAGATGCTCGATTCCAAGCTGAATTTTATCCTTGGATTCTGGAGTTACTAAAGAATTCATTAAATATATTCAAGTATAAATGGAATATTATTGCTATTAAAATTAATAATTTTACAGTAAATAATGAAAATCTTAAAAAAAAATTAATAAGTGAAATTATTGATATTTGTAAAATATCACAAGCCTAATTTAAATTAATTCAAATCAATTCTTGAAATAGCCCATTTTAATAAGGGCATTTTTACTTGTATCTTGTTCTGCTTTTTTTATATCTTTACCTTTACCTTCACTAATTACCTCTTTATTATTAGGATTAATTAAATTCATAGTAATAATAGTTTCACCTGTTCTAGATACATCATTCTTAATAACTTTAAATATAGGATTATATTTATTAATCCTTTTAATCAATTTAATAATTTTATTTTTATAATTTCTATCATCCAGAATAAAAGTTGTCATATCAACCTGACTAGCCTCATCTTCTATAAGATTAATTAAAAAGAGCTCGGTAACTTGATAACCTGCTCCAGACATAAAGGAACTCAAAAAACCATGTTTATCATTATTAAAATCAAGATATATAGCAGCAATAAAAGCTTCAAAAATATCACAAAGAATTTTATCCTCATCTCGAGCATTTTGTAAATCATCTAATGTTCTACCAATAATCAAATAATCATGTAATCCAATAACCTTTGAAAGGTGGCCCAGAGTTATACGATTAACTAAATTCATCTTCATAGTAGAAAGGAAACCCTCCCGCTGATCTGGATAACGTCTATATAAATAACTTACTATAATATTTTCAATTACGGCATCACCTAGGAATTCTAGGCGCTCATATGATCGCTCCCGCAATAAAACACATCCATCGGGATTCTTAACAATTTTCATATTATCACGGGAACAAACTTCCTTAATTTTAGAAATAGTATAACTTTCATGTACCATAGCATCCTGATATAATTCCAAATTATTTATATTCTGGAAAACACCATATTTCTTTAATATATTTTGTACCACATTTTTAGTTAATAATTTATTTACTTTATTAAATGGATTAATGTATCCAGATACGATTTCATCTGATGTTGCTACCAATTCAAAGGAAACCTTATTATAATTAATAACCTCTGACATTTTTACTTCTGGACTTGTATTGATTAAAATTACTATTTTAGATTATATTATAATATATTTATGTTCCTTTTAAATCAATTTTTAATCACATGAAAATATTTTTACTTAGAGATATAAAAGCAGCTTTTTATAAAAAAGCCGCACCAAAAATACCCTTCGGGACAGCTTGTTTGTAATATACATATACATAATCTTAAAATGGATTGTAGTGAAGGTTTATACATGATTCATACTAGAGAATTTTATAATACTAATCAGCCTATATTCAAAGTTGGTAGAAGCCATAACCTAGATAACAGAATTAAGCAATATCCTAAAGGATCCAAAATTATTTGTATGATAAATTGTATAAATTCTATACTCTATGAAAAACAATTATTATCATTATTTAAGGATAAATTTATACAAAAATTAGAATATGGTAGTGAATATTTTGAAGGCGATAAGAATACTATGATTAGAGAAATATTTAAATTTATTGATAAAATGATGAAAGAGGAAGAGGAGGCTGGAAAGGTTAAGGAGGCGGCTGGGAAAGTTAAGGAGACGGCTGGGAAAGTTAAGGAGGTGGCTGGGAAAGTTAAGGATGCAGTTGGAAAGGTTAAGGAGGAGGCTGGGAAGGTTAAGAAGGAGGCTGGGAAAGTTAAGGAGGCGGCTGGGAAAGTTAAAGAGGAGAAAAAAGATGATAAAAAGATTTGTCCAAAATGTAATCATACTTTTAAATATCCAAGTATGCTAAAAACACATTTTAAAACTTCATATCATTGTTTATTAAATGAAAAAGAAATAAATTTATTTTTTAATCCAACTTTAATCATAAATGAAAATAAATGTAATAAATGTAATAAAGATTTTAAACAAAAATGTTCTCTCTTCCGACATCAACGAAATATAAATTGTAATGAAACTCAAACTATTATAAAATAATAATAATTAAAATATTTTATAAATTTTTAAATATTTTTATAAAAAATTTTTTTTTTTATTTTTTCAAAACCTTCCCCTCTCGTGAAAAAATGGACACAAAACATTGTTTTACGCGCATATAATAAATAATATCATATATCAAAACGAACAAAAAATTTATCAACTTTATCAACTATATATAGTATTACCCTTGTTATTAAGATTTATAAAGACATACAAATGGACAACAAAACCATCATCTTGTCCAATTTGTTGTCCAAAATTCAAGATAGAAATATAATAATATATTTAAATATATATATTTATAACTTAACAATAAATTTAAAAATTTGTTAAGTTTAAAAATAAAATATTTATATATAGTAATAATATAAAATATAAAATATAAAAATATACAATATAAAAGTATTTAATATAAAATTAGTTAATATAAAATTAGTTAATATAACTATCTAGAAATGAGTTCTAAAATTTGTCCAAAATGTAATTATGATTTTAAATATTTATCATTACTTAAAAGACATTTAAAAACATCAGTGAGATGTATTTCTACAGATGAATATATTGCTAATTATATTTTAACATATAATGTAAATATAGAACAATTATTTTTATGTACTACTTGTAATAAAAGTTTTAAATACAATACATCATTATATAAACATAATAGAGTATCAAAATGTATGAAAAATAGAAAATTAAATTTGAATTCAGTAATTGAAGATAACACTATTCCAAATTCTACAACATCTCAAATTCCAACTCTTATAAATAATACAACTAATAATAATACTACAAATAATACTAATAATATAAATAATACTATAAATAATAATACTATAAATAATAATACAATAAATATTCAACATATTAATCCTTTTGGTTTTGAAGATGTTAGAGCTATACCAATTCATGAAATGAAAACTATTTTAGTTACAGGTCAAGAAGCTGGATTTAAAATTATAAAAGCA
>Ga0114966_10001849_pt1 | contig 19238 bp, 20 predicted proteins | sample M_130207_XF_Meta_FD_87029 | JGI IMG/M metagenome (GOLD analysis project Ga0114966, IMG submission 87029) | Freshwater microbial communities from Lake Montjoie, Canada to study carbon cycling - M_130207_XF_MetaG | ecosystem: Environmental > Aquatic > Freshwater > Lake | place: Lake Montjoie...
AACCTACAAACTCAACTTAATGAAGAAAGTAAAAAGCAATCAGACGCAATACAATTAACTCAAAGTTCTAATAGAAGATCTAGAAAATCTAAAACAGCATCTAATAAGAAAAATGCGACTAGAAATAAAACCTCTGCTAAAAAGGCAGTTGAGAGAAGAGAATATCTAAAAAATCAAATTAAACAAATAGATACAATATTACAATCACCTACAATATTACAATCACCTACAGATACTAGATGGGGAGAATCACGACATCAACCACCACCTGGCCCTCCACCCCAACTTAGTCGACCTTTAGTTTTCCCTCAATACAATGGCATAACAGTATCAGATGTAAATAACAATGAAGAGAATAATAGAATAACACATCAAAAGGAGTCAAATGACGCCGCCATAAGAGTAGCAGAAAAAGAAGCAAAAGAAGCACAACAATCAGAAATGAAAAAAATTGAAGATATTATAGAATCAACTCCAACTTACGTACAACAGAATTTAAATGACTACACAGCAAAAAATAAAAACACTATTAAAGAATTGTTTCCTACAAAACGTACAACCTTTATTAGTCCAACCGACAAGACACATTATAATGAAGAATATGCCGCACAAGATAGAGAAAATACAAACAATATTGAGGAGGCAATTAATAAAGTAATAGAAAATCAACATACATTATCACGTGATGATATAGGTATATTTAATACGTTTATACAAGATAAAATTAAAAAAGATAAAAATTATAATAAATATGTATCTTTTTTCTTAAATAAAGTTAATTCATTGATAACAGTAAAATATGTTAGAGATTCGGACTTAAAAAATAAGACACATAATACAATAGTTAACGTTATTAATACATTTTTGAATAAAATACATATTGATGACAAACTAAAAACAAAATTAACTACAAAAATTAAAGATTTAAATATACAATTTACATCACCTTCAGCTATCGAAGTACCTGTAGTAGCACAAGAACCAACACAACCTACACCATTACATGCTATAGACTTTGGAAAAGGTTCTTCTAGTAGTGCTGTGCCAGTGGCGCTTGTGCCACGATCACTATCAGCATTAGAGGCCTTAACTAGATTAGGTCCTACAGGCACCCCTTTACAACCAGCTCAACAACAGAATTTAAATAAAGAAATAGATAATATTCTTAAATTGACAACACTTGAAGACAAATTACTACAGCTAAATTTAATTAAGACAGAGGAAATAAAAAAGAAGAATAAACGTATAACAGATGCTCAAATTGAAAAAATAGATGCTCTCATTAAACAATATACTGATGAAATGATAAAAAGAGATACATTTATAAAGAGTTACGATAAATTACATACAGGTGGCAAAAAAACCTCCAAAAGACATCCTATTCGTCGCACCTTTAAAAAGAAGAATCGTCGTCAATCTAAAAGAAAAAATCTTTCTAGAAAGAAACAACGTAAATGAACTATAAACTAGTATAATATTCTAAAAAAACTTAATGTATAAATTTAATTATATATTAAGATTTTTATAAACAATTTTATAACTAAAATCTAAGTCTACTCCCTTTTCTCACAAGCAGATCCATCATAAAAAGAACAAAAATACCACTGGAAATAAACATTAAGAGCTCAGAAGTAACTTGCTCAGGTGATACGGTATTCATATCATCTAAACGCGCCCATAACTTATCCAACTTCTTCATAATTTCATCATTTGATGTATCCCCATTAAATTGGGTCGGTGGCATGTAGTATTTACCACCAGGTGGTGGTAGTTTTTCAATAAAAGAAGTCTGCGCACCACTTGTAGTAAGTGGCTTCCAAAACATATTGACAGATGGATTTGGAAGAGACTTGGTGGAGCCAGCACGGGCTACGCCTGCTTCTTCGAAAGCTGTTAGAAAGTCCGGTTGAAGACGGTAATTCGGTACATCATCAATGTAATCTGCGAATGCTTCTCCATCAGGATCGGCCCCAAAGAACTTTTTACGTCCAGGGCATGGTTTTTGCGATTCCGTCGTTCCTGGAATATTTAAAGGAAACTCAGCTTTAATTAAATCTCCATTAAGATCATCATTATTACGTGGTACGAATGGCTCAAGAGCATAAACGGAACTATGTTCTCTTAGCCCAGTGGCTGGATTCATCGGTGGAATAATTGGTAATTTATTCAAGTGTTGACGATCCGGATCTCTATCGGTGACTCTATCGGTGACTCTATCGGTGACTCTATCGGTAGTAATATCAAGATATTCAGCCGCCGGCCCCTTACAACGTCTGGCTTTCCGCCGCTCTTCCTTTCTGGCGGATCTTGTGGCATAATCAGTGGCACATCCCGGAGATGGTGCGCCTCCAATAGCCTGAAAAGCGTCATCTAAAGAACAATAGTTCATCTGCTCTACTACCAAAAGCAATCATTCTTATATCAGAGAAATGAACCTTACTAAACTCGGATTTAGCTCCTGGATAATTATATTGAATGTATTACTTTTAGTTACACTTTTATACCTAATATCCATAAATCCATCTAATTCAATTAACTTTATAGAGGATACTAAACAAAAGTTATTTAACGACAGCTGTAAAGTAAAGCCCCAAATCAATTCTAGTAATATCGCACAAATGCCGAACGGTATGCCATTTAATTGAGTAAGTAAGGCGTATGCCATTTAATTGAGTAAGTAAGGCGTATGCCATTTAATTAAATCTATAACAGAATTAAGCAGAAAGATGAGTCAGCAACAACCTCAAATGCTTTTACAACATGGTGGAGTAATTAATTCAATTAACCTATTTATGATGAATATGGACTCCCCTGCTACTCTTATTTATGGCGCATTACTCGTGCTACTAATTGTATATTCCTCCGTTATTCCATCCGAATACCGTGCTTTTGCCGACTCGCTACTCGGTAGAGTCTTCGGTGTAGCAATTGTATACGGAGTTGTTGAAACCCTCGGATGGGTCTACGGCCTCTTAACCGCTATCGCATTCCTCTTAATCATTAACGGTGCCACTCGTATTGATACATCTATGCTAGAAGCATTTGATGGTGGCGGTACGGTTAGTGAAAAGAGAACTATTGGTAAAAAGTGGTTTGTTGAACGAGTATTAGGTGAAAATCCTACAAAGATTGCGACCGACAAGGTTACAACTACCGCAGTTGAAACATAAGGTCCACAGGCTCACCCTTAGGGCTTTGCTAAATGTTATAATAGAGATGAGAACCTGGCCTTCGTTTTTATCCTTTCAAGGAACAACTGATGGTATTTTTCGAGCTATAGCTGTTATTCTAGCAGGAATTGTTATTGTCCGCTATAGTACATTATTTGAGGAGGAATACACTAAAAAATTAACTGCTTTATACATTCACCCCTGGTGGCGTATTCTTGTAGTACTATTATTGATTAGTTCTGCTATTTGGTGCCCACGTGTAGGTATTCTTATAGCACTTCTTGTATTTTTTTACCTTAGCGACATGAATACACTAATTACACCCTTTTCTGAAATCTAAGGCACTTTTTCTCAAAAAGCGTTAGGATGAGTCTTCCGGCTGCAATGTCCGCGCATGCAATAACAGCTATGGCTCCTTTTAATCCAATGGATGGATTTTTACAAATTTTTAACTCAAATCCATACTTCATTGGTATAATGATGCTTATTCTGAATTTGGGCGGACGCTTCATTAGTTTAGAAGTTACTAAGAACCAAGAGCAATTCCTACAATTACCATGGGTTCGCAGAGGACTTATATTTACAGTCCTATTCGTGGCAACACGTAATATATGGGTCGCATTCTGGGCAACTCTTACAGTTATACTGTTCCTAGGCTATTTATTTAATGAGAATTCTGCATTATGTATATTTGGACAAGGAGGAAAAGCTGGTTCCAAATGCGGTGACGGTAAAGATGGGCCAAAACCAGGTGAGGGAATGACGCCCGAAGAGAAAGAGATTCTACAACGTCTAAGTTCAAAGGCACAACGATATCAAACTGGTGGCGCTAATAGTGGTAGTTCAACTAAAAATCCTGAGCAATTAGCACTTAATAAATCTCTAAAAATGTCCACACGTCTCCCAACTGAAGAAGAAGAAGATGTGCTTCACACCGATATCTACGCGGCAAATCTATCCTTATTACGTAATTCAAATTAGTCTAATTTTCTTATACAATATCGGATCTAAATCCATACTGTACGCGAAGTATAATTAACATAATCTATAGGCAATTTCATGTCAAGTGTTATAAATGATTCATCGCTTCCATGTATGAAAATATTAAACATTCCGTTAATAAATTTTTTAGTATTTTTTTCATATACTATTGTCATTTGGTCTAATCTATACATACCAGGACTATTATTAATTTCTAATAGAAACAGTTTTCCAGTTTCATCTACTAATATGTCATGTGCCAATAGGGCATATAATACCCATCCATTATATTGTAGTTGTTTATAGTCCATATTTGGTAAAACAAGGGATTTTTCTATCAAATCATATACTTCTGGCATTAATCTGTGTATATCTGGAAATTCGTCTGATATATATGTTGTATGATTTGCCGACGATTTATTTACGGAAACATTTGTTATATGACTTTTAATATCACTAAAATCGGTTGTATTATATATATTTGTGGCTGCTAAAATATTACAACTATTAAAAATGTGAACTTTTTGGTTTAATATTATTAAATGACTTCTCAGATGAAACTTATATTTACCGAATAATAACATAGGATTACATATATATTCTTGTAATACCCATCGTTTATTAAGATGTACAGGATCAAGTATTAGTCTAAAATCATCTATACTATTTATAATATGGACATCTTTGGCTGAATAGCCATCTTCTAACTTTAATATCCATTTTCTAGCCGATATTAAATTATTAAATTTTTCATATGATTGTGCTGTAACTATATGTGTTTCTGGAAATATATCTAGATCGCCAGCGCATTCTGATAAGGCCGCCTTATTTGCTAAAAAACAATTTAATCGATCTGTATATTTTGTATGACCGATTTTAATTACAGATCCATGTTGTGTCATAAAATAATCTGGATATCGTGGATATAATATCTTTACAACATAGTTTGATAAATTACTTGTGCTTTTGTTTTCAGTTATCCATTTTTGAATTATAATATCCCACGTATTTGAAAAGAATATCATTTTGCTCTTAAGCGACTTACGTGATATAAGTCGCTTTAATTCATTATCTTCATATGCAGACATATTTTTAAAATCATATGATGTAAATTTAAAATAGATTAATTTGGGATCCATTCTATATACTATATATATGTATATATGACATAATATTTAGGTAGCAGATCCTATTACTATTTCACGTATGATGTTTTCTGTATCTATATAATTATATCAGATTGATATAATTCTTGTAGAAGTTATATTACAAGATTATATTTAGACCGATGAACATTTAAAACCGGCACTTAGCGGGGCTTTGCCCCGCTATTTGTCGGCCTATAATGTTAATCGACCGCCGGCAAACGAACATTTTAAAATGTTCGTTGGTCTAATTAAATATAGGACGATATTTAGTCTATACAGTATAATTAACATAATCTGTAGGGAGATCCATGTCAAGCGTTACAAACGATTCATCATTCCCACGTATAAAAATATTAAACATCCCATTGATGAATTTTTTAATATGTATTTCGTATACTTCTGTCATCTGATCTAATCTATACATACCAGGTCCTGAATTAATTTCTAGTAAAAATAACTTTCCATATTCATCTATTAATATATCATGGGCAATAAACGCGAATAAATTCCATTTATCGTATTGTATTTTTTTATATTCCTTATTTGGTAAAACGAGGGATTTTTCTATCAAATCATATACTTCTGGCATTAATCTGTGTATATCTGGAAATTCGTCTGATATATATGTCGTATGATTTTTTGCCGATTTATTTACCGCTACATTTGTTATATGACTTTGTATATCACTAAAATCGGTTATATTGTATATATTTGTCGCTGCTAGAATATCACAGCTATTAAAGACATGTGCCTTTCCATTTAATAATATTGTATGACTTCTCAAATGAAATTTATATTTATCGAATAATAACATAGGATTACATATATATTCTTGTAATACCCATCTATTATTAATTTTTTTATGATTTTTAATAATATTAAAATCCTCTATACTATTTATAATATAAACATCTTTGGCCGAGTTACCATCGTCTAACTTTAAAATCCACTTTCTAGCCGATATTAAATTATTGAATTTTTCATACGATTCCGCTGTAACTATATGTGTTTCTGGAAATATATCTAGATTTCCTGCGCATTCTGTCAAAGTTGCCTTATTTGATAGGAAGAAATGTTGACGATCTGTATATTGTATACCGTCTACTTGAATTACATATCCCATTTGTCCCATAGAATATCCATTATCATCACGATCTATTAGCTTAACTGTATATTCTGCTAAATTACTTGTATATTTTGTGTCGTATACCCATTTATCAATTATACTATTCCATTCATTTAGGGTTGATTTTATATTATATGTTATGGGTGTATCAATATTTATTACATCAGCTTTCTTAATTATATAGGAATGTGATCCTAAAGTATAATATATATTATGTATCATTTCTATTATATTATATTATATTATATTATATTTTATATATAATATAATATAATATAATATTTTAGACCGATTAACATTTCAAAATGAATGCGAAGCGCGTTGGTCTAAATCATATCTATAAGTTGAGAGTCATTGTATTTGCGACTGGAATGGCGGCCTTTCGACGGCCTCGACGTTGCCCACTTGTTCCAGTACGAATGCTTTCAAGTTGACTTATCTCATCATCCGAATGAAGACTTTGTAGTTCGGCCGCCGCCCTCATCGCGGGCTGCTGTGTAAAATCAATGCCAGTGGAAAAATTAGACATCATATCCTGATTTATATCAAGTTCTGCGGAACGGACCTCTTGGAATGTTTTTAATATATCATCCACCCCAGATGGTCCTCTCATTTCACGGCGTTGTACTGGCATTACCGCGGCAGCCGCCATATTTTGTGGCATCTGAGGCATCGGTGGCGACGCCTTATTATTAGATGATTGATAAAACGAACCTGTATTTGAAGGTTGCTGTTGCTGTTGCTGTTGTTGCGGCGGCATACCCATTGCCGCCCCCATAAAATTACCAAAACCTGATCCTGCCTGATTTGCGGCAGCGGCCGCAAATTGTTTCGCCAAATCAGGATTATTTTTGAAAACATCACTCGGTCCCATACCTGCCATCTTCTGACGAAAAAATGAATTACTCATGTGAAACATAAATCCACTTCCAACTACCGACATTAGTAGCTTAGCCTCAGGTGGCATATTGCCGCGACCCTTGTATTTGTCATAGAGTTCTTCAAAGACATCGTCATAGTCCTCAATATTTTCATGTACGGATTCGGACCATCCGTCGAGCTGCCAATCCGCAGGATTGAATTTACCATTAAGAAATTCAAAACCGGTTACAATACCCATAAGACATTGACGCTGAAAACGAATAGAGCCCTCTAGATTCTTGGCATCAACTAGACGATCATATTCAAGCTGAATTTCTTCCAAGTTATTATCCATACTAAAATGCTTGCTGAGCGTATATCCCTTCGTTTCAAGACGATTTAGCTTATTAATGAGATCAATCTTCTTTTTGCGTTCTTCCTCTGGATTCATTCGAGTCGCTGCGGCCAAACTAATAGATGGTCCAGTAGCCGTTTGATCATTTGAAAATCCATCTATCAAATCCTTATTAATTGAAATCTCTGGCAAGGATCCATTAGATCCTGATGGAATATCAAAAGAAATAGCATCTAGGGGTTCTAAAGTACTAATACCTATATCTCCAATTGGTTCAAAGGCTGATACATTTGTGGAGCCATTATTAGCCGGACGAGAACTGACACGACTACTAGTTAAAAGGCTGGCGCCCAGGTCATCGCCGAGATCTTCGCCACTGAGCTCAATAACATTACCGATATTTGAACTAATATGAATATCAGATGAACCTAAATTTTCAACAAAGTTGTGCATATCACCAATTGTTACACTTGGGCCACTCATATGTCTTTTTCAATCATTTCTTTTTTAAGCACTATAAATCACGCACTTAGACAGATGAACATTTAAAACCGGCACTTAGCGGGGCAAAGCCCCGCTATTTGTCGGGCTATAATGTTCGTTGGTCTAATCTTATATTATGCGTTTACGCTTATAGTATACGTATTGATAACCAACTAAGACATAACCCTAAAAATGCGCCCATAAATACTTGATTAATTGTATGGCATTTCTTCAAATATCTTGATATCATGATTAATGCCGTATATATTATCAAAATTAGTTTAATATATATATTATCGTATTGTTGGTAATAAAATCCCAAAATAAATGCTGCCTCAGCCGAGTGTGATGATGGCATACCGGGTCGACCAGACTGGTTTCCATCATTACATAGTAAATTACAATTCTTAGCACCCTCAGGACGTGGGCTTAGATCCCCTATATAAAAGTATTTCAATGTCTCTGATATAAAAGTTGTTCCGATTACTCCTAAGAATGCCTTAAAATGTATTACATTCTTAGTATTAATATATAACACAGGGGGAATTATATAAAGCAATAATACGGACGCTGATATTAAATCAACGATATCCATTCCTTAGACAAACAAACATTTTAAAATGAAGTCTAGAAGTCTAGAAGTCTACGCACATACAAAGTGCGTCAGCCATGTCCGAACGTTTTATCGATTTTTTCCATTCCTCATAAATTGTGGGATTTACAACGGATCCGTCATCAAATATAGTTCTCAGACGCTCTTCTGATTTATTTTTTCTGTCTTTATATCCCTCATCGCCCGCCGTAGCGCCTACCACTTTCTTTTTGGCGTGAACTAGATGATAGTCTGGGGTTTTATTATTGATTAAAAATTTCTCTCTTAGCGTTGCAAAGAGTAAGACCTGTACAGATTTCATATGTGGATTCTTAAAAGCTGGCTGATTCTCTAGTAGAACATGTGTACAATCTGAGAATAGATCCCACTTCTCTTGAACAAACTTTCTTAAGGCGTCGTGAATGAGTTCTAAGCTAACTTTGGATGCATTAGCCTGTTTTGGTTGCTCAAAATGCCCTGTGAATTTCTTATAAAGGGCTTCCAAATAGTTATCTTTATTAGTGCTATTATTTGCTAGAACACAGTTATGTGTTTTAACGAGCTCTTTAAGAGTTTTAACAGGTGGTAGTTTCTTAGCATCAAGTTCCTTAAGAATTGTATGTGTTCCAGGAATATGCCGTTTACAATACACATTATCGCCCGCTTTATACGATGCCTTAAAAGCACATATGAAACATTTCACATGCTCAACGGGTTCTAAAATATTACAGTTTTCAAGCGCTATGATATTCTTTTTATTTTCAAGAATACAAAATGCTAAGTTTTTAATGCCAATATCAAATGCTATAACCTTGGTGAAGGCCATTAATATATAATTGTAATTATGGTTTATATTCTGAGTAAATAACATTAATCAGAATAATATTGCTCGAAGTGGGAGTCGAACCCACGACTTACGCTTTTCATATACTATTATTAAGTATAATTCATAAGAGCGTCACTCGACCAACTGAGTTTCACGAGCTTTAAGGAATTTCTTCCTATATAGTTATAAGAATGAGTCTTTAAGTTATTAGATTATTTTGTAGGGAATTTTCCACGTTGCGAATTTCGCCCGCCTTCATAGTATGAAGTTATTCCAATATTCTTACGATTACTACGAATTTCGGCCATTGTAGGATCATAAGTAAAGGTTCCAAAAAGGCTAGGGCATGGTACATTGGCGCGCTCAATACCTATACCATTTTTGAAGCCGGTCGGATTAATCTCGGAATAAAACGGATTGGAATGTACAATGCCAGCAGGCGGAGGAATTGTGTTGGCCATCGTTAGCGAGGCGCCAGTCCATTCCACTTGTCGTCTGCGTGATTCATCCATAATTTCCTCACCATGATGAATTAGCCAGAGTTTAGTATTATATTGGGCATCTGGGCGAATATTTTTGCTACATTTCGGTCTATAATCGGTTACCAGGCGCGCATCCTGTAACGGCGCTGCGTAGGCTGGATAGCGGGTGTCTCTGGCGGGATAAACATCTTTGACAGGTGGCATATAAGCCTTTTGGGCGGCCTTATATTCTGTACCAAATGGAGGATTTGGGTATAAATTTGGGCTATGCTGCATTCCACTGCTACTAAATCCAGATTGATTAAGTTGCGACATCTATCTTTACCAATTATTTTGCTTATTAAATTAGACCAATATTTTAGACCGATGGTCATTTGAAATGCCCATCGGTCTAAAATGAATGCGATGTTCATTAGTCTAAGAAGATTCTGTGTTAAGAAAAGACCCACTAGTTTCGAGAAAAGAGCTAGAATCACTCCCTAATAGAGCTGAACCGGGTTCAACAGCGGTGGAAGATCGATCAGATGTTTTAAGAGCTTCAATAATTGACCCTTTTTTCATGGTACTCGCCCCACTAATTCCACGAGTTTTAGCAAGTATATGTAGCTCCTTCAATGTCATTGATTCATAATTGGCAGACATGCGTGTGACCGTTTCCTTAGAATCTTTAGATTCTGGTTCCATGTGTACATCATCTAGTGGCGCATATTCTGTATTTTTATTCTCGGAACTAGTATTTGTATTAGTGCTGCTGGTTGTATTTAAAATGGCGCCACTAAGAACAGCTCCTACCACTTTTATGGGGCAGTTATTAGCTGCTTCGCTAGCATCTTCTTCGCTAGCATCATCATTAAAAACTGCGTACCCGCCTTGAGTGGGACGGTTATCTTCAAGAAGATCAGATGCCGGTAGTTCTGAATATGATTTTATTTCAGCACTCATCTTGAGATCAAGCAAAATAGACTCTAAAAGGCTAATCTTCTGCTCAGCTTGCTGAAGACGAGTGTATAAATATAAGGCAATTGAACCAAATAATAGTACAAGTACTAATCCCACTGTAAGGGTATCACTTAGAGATGTCATTCTGGCATTCTATAAGGAATTTTCAAATGCTTTTTCACCGCGCCATTATTTCCAACACTACACGCTTTTGTAACACATTGATTATGCTAAAAGTAATCCGTTATTTCTTAATAATTCATCAACGCTACTCACCTTACAAATTCCCTTTTTCAACGAATACTCAAACTGAATATCACCATCCTCATTTATAGTCGCAGGACAGCACAACTTTTGGATATTTTTATCACACTTTTCCACTAATTCAAATAGATGCGTACTTATTACACTGACAATGTTATCCTTTTTCCACAATTGATTACAGTATATCTGACAACTACGCAAGGCATCAGGGGGGTTTGTTGAGTGATATAGTTCATCAATGAAAACTAGGATAGGTTCCGTAAATTGGAGAGTATTGGCAGTAAACTCAATTTCACGTTCAAAGCGAGATTTTGAGCCAGGAAGATCGTCTGGTTTTAAACAAACGAACATTTTTGTAAATGGCGTAGCAATTATAATACCTGGCGCACACCCGTAAGTATGCGCCAATAGCGCAGATATGGATAATGCCCTTAGAACTGTTGATTTGCCGCCCTTGTTAGGTCCAGTAAGTAGCGCATGCGTATTTTTATTGAAGTTGGCGCTAATAACTTTGCGGCTATTATATGGAACCTGAAAGTCGAACGTTGATGTAGCTCTAAAGACCGGTGTTTTGGATTTTACCCATACAACTGGGTTTATTTCCTCCTTATTTGCCAAAGCCATAATTACTTCAAGTGACCCGACATATTTGAGTGCTAGTTTGAAATAAGAAGAATTGAGCATAGCCGTAGCTGTAGCATCACGCTCTCCCTGAATTTCGGGCAGAGGGCACTTAAAGAAAGTAAATCCGTGTTCATTGAGTATTGTTTGTAAACGCATGTATAATGCCTTGAATCTTAATACTAATTTACCATTATCGGTAATAATATCGTCAATTGATTTCAGATGTTTGTAGGACCAATATGGCTGAATAATTCCTTGTATAAATGTGACAATAACAATGCCGAATTGTTTTAAGAAATTAACGGGAGATATTGATCCTAAAACGGATTGATCTGTGGCATTCGGATCCATTAATTTCCCCGAAACCATCGAATGCAGAATGTTTATATAATTATTGAATGTGATTGGTATATTAAATGCGAATTTAAGTACAATATAAGGCGCTAAAAGTGTTAAAAATGGAATAATGAAAGATATACCTGGTATAAAGTAGACGCGAATAAATGACCACGATGATAAAATAAAGGGAATGAAATTGAGCGGTTTTAGGATTGGTCTAAAAAAAAGAATCTCACTATATGACTCCTTTTCAAGTTCAGAATCGTTTGTTATTAGACTATTCAGCCTGTTTTCATTCTCTGAAATCTCCTTAAATATAGCATTACATTCCATATAAAATGCGGGATCACGCTTAAATGCCTCTTTAAATCGCTTAAATCGGTTACTTAACGAACTTAACTTTTTAAAATCAGAATTCCACTCATCTACTTGTTTGTTCAGGCATTGTATACTTGCCTTGGTTTGAAGCCCTATCCAATCGGAAAACCTGTCAGTATTAATAATGGACTCTGCTGAACTCATCTTATGACAAATGAATTAATTTTAATTTAATATAAAACACGGCTTTAATCAAAAATTGAACTCTCTGAATAGAAATGATATTACGAGGATTACTAGACAGCTTAAAACTTAATTAATAGTTAAACATTAAATGGCGACGACAGTCCAAGATATCCAGGTTGTCCGTGGCCTAAGGATAACCGTAGGGAGAGAAATGAACCTTCCAGCTAATATTCTTAACTCAATTGAGACAATTCACAATTGTATTAAGAGTGGAACAGATCTTAATGGTTGGAAGAAGGTAGATTGGCGCGATAGTGGTCGTGAAACCAATCATACTAAGAGTGCTACTCAATATAGATCTGGTTCTGGTTCTAGATCTGGTTCTAAATCTGGTTCTTATACTGGTTCTGGTACTGGTTCTGGTACTGGTTCTTATACTGGTTCTGGTACTAGTTCTGGTACTGGTTCTTATACTAGTACTGGTACTGGTTCTGGTACTGGTTCTGGTACTGGTACTGGTACTGGATCTCTATCATATTCAGTTCGTGGAGGTAATAGTTTCTTTAATAATCGTCAATCAGCTGATCAATCTAAAAATAAGAGTAGTACCAGTAGTAGTACCAGTACCAGTAATAGTACCAATAGTACCAGTACCAGTAATAGTACCAGTAATAGTACCAGTAATAGTACCAGTAATAGTACCAGTAGTAGTAATGGCATTACTAGTGGAGGACATTATGCTTTTAATAATCGTGTCAAGAGTGTATTGAGAGAATGTATTATATCTGATCCACCTGCTAGTATACCTTTGACAAATACTATTACAATGCCATCTACGGAAGCTACACACGAAGGATTTCGAACAGTCCATACAAAATATGTCAGCAAATTTAAGAAAAACTCAGATAAGGTAGAAGATACAATCCTTAATAGAATTATTCTTGGAAAACTTAATAAATTTAGTGAGCTAAATTATGATGAAATTAAGGAGTTTATTACTCATATTATTGATAATGGTCAAACCGATATGATTAAATGCTTTATGAAATTAGTATTTGAAAAAGCCGCAAGTGAAGAAATCTTTTGCCCTCTGTATGCGAAACTATTAAGTGAACTTAGCACGCGTTTTCCAGTATTACTGTCAGAAATGGCTAATCTATATTCTCTATATATGGCTATATTTGAGGAAGTGATAGATACTAAGGCTGAAAACTACAATGAAGTATGTCTACGAAATGTTGAAAAGAAGTATCGTCGCGGCTATTCACAATTTCTGGCAGAGCTAATAAAGTATAATGTAATTGATACGGATATATTTATGAAAACTGTTACAAAGATTATTACACAAATTGAGAATAATATTAAGATTGTCGAAGCTGTAAAAATTAATGAGGAATACGGGGATTGTCTAATGAAGATTATGAAGGCAATTCGAGAGGATAGTTATGGAGGCGATGACACTGATTTGACTAAGAGAAATATGATTGAGACTATTCGTCAAAGTCTTAAAATTGATATTATACATCGTATTCAGCGTCTTACTGAGCGTCATAGTGAATATTTGGGATTGAGTAATAAGGCACGATTTACTTTCTTGGATGTATATGAAAGTATTAAGAAATTTTAGATTGGAGGTCTAATATATTAATCAATATTAGAAATGAAAAGAAAATCAAATAAATTTAGATTGTCAATAAAGAAATATACGGCTTTCGCACCTAAAACAATTAAAGCGACTAAATCTGTTGCGATTAATGCTATTAAAAAAATTAATTTTTTAATGTGTAAAACAGTTAAAACAGTAAAGAATACTACTAAATCTATTGATAGGACAACGGCTAAAGCAATCCATTCTATTACTAAGAGACGTGGTCGTAAATAGATTAAATATGTAAAAATTGATTTAATTATTATATTGTTTATGTTACGAAAACGTGATTTAAACAATGTTTAAAATTAATAGTCTAAATAGAATGCCTAAATCTGATAATAAAAAATCCAAGAAAAAGAAGCTTTCAAAGAAAGCCCTTAAACGTAATGGTAATAACAATGACAATGACGACGACGATGATAATAACAGTGTTGATTCAAAAGGAAATATTCGTGACTTAATTGATTATGATAACGCATCTGAAGATATATCAGATTCAGAATCTGAATCTGAATTAGAACCCGAATATACATCAGATACTGATACTGAATCGGATGAAGATATGGTAGTTAGACAACCTTCTAAACGTTTACCAAGGGCAGCAGCAATAGTAGCCCGCAAAAAAGTAAACACTATTTTAGAAAAAGAATCTAAAAAGAACAAAATTATTTATAAACCCCCATCTAAACATAAGGATTCTGCTCGTATAACTCCGTCTAAACGTAAATTTCCCTTTAGTGGGTTAGACCAGAAACGCAGTTATAAACGTAGAAGTCCACAATCTAAAAAATCATCTGAAGACGAGGATGAAGAGGATGAGGACGAGGACGAAGATGAAGATGAAGAGGAAGACGAAGACGAAGATGAAGAGGAAGAGGAGGACGAAGAAGAGGATGAAGAGTATGAGGATGATGATGATGAAAGTGAATATATAAGTGATACGGAGGATGATGAGAAAGCAGATAATACAAATATTAGCAGAATCTTTCTTGCCTTAGGTGGCGGCAGCGGACCAAGAGATATACCAATGAAACCAAAAAAATACAATATGAAATTGGAGCCTGAAAATGCTAAGAAGTTTGTTAAACTTCTTTCAACCCCTGTTGAAGAGAATACTATTGATGAGCAAATTACACAATTTAAAGGGCTTACAGATAACAAGCAGAAAGACCTTATATATGCTCTTGAAAATCGTCCAGCTGTAAGTGATTCAGGTATTGATCTAATGCTTAAGATTCTAACTCTAAAATTACCTCCTGATGTACAAGCTATGATTCTCTCAAAATATAATAGTCTTCAGAGTCTTGATAAATCTAGCAATGAATATTTCAAACTGCGCGCCTGGCTAGATAAGGTTGTCAGTATCCCATTTGGAGTATGTAAAGATATTAATGTACGCTTGGAAGATGGTAGTGATAAATGTACCGAATTTATGAAGAATGCTAAAAAATGCCTAGATGATGCGGTATATGGACAGGATGAATCTAAACTTCAGATTATGCAGTTTATTAGTACAAAAATTGTCAACCCTGAACACCGCGGTCTTAGCCTTCTACTTGTGGGTCCAGCGGGTATTGGTAAAACCAGTTTGATTAAGAATGGAATTGCTAAAGCTCTTGGATGGCCTTTCCAGTTTATTTCGCTTGGCGGCGATTCTGATGCTAGTACATATACTGGTCATCAGCTGGTATATGAGTCGTCGCATTGCGGTAAGATTGTTAACTCTCTTATAGCATCAAAATCAATGAGTACAGTACTAATGTTTGATGAAATTGATAAACTATCTCAAACCCCTAAGGGTGAAGAAGTTATGAATTTACTTATTCATTTAACGGACCCAGTACAAAATACAGATTTTGAGGATAAATATCTAGCAGGTGTACCTATTGACCTTAGTAAGGTTATGTTTATATTTAGTGCGAATGATATTAATAAGATTGATAAAATTCTGCTTGATCGAATGATGGTAATTGATTTGAAGGGATATGACCTAAAGCAAAAGACAGCTATCGCAGAGCAATATCTTCTCCCTATGGCCTTAAAGGATGTCAATCTAACTGAAAGGATTTCCATCTCAAAGGATATTCTTACGTATATTATTAAAGATTATGCGAATGATGAAAAGGGTGTTCGTGAATTAAAACGTTGTATTGAACAGGTTACTCAAAAAATTAACATGTTGCGAATGTTTAATTCACCAGATCTTCCATTCTATATTAAAGACTTCTCATTACCATTTATTGTAAAAACGGATCATATTAAACTATTTATTAAGAAAAAGGAGAATTCAGATGCGCCGCCTTATGGATTGTATTCGTAGAATATTTTAGAGTAATAACTTTATTTTTATTTAGCATTTTCCTTAAGCGCTTTAAGAAGGCGTTTAACTAATTCTGCTTTTAGTCCTTTAATACTTAGACCACGCTCAGTCAGAATTTTCTTTAACTCATCTACCTTCATTTTGGCCACTGTATTAGACATGGTATTATTATGTAGCGATGTAACAGCTGCTGTGTCGGTTGGCGTTTGAGATTCTGCGACTAATCTTAAATTACGCTCTAAACTAGTTTCACGTTTAGGCGCTACTTGCGGCCGTTTTCTAGTACTCTGACTAGATGTTGCTGTCGACGCAGGTGCTACTTGTGGGCGGCGTCTAGTAGCATTAGTAGCTTGAGATTTAGATTGATTATTAAATTGTTTTTGAAGTGCCATAGCTATATTTCTATTTGTTGTATTTTTACCTTTGACCTTCTGCCCTGGCTTTAAAACTGCGTTTACGTTAGCCACTAGCTCATCAAAATCCTCTCTGCTAAGTATTTCTTTAACTGTATATGTTTTAGTTTTTTTGTCATATGTCAGTAGTATTGTATCATCAGAATTATTAAGTATTCCTACAGCGCCTAAGGCACTAGCTGCAGTTTTACCAGACCATTTAGAGCCGATTTTTGGTTTACTCATTTCTATTATTTATCAATATTAAAAATGCGTATATATTTTTAATGGGTATTGGTCTAATAAAAATATCTTTAGGCAGCTGAGCTATTTGAAGGCCCCACAAATTGCCCGTTTCAAATGACCAGCGGTCTAAGTATATGATAAAATAGGAACACTTCTATAATTAAATCGCATACCAAAGGTGGTATCTTTAATAAGAGAATATTGATGTTCTTTCTCCCATTCACCTGCAGACTCTAATGATAATTTAGGCGGAGTATGTCTTCTTGTATTTAGAGATCGTTGAGTCGGAGATCGCGGATCTAAAATAACACATTTGTAAGACCCTTCTAGAAGCTTACCCTCAGGGGTATTTTTTTTATCAAATATAATATGTATAGATTTTGGATTAATATAATCAAAATAACTATTCATATTATATAATATATATAGTTATTTTTTTAGGCTTTTATTCTATAAATATATAAATTTGAATACAATAATATAATGAGTGTTTGTTAGACAATGTCAATTATTGTGCTAAGGGGGTTTTCAAATTCAGGAAAGGATTATGTCGGGCAGATTCTTTGTGATAAATATAATTATAAACGATTTGCCTTCGCCGATTCTCTTAAAAAGATTGTCGCAAAAGATTTTAACTGCGCACTTGAATATCTTCATACACAAGAGGGTAAATTACAAGTGTGCCAGACAGATCAAAGTAAAAGAACATATCGCCAAATTCTCATTGATGAGGCATTACGTTTAAGAAAAATAGACACGGGTATATTTGCCAAACTCTGTTGTCAGGAAATACGTGGATTTAATTTTGTTCCTAATAAAATAGTTATAACAGATTGGCGAAATCCTAATGAATTACAAATTCTAATAGATATGTTTCCAGAATATACTATTATACCCGTTCATATTGTTCGTCAAGGACAGCTAGAAAGTCCAATTGATGATATTTCAGAGTATCATTTACTTAATCGAGTTAATGATTATACTATTATTAACAATATGGATGAATTAATACATAGAGAAATAGATATACTAATAACACTTAGTATATTACTAAACTATTAATTTTAGTAATATAAAGCATATTGTTAAAATTAATATAATGAAAATAGGTATTGCGATTCCGTGTTATATTAAACATATACCTAACCTACTTATTTTACTTAATTCTATAGAGGCACAAACAAGAAAACCCGAAGTAGTATCTATAAGCTGTTCATCTACACATTATCATCAATTTCCCATACTTAAGACATATAGTTTTTTAATTAGTGTAAAATTACACTTATACAAAAAAAGTCCCGCCGAAAACAGAAATATTGCGGCAGATAATTTAGATACAGATATTATATCATTTTTTGATGCGGATGATATTATGCATCCAAGACGAATAGAATTATTAGAATATGCTTTTTTGGAACCATGTGATATCGCACTACATAGTTTTATTTCAGAGGCTCAATTTGATAAAGACTTTCTAATTGATACAATAAATATTCAACGTAATCAATTACAACAATGTAATTCGGGTTGTATTGTATTAGATTATATAGCAAGAATCGCTCATGGACATGTAACAGTAAGAAAATCTATTTTTAATAAAGTACGCTTTCCAGAAGAGCCCGACTATTATTTTAAAGAAGATTGTATATTTTGTCATAGAGTGTTTGATATTTCAGATATCAAAACAGCATATTTAAATCACCCATTATCAATATATATTTCAAGCCAATCATGGTCAATTGAAAATAATATATATAATTAGAAATGAATGATTTTTATGAAAATAGATTTGTCGGCGTATGGTCCGAAAACTATTTAAAAAAATTAGCCTTTAAAATTGCGATATTCCTTCTTATTATTGGCGGTCTAAATTGGCTTTTAATCGGTCTTTTCAATATAAATGCTGTGTCGCGCATGTTTGGTAAAAGCGTTATT
>Ga0114966_10001850_pt1 | contig 19236 bp, 7 predicted proteins | sample M_130207_XF_Meta_FD_87029 | JGI IMG/M metagenome (GOLD analysis project Ga0114966, IMG submission 87029) | Freshwater microbial communities from Lake Montjoie, Canada to study carbon cycling - M_130207_XF_MetaG | ecosystem: Environmental > Aquatic > Freshwater > Lake | place: Lake Montjoie...
AGGATGTCGTGCAGGAGATATTCGTCGATTTGTGGAGGTCGGCGGACCGATTCGACCCGCTGGTCGCCGAGGAGATCACTTTCGTGGCGATGGTCGCCAGACGACGCGTCATCGACAGGCTCCGTCAGCGGTCGGTGCTGCCGCAGACAGCCTCGATTGACGACGCGGGCGTGTCTGGTGTGGTCGATGTCGCGGGCTGGGAGACGGTGGGCCAGCGGCTCGAACTTGGCGACGAGGCCCGGATCGCCGAAGAGCATCTCCAGCGGCTCAAGCCCGAAGAGCAGCAGATGCTTCGGCTTTCGATCTACGACAACCTCTCGCATGCGGCGATCGCCGAACAGACGGGCTTCCCTCTGGGCACGGTGAAGTCGCACATTCGACGCGGACTCGACAGCCTGCGGCGCACGCTGGCTGGTCGCCGACGGGATGCCTTCGAAGCAGCCGGCCACGGGCGGGCGACCACTGAAAGGAGCACGCGATGAGCGGCTTCGACAACGAACACGACAATGCCTCTTGGGCATCGGCCCCCGGAAGCGCCCCGAGCGACTGGGAGTTCGCCGCTGCGGCGGTCGAACTGGCGCTGGTCCGCCGCGCGGGCAGCCCGCTCCCAGCCCTGCCGCATGAGCTTGCCGGGCGAATCAGCCGCGCGGCGCCGGCGCACCTGCCGCGGGTCAACGCAGTCGAGACCAGGCCGGCACCGAAGTCTCTGGGCGGCCAGTCTGCCGGTCGGTCTTGGCTCGCGGCGGCCGGTTGGTGGACGGCGGCCTGTCTCGCCGGTGTGCTTGCCTGGCAGTGGAGTGGGGCGTCGCGGATCGCGGCACCCCCGCGCGGCGACGGGAAGCCGCCGCTGCTGGCTGAACTGCGCGGCAAGCTGCTGGCCGAGGATCCCGAGGCGGTGACGGTCGCTTGGAAAAAGGCGGGTGACGATCCGGCGATCGTCGCCGGCGAGGCCGACTTGGAATCGGCGGGCGGACTCGAATCGGTGGGAGCGTTGGGCGACGTTGTCTGGAGTTCCGCACGCCAGCAGGGCTACATGCGGTTTCGGGGCCTGGCAGCCAACGATCCGACCGTCGCCCAGTATCAACTCTGGATCTTCGATGCGGAGCGTGACGAGGCCTACCCCGTGGATGGCGGCGTGTTCGACGTGCCGGCGGCCGGCGGCGATGTCGTCGTCAGGATCGACCCGCGGCTCCGGGTCAGCCGGGCCACGGCATTCGCGATCACCGTCGAGAAGCCCGGCGGCGTGGTCGTCTCCAGCCGCAAGCGGCTGCCGCTGCTGGCAGCGGTGCCATGATCCGTCGACGATGACAACGCTTCCGCTGCTGTCACTCGGCGGTACACATTCGATTTCTGTCGATCTGCGAGCGGCATTGACAGCGGTTGAAATGCGTGGACTGCTGGTGGTGCCACAGTGCTTTTGGCGGATTCATTTGGTTGATTCATCGATCGCTTTTTGATATGACGATTGCCATGAAATCATGCATGCGGTTGATTCTTGGAATTGTGGTGTGTAGCGGACTGGCGCAGGCCGAGACGCTGGAGCGGGTGATCTTGCGCGAAGATCCAAAGTTCGACTGCCCGGCGGCCGGGATGAGCGCCGGGCGCGATGGGAACGTGTATCTGTGCAGCGGGGGAGGGTATGTCCTGCGCGTGAGCCGCGACGGCACGCAAAGGGGCGGCGGGAATGTGAGCAAGCAAGGCCTCAATACACATGCGGTCGCCACTGCCAATGGCCTGGTGGCCGTGGGAAACGGGGGAATGAATGAGAAACATGTTCACATCTACAACCAGAAGTTTGCCCATGTCGCCGCCTGCGCCGACTTTCCGGGCAAAGACCGGTTCAGCGGCGGTCCGCTCCACGTCGAGGCTGGAGCGACCGATTTCTATGGGCTGCAGAAGAACCGGAACCATATCATTCGCATCAGTCCGCTCGGCGTGAACATCAAGGACTACGCCATCCACCCGGATGCGAAGGCGGCTGATTTTCGCGTGAGCGAGGCTACGAAAACCTTTATCGTGCGCGGGGCGGACGGCATGACGCGGGGCGTCAGTTTCACCGACGGAGAAGTCGCGTGGACGCACAAGATCCCCGGGCTGTTCGATGTGGATGCCGCCGGCCGCGTGGTGTTCCTCGACGGCAACAAACTGAAATGGCTGGAACCCGACGATCTCAACCCGGGCGAGATGATGGAGTCTACGACCACGCTCACTCTGCCTGCCGATCAGATCGCCGGGGTGAATGCCATGGCGGTGTACGGGGATGAATTGATCGTCAAGCGCCCGAACCCGACCGAACTGTTCCAGGTCTATGATCTGAAAACCGGCAAGCAGAAACGGGCGGTGCGGGCCGAGCAGGAAAGCGTGAGCGTTGAATTCCCGAACGGCGCATGGACTGCTGGCCGGCCGGTTGCATGCCGGATCCAATCCAGCAATGCCGCGGCGCAGTGGCACGTCTGGGCCACTGCGTTTGGCGACACGAATTGGCAGGAAATGAAGCGGACCGGAGACCAGGTCGAGGTGCCGGCCGACTTTGCCGGCTTGTATCTGATCCGAGTCGCGCCGACGCTGAACGCGCAGGCCGACAGCGAATTTACCTTGCGCACCGTGGTTGAGGTGCGCGCGCCGGAGAGCAAGGGCACCGTGAGCGTTTGGACGCCGCTCAACCGCGTCTGGTGGGGGTGCGGCGAGGCGATTCCCGCCAGTGTGTTGCTGCGGACAAAGCAGGCAGCCGGGCCGGTTACGGCCACCCTGACCATCACCCCTCACATCTCAAATCCGCCGCCCGCCGCCGCCGCGGTGCTCTGGTCCGCCGAACTCACGCTCGGGGCAAACACTCCCGCCACGGTCACTGTTCCTGCAAGCTTGACGAAACAACTGGCGCCGGGGCGGTATGCATTGCGCACGTCCGTGCCGGGGTTCACCTGCGTAGCGCAGCCAATCCGTATCGGCCCGGGGCTGGCCGCGCGGTCGCCGTTCCGCACCATGTGCTTCGGGGACTATTCCAACTTCAACTCCAGGGCGGATGCGTGGTCGTTCGCCGATGTTGCCGACGACATGCTGGCACAGTCGCAGGCGCTCGGGATCAATCAATACGTCAACCGCACGGCCTTCTATCGTTACCCGACCGCCTTCGACGACACGGCTGATGCCCGTCAGTTGTTCAGCAGCCTGGAACGTCGCCTGGCGGCTGAGCCGGATGGTGTGGCCCCGCAAAAGGTGGCGTTCGGTTTCGCCCAGGCGCATGTGCTCGGCGCCTTTAGCGCGTTCGGCTTGCGCGAGTGGCTGCTGCCGGTGATCATGGACAGTCCACTGCATCTCAATGCCGGCTGGACCGGCAAGAATGCGGCCGGTGTTCCGATTCGTTCACCCGCGGATGACTATGCCGCGATCGTCGGGGACAAGACCCAGGCGCTGACCAGCTTTCCGGCGTTTGCCGGCTGGGACTGGGCCGCCAACTGGTGGGCGGCAAGCAGCGATGGCGACCTGTTTGAGTGGCCGCCTTCGGCGCCGAAGGCTGTCGTGAAGGCGCCCGAGATACCAGGAGAGATGGACGCCGGTGAAAAGGATGATCCTTTGGATGACTTGCTCACGGATGCCTTGGAGGCGAAGTTGCCGCCTCCGCCCACGGAGAAGGATCGCTATCTGGAAGCCCTGAAGAAGGCCAATGAGACCGGCGCGTGGGATCCGGTGCTGGACCGGGTTCGCGACCGGCCGATCAACTGGCAGCCGTTGTCGCAACTCTGGCTCAAGCAGGCGCTGGATCAAGTCTTCGACGCGGGGGCGGGGCCGGGCGGTGCGTACCTCTCGGAGCCATGGTTCAAGCGGGCCCAGGTTCCGGTCACCGGATCGCCCGGCTCTCACCATGTGGATCAGGAACAATGGGTCAAAAAGCCACCGGTTCCGGGTGCCGCGAACCTGACCACCGCTTCGTCCGGCCCCTATCGCCGCCCGGAGATCTATCCGCCTGTTAATTTCTTCAACGTGGATGAAGTGGACCTGCACTACCAAGCCGAGGCGTTCTCCACGCCGAACTGGACGGCGCACGCCGTAGACTACTACAAGCGCCCCGGGAAGCCGGCCTGGATCCACCCCGAATTCATCGTGACCGAAATCGGCACGGGCGATCACGTCCTGCCGTTTACCTGGATGGCGGTGATGCGTGGCGTGGATGGCATCGGCGAATCCGGCCGCATGATCTGGCATTCGTTGTTTCGCACGCTCAATGAATTCGCCCGGCAGTACGGTCCGTGGCTGACGACCCTGGAGAATCACGACCGCGTGGCCATTGTCGTCTCGCATCGGCAGGTCATGCTGGACCGGTGGGCCGGTTTTTTCCCCCAATACTTCGTGCGGTTGTTTGAGGCGTATCAGAGTTGCCTCTACGCCCATCAACCGGCCACATTCCTGTACACCGAGGACGTGAAACCGGACACGTTGCGGAAATTCAAGGCGCTGCTGGTCGTCGCCCAGCAGTACGAGCCGGAACCGGCTCTCGCGAAACTGCTCGCGCAGGCGCAGCAGCAGGGGATTGCCATCTTCGCCGACGGCACCTGCCGGGAATCACTGGTCAAGGGCTATACGCCCCTCGGGCTGTCTTTCGACCACCTCGAGAAGTTGAACGGCTTCAACAACCCGGCCGCGTTCACGGACTTCCCCCCGGTGCTGCTGGCCAATGCGCCGCTCGTGGCCGCGAAACTGGGCAAGGTTGTGCCGCCGGTCGCCACGGTGGATTACCCGCAAGTGCTCGTCAGCGAGCGCCGCCAGGGGGATGCCCGGTTCGTCTGGGTTGTGAACAATACTCCCATTCAGCTTACTCCGACGCTGCTGGGACGGGTGGGCTACGCCATCGCCAACCGCCAGCCGGTGGTGACAAAGGTGTCGATCCCCGTCGAAAAGGGCGACGTCGTATATGAAGTGTTTGCAGGGAAAGAAGTGGCAGGGGCCAGGGTTCAGGGGTCAGGAATCGAGTTCGACGCGGACCTGCGCTACAGTGGGGCGCGGGTGTATGCGGTGCTGCCGGGCGCGATCCAGTCGCTCGAACTGCAGGCCCCGAAGGACTTGAAAGCCGGCCAGACCTTCACGTGGACAGCCACGGTTCCCGGACTCAACGCCAGGTTGCCGCTGCATGTCGAACTGCGCGACGGCACAGGGACGCTGCTCGAGGAACGCTTCACCACCACCACAGGCACCGGCACGCTCACCGTGCCGCTCAACGCGGCCATGCCGGTCACGCTGGCGGCCACCGAGTTGATCAGTGGAAAATCCTCGTCCGGCGGGGCTCCGAACTCTGACCTCCGACCCCTGTCGTCTCTCTTCGGTCCCCGCCTCAACAGCCTCGCGGTATCTGCGGATGGCGCCACGGCCGTGATTGCCTCCTGCGACTGGGGGCAAAACCTGTTCGCGGTCGACCTGGCGAACGGCAAGGTGCGCTGGACACGCGCCGCGGGCGATCATTACGCAGGCGTGTGGTCTGCCACACCGGCCGGGTTCATGATTGATGGCTATGATCTGGGGACGGCCGAGGGGCACCACGTCCACCAGTATGATGCCGCCGGGCACTTGAAGCGGCGTTTTGCCGCTCCCGGGTTTCCGAAGATGTTGACCGACTCGCACGCGGGCGCATTTGCCCCCGGCGGGGGATGGGTGGCCACCGCCGGCAACCTGGCGCTGGGCGTGTGGGCGACCGACGGCAAACTCCTCTGGTCGCAGGACTGGTCCGCGACGAACCGCACCTCGCCGCGACTCCTGGCATTGGGCAATGACGTCCTGGTGGTGACCAGCGGATTGACCCTGACCGCGTACGAGGCGCCCACAGGCCGGAGCCTGTGGACCGCGACGCCGGCACAGGATGGCGAGATTCAAGGGCTTGTCGCCGGCGCGGATGGCCGGACCGTGGTGGTGCGGACGAGTTCCCGCAGCGGACGGGTCTTTCTTGTGCGGGAGGGAAAAGTGGTCGGCACGCTGTCCACTGGTGCGGGTGGGGCCGTGGTGGCGCCCGATGGCTCCTGGGTGATCGTGACGGCTGGCCGCGAGTTGAAGCGTTATACCTTGGCCGGCGAATTGCAGTGGGTGTACCGTGCGGACGACACGCTGCAGTTCCCCGGGCTCTCGCCCGACGGAAAACACCTGGCCGTGGGGAGCGAAATGGGGAAGCTGCATGTGTTTGACGTCACAACTGGCGAGGTCCGCACGCGCGATCTCGGCGCCCGGCCGGTGCCGGCCTGGACGCCGGATGGCGACCTCGTGGCCGCCACCTGGATGGGCACGGTCGTGCGCCTCGACTCCTCACTCCAGGAGAAGTGGCGGATCTGCCTCGCCGCGAGCGTGCCTGCCGGCAATCTTCCACCGGAAATATTCAACATTGAATCTTCAATCTTCAATCGCGAACTTCCCACCTCCCGCCTGACCTCCTGGTCGAACGCGGAACCCACGCCGCTGCCGCTTACGCCGAACCTGTTGACCAGTGGCGTCGTGAAGCAGGCACTGAGCGATGGCGGCGCGAACATCGAGACCACGCCCGCGCGGCTGCGGGTCACGGCGATCACGCTGGTGGAAGACCCGGCGCACCCGGAGTCCTGGATGCGGGACGCCCGGCTTGAGTACTGGGACGATGCGCAAAAGACCTGGATTCTCGCGCAATACCTGACGTCGGACGCGGCCGTGCACTCCCACAAGCTCCGCAAGCCGGTGGATGCGTCGAAGTTCCGGTTTGCGCCAGGCGCGGGTTGGCCGACCGGCGGCCTGCGGCTGGTGGATATCGTGTTTCAGGGCGAGGCCGTGCCCATCGAAAAACCACTTCCCAAAGCCACGCCCAAAGGCAAGAGTGCCGGCGATGCAGCGGAACTGCCCAAGTTGTAGAAGATCATCCGCTTGGAAAACCCCGCCAACCGCGTGCGAGTGGCTTTTCTAAGGATAGGTCGGCCAATGGCACTTCGGCAAGTGACGGCCGAGCGGGGCGGATCATGAGGAGCAACCGCCGGAGCTGATCGGGCTGGATGCGACCCGATCGTGGAGGTTCCGAGGAGCGTCCTATCCACGCTCAAGGTCGAATTTTTCTCGTTGGCTCGAGCCAGCCTTGAAACCGCTCTTCTCGTGGGCCGTCCGCACCGTGGCATGGAATGCCGTCAGAGGCTGTGGATGTCGATCACGGGTAGTTCGTCAGGCGATGCCTGAAAGATTGCCCGGTCGTCGTGGACCTGCACGAGCTCTCCCCAGTCGGTCGGCGGACCACGGGCGGGAGAGCCGCACTGGGGGGCAGGTCAAGAAAGGCCGGTGCTGGCCGAGTGGCTCGACAGCGAGCCGTTTCCGACACCGCCGCAACGGCCGAGCCGCCGGTCCGAGCACCGGCGATCACTTTACCGCAGGGGCGGGACTGCCGACGGCGACTTCCTCGGGGGGCACCAGCTCGACCGCGACGTCGGCCCCCTTGAGGTGCCTGTCGAAAAACGCCTGCTTCAACGCGACGATTTTCGGATGCGCAAATGCCGGACCGCCGTGGCCCGCCCCGGGAAATGACTGTAGCCATACGGGTACCCCCCCGCTCCGCAGCGCCGCCGCGAACTCCTCGCTCTGCGCAAACGGCACCTTCGCGTCGTGCGTGCCGTGCAGGATGAGCATCGGCGGGCAGCCTTTGCTGACGTAGTGCACGGGACTGACGGCGTCGGTCCTGCTCTTGTCCCCGACGAGACTCGTGCCGATCAGTTGCGAGTATGGGTTGGTGTGATCACTGAAGCTGTAGACGCACCTGACGTTCTTGTCGTCGGCCGCCTGTCGCACGACGGTCCCGAAGTTGGCGGGCCCGTAGATGTCGCACACCGCCTGCACCCGATCGGATTGATCCTCGTTCCCGCCGATCGCCGGGAACGCCCGCTTGCCGCCTGCCGTTCCCACCAGCGCCGACAGATGCCCGCCGGCCGACTCGCCGATGGCACCGAAGCGATCGCCATCGATGCCGTACCGCTTGCCGTTGGCCCGCAGCCAACGGATCGCCGCCTGGCAATCCTGGATCTGAGCCGGGAACAACGCCTTCTGGCTGAATCGGTACTCGACACTCGCAACCGCGTAGCCTCGCGAGACCATGTCGACGACCGGGCAGGGAAACTTGCCGCCGCCGCGCCATCCACCGCCGTGGATGTGCACGATCAACGGCAGGGGGCGTTCGGCCGGCGTCTCCGGCAGGTACAGATCGAGGTTATGGGCCTCGTCGTCGTCCGGGACGTAGCGGATGTCTTTCTCCATCCTCACGCCGCGGGGCAGCTGTTCCCGCAAGTTCGCTTCGGCCGCCGGCTTCGGCGGAACCGCCTTCTCGTCGTCACGTGCGATCGCATCGGGCGACACGAGCACGGCACTCGCGGCGACGGCACAGCATCCGGCGATCGTGAGAATGCGACACATCCGCGACCGGCAAGATCGCATGCTTTTCTCCTCGTGGTTTCCCCGTGAAGGATAGGACGGTCAACGCCACAGCACAAGCGATCGAGCGGTGATGGGCGGTCGATCGGGCGCAGTCCCGGGCCCTTCGCGGCACCGAAGGCTGCGTGGCCGTCGCTCACCTGCCCGCGCAACGGCCCCGTCAGAGGCCTTGCTCCGCCTTCGGCACGACCTTCCGCGAGTCAGGCCATGGGACGGCTGATCGCGCCGGTCCTCACAGCGATTGGATGTCGATCGCGGGCAGTTCGTCGGGCGACGTTTGAAAAGATGACGCGGTCGGTGTGTCTCTCCAAGAACCCGTAGCGGATGTGTACGGGATTCGGTTTGCTAGACCCGCGCAATCACCGAGAAAAGCAACAGTCGCCGAAACGGTTTTGCAAAGATTCGCACGGAATGTCCCCGGACTTCCGTCCGGGGCTTCTTGGGGGCCACGTCAGGAAGCCCGGAGCGCAAGCGATGGGACACCGGGTGGAACCGGATCCCGTTCACAACCACGACAGAACGATTGGCATGGAAAGCGTGCAGCCAGGTTCAGCGACGAGGGAAGGTGTGTTCGTCCCGTGGGCATACGTGTGCGCCGACGCGGCCGTGAGCGGCACGATCGCCTGTCGCCGACCTCACCGCCGAACGGGAAGCTGATCAGCGGCGGACCATCGGCTCCGCTTCGACGGTGGACTCTATCCGCCGGTTGATCCAGCGCCTGGTCAGCCCTTGCGTTGGATCAGCAGGTCGTATTCCGCGTGGGTTCCGATCCAGACCCGGACGATCTCATCGTTCCGCTCCGTCGCGAGAGCGCGATGGTGCAGGCCCACGCGGGCTGACCAAACCCTTCCGATCCGTTTGTAATGCAGGGATGGGTGCCGGTTGCCCTGCTGACGTCACCACCCGAGATTCTCGCTCGCCGTGGTGGCGTTTAAGCGGGCCAGGTCAGTTGTGGAACTGGGCGGGGCCAGGTGTAATTGGCGGACGGACGACCCGTTCGTGTTGGCTGCCCGACGCCTTCTCCCCCATGCCTCGCCAGGAATCCGCGATGATACGCACAACGCCCCCGGCCCGGAGCACCGTCACGATTTTTTTCGCCGCGCTCCTGGCGATCCTGTTCACCGCTCGGCCGCTCGTCGCCGCGCCATTGCCTGCGGCAACGCTGTCCGCTTTGGAAAAGGCGCAGGCCGGTGCAACCGTCGCCATCCCGGAGGGCACGTTCGAGGCGGGCGATCTGGCGGTGCCCGCGGGTGTGACGCTCAAGGGCGCGGGCCGCGGCCGGACAGTGCTCGACGCGACGGGCAGGAAAAACGGCGTCGTGCTCGGCGCCGGGGCGCGGGTGAGCGACCTGACGATCGAGCATGCCGGGGAGAACGGCGTGGCCATCGTTGGTGCGAACGATGCCGCCATTTCCCGCGTGGTGGTCCGTGGTTGCCAGAGCGGCGTGCTCGTGCAGCAGGCGCAGGCCGCGCGAATCGAGAACTGCGTGTTGGCGAACAACCGCACCGGGTTGACCCTGATCGCGGCCGAGGGGTGCGTCGCGGCGAATCTCACGCTTACCGACAATGCCGCGATCGGCATGACCATTTCCGGTTGCCGCGGCTGCCGCGTCTTCAACAACCTCGTCGCCGGCTCCCAGATCGGCGCGAGCCTGGCCGGCAGCACGGATCTCATGCTCGACCACAACCTCTATCTCTGCACCTTCACCGGCAGTTTCGGCGACGTGAAGGGCCGGCCGTCGCGGCAGAAGGTCGGCGCGTGGGCGTCGCTGACCGGTCAGGACCGGCACTCGCTCATGCTGCCCGTGACGCTTTCGGAGACCTACGCGACGACGAATACGCTCGACTGGTCGCCTGCTCTGCCCGTCACCGCACCGTGGGCCGCGAAGGAACTCGGCGGCGTGAAGGCCCCTTCGGACGACATCGACGGAAAGCCGCGAGGCGACTGGCAGGGCGTGGGCGCCGTGGCGATCGCAGTGGGAAAGCCGCCGCGGCCGGCGGACGGCACGTTCGAGATCGCAAGCGGCGCGGGCGTGGCCAGCGCCGGGCTGTACACGAAGTCGGGCGACCTCGCGGCGTACCTCTTCCAGAACCAGCCGCTGCCCAAGGGAAAATACGACTTCTGGCTGCCGAGCCGCACCTGGACGGGGCTGCCGATCGCGGCCGGCGATTATGAACTCAAGGTCACCGAGGCCGATCTGGCTTTTGAATATGTCGCCGCGGCCGGCAACGGCGACGCGGTGACGAGTGCCGCACCGAAGACCAAAAACGGCAGCCGGCTTGGCCTGGATCCGCAGATGGTCGCTTTCCCCCCGGCTGGCGGACTGATCCTCGTCCGCAGCGGCTTTGAATCGCACGTCCACGTCCAGTCGTTCTCGACCGACCTGCACACCTTTCACTGGGCACTCGAGGGGGGTGGCGAGACACGCGCCGCCGGCGTTGCGATCGACGACAAGGGCCGTTTCTGCCTGCTGCGTCAGACGGACGGCTCGGTGCTCCGCCTCGACGCCGCCACCGGCGCGGACGCACCCTTCGCGGGGGGCACGCTGCTGAAAATCCTCGACAAGCCGTGGACCGACCCCAAGCAGCCCGGCAGCGGCCTTGCCTTCTGGAACGGAAAATTCGTCAGCGCCGATCCGGCGGGAAATCGGCTCGTGCTCTGGAACGGCGAGACGTTCGATCGCACGGGCGAGATCGCCGTGGCCTCGCCCGCCTGGCCGTCGGCCGACGCGAAGACGGGGCTCGTGTGGGTGATCAAGGAAGGCAAGGAACTGGTGGCGGTCGATGCTGCCGGCCAGGTCAAGGCCACGGCCGCGCCGGTGCCGGAGCCCACGCTCCTGGCGGTCGCCGACGGCCGGCTGGCGGTGTGGTCGAATTCCGCTCGGAAGGTCAGCGTCTTCGATTGCTCCAATCCGGCGAAACTCGCGCTCCTGCACACGATCGGCACGGGCGACGATGGCTACGGTCCGATCAAGGTTGAGCGTTTCTGGTCGCCGACGTCGCTCGCGCTCTCGCCCGCCGGCGAACTGGCGGTGGCCGATGCACCGCGACTGCTCGTCTTCGACCGGGCGGGCAAGCCACTCGCGCAGTCGCTCGGCATGTGGGGCCAGCAGATCTCCGCCGGCCAGTTCGCGGGGGACGATCGGATGCACTTCTTCAATGTGCGCGGGGGTTACAGCATCGCCCTCGACCCGAAGAGCCGCACCTGGTCGCCCGAAGTCCGGTGGAAATATTCGCTGGAGGGCGAACCGATGTATTGCTTCGCAGCCGGCGGCAAGAGCTTCTGCGTCGCCACCCGGGGCGACAAAAAGCCCGGGCTGATCGTCTACGAACTGAACCCGGCGACCGGCACGGGCAAGGCGGTGATGCGGATCAACGGCGACGGCGGCATCCAGAAGGATGCAGACGGCGACGGCCTGATCGCGGATGGCGATCCCGTCACGCCGGCCGTGCCCGGAGTCAATCTCAACGGCCGGTTCGCGCGCACAAGCCGTTTCCGCCCCGACGGCATGCTCGTGAGCGCCGCCCCGATGATCGTGCCGATGACCGGCCTCGGCGTTGATGGGCTGCCAGTTTTCGCGTTCGACAAGGCTCAACTGCCCCAGCCGACGGTCGGAGGCGGAAAGGAGTTCCTTTCCCCCTACGATTTCACCACGAAAGAGTCGGCCCACACTCGGGAGGAAGCGGTGCTCGATTCGCGCGGCAACCTGATCGCCGGCACGTCTCTCGTGGGCAGCGCGGGCCCTGATCTCTGCACCGAGCACGGTGGGGTGACCGACATCATGGGACTGTCTCCCGACGGGCACGTGCGGTGGCTCAACCCGCTCGATCCCAAGGGGCTGAAGGCCGGCTTCTTCGGGCTCCACAACCTGCTCGACATCACCTTCGCCGGCCGCGGCGCGGAGTGCGAGTTCGAGACGATGGACTCCGACGGGCTTGGAACCGGCGTGCTCGGCACGCCCGCCGCCATGGGTTGGTCAGGCATGTGGCTCGACAACCCACGGCAGTCGTACGGGTTCGTGGGCAACGATGGCAAGGCCCAAATGGTGCTCGGTGACTATTCGGCACAGGCCTACCACTGGCTCACGGTCACGGGCATCGACCGGATCCGCAGGCACGGAGAGAAGCTGACGGTGTCGCCGGCGCTCGCACAGGCGCTGGCCGCGGCGCCGGCCCGGCCGGTGCGGAATTGGCCGGTGCCGCCGGTGCCGCCGCTCGTCATTCCAAAGTTCCCCGCGGCTGTCGAGATGAACGGCGACCCGGCGAAATGGCGCGGGATTCAGCCGTTGCTGATAACACCGGAGCTCGCCTCCAAAGCCATCGGCCCGGCGAACAACAGTGCGGTGATCAGATTCGCCTGGCAGGGCAGCGATCTCTATGCGCAGGTGGTCAAGTTCGACGACAAGATCGTGCTCTTCCAGAAGGAGCCGCAGAAGCACTACCTGCAGGACGGCGTCGAAATCGCCATCAACTCCTACCCGGAAGGCTTCAAATACAACATTACCGTGATCGACGGAAAGCCGGCCGTGTTTCGTGATACGTGGCGGGCTGGCTGGGGAAAGCCCGAACTCAACGCCCTGCTCCCGCCGGAGGTGGCGCCGCGGTCGATCCGGGTGCTCGATGACACAACGCCGGTGGCCGCGGAGCGGATGCTCCTCGAGGCGGCGACCGGGGCCGATCTGTCGAAGGCCAGTGCGATGGTCATCGAGGTCAAAATCCCACAGTCGTCGATGACCCCCATGGAACGGCCGGAGCGGGAGGTGGTGTTCGAAAGCGGCAAGGGCTTCCGCCTCGGAATCATGCTCAACGACAACGACATGACCGGCTGGGACGATCTCAATCCGGTCGTCTGGCCCTCGACCTACGGCACATTCGAGCGGCCCGACCGCCTCGCCCCGGCGGTGTTCGAGTGAGAGGCTGCTGAGCCGCGAGTGGAGCCAATCGACGCCGCAGCGGCTGGTGACCTGCGCCCGGTGACCTGCGCCCCTTGAACAGCAACACGTCCAGAGAGAATCTCAGGAGGTGACGCCGCCCCCTGCGGCCCCGACGCCATTCACGACCGTCGGCAGCGGCTGGCCCAGCAGCCCGGCCACCGCCAGCTCCGCCGCCGTGGTTCGCAGCCGGTTCACCGCCGCGGCGCTGGCGCTGGCCACGTGCGGCGCGAGCACGACGTTCGGCCGGCCGAGGATCGGATGCCCGGCGGGAATCGGCTCCGGCGCGAAGACGTCGAGCGCCGCCCCGGCCAGGGCACCGGAGTCGAGCGCGGCCACGACGGCGTCGGGGTCGACGAGGTCCCCCCGCGAGAGATTGACCAGCAGCAGGCCCGGCTTCGCACGCGCCAGCGACCGGGCGTTGATCATGCCGCGGGTTTGCGGCAATGACGGACAGTGCAGCGTGATCACGTCGGCTTCCGCGATGAGCGTGTCGAAGTCAGCCGCCACGGCTCCCATCTCGGCGATCTCAGCCGGCGCGGCGACCGGATCGCTGACCAGGACCCGTCCTCCGAAGGCGGCGAGCCGCCGGACGACCGCCCGACCGATCCGCCCGAACCCGACCACGCCCGCCGTCATGCCGGAGAGCGTGCGGAACGACGCCGGCGAGCCGGCGATCTTCCACTCGCCGCCGTGCACGAGCCGGCTCTGCGGCACCACCTGCCGCGTGAGCGCGAGAATGAAGGCGAGCGTGTGGTCGGCCACCTCGTCGATGCAGTAGTCGGGAATATTGCAGACGGGAATTCCGCAGGCCCGCGCCGCCTCCAGGTCGACGTTGTCGACGCCGATGCCATACCGCACGATCACCCTGGCCTTCCGCATCGCCCCGACCACCTCGGCGTTGACCGGGGCGAACTGCGTGATCACGGCGTCGGCGTCGGCGACGGCCGCCTTTAGCTCGGCGACGACCTTCGTCTGCGCGTCGACGACCGATCCCCCTGCCGCTTCGACGATCGACCGCTCGACGTCGATGTTGCCGAACGCCTGATCCGTGACGACGACCCGCATGTGATTGCCCCGCGATGGAAGACGTGAATGGAGTGGGTGAGAGCGGCCGGCGGCAACCGTAGACTGTAGACTGTAGGTCCGTCAAGGAAGCCGCGGGCCGGCACCGGTGCCCGCCGGTCAGTTGTCCGCCGGGCCGCCGAGATCGGCGGTCGTCCAAGCGCCGTCGACCAGCCGCCACGTGCGGGGCGTGGCGTTGGCGTCGCGGAGCACCGCGGGCAGCCGCGACTGCCTGACCGCGTCGAAGCAGGTCAGCTTCGCGAACCGGCACAGCGACGCCGGGATGCCCACGGCGGTGAATCCCGGATGCCCCGTCGCCGGAAACGGCCCGCCATGGTTCATCGCGGGGCTGACGGCGACCCCCGTCGGCATCTTGTCGTTGAGCAGCCGCCCGACCCGGCGGACGAGCGGGGCCGCGACGATCTCGTAGGCGGCCTCGTCGCGGTCCGATTCCCGCGACGAGCAGATGCAGCCCGTCAGGCTGCCCTCGAGCGACTCGACGACCTGCCGCATCTCGTCGACGCCCGCCGCCAGCACGACCAGCGCGGAGTTACCGAAGGCCTCCGTCTGGAAGGCCTCCGGATTCCGGAGAAACTCCGCCGCGGAGATTTCCAGCAGCGTGTTGGCGAAGGCGCACCGCGGGCCGGCGACGGCCTCGCCCCCCGCCAGCACCCGACCGCCGGCACCGCGCAGCACGGCCACGCTCTCGCCGAGCGTCGTGCGGACGGCCGGCGACAGGAGCGTGCCCGGGGCGGCCTGCCGGAACCGGCCGGCCACGTCGGCGATCCAGGCCCTGCCCGCCGCGTCGTCGAGCAGCAGCACGAGGCCCGGATTGGTGCAGAACTGACCCGTCCCCATGAGCACGCTGCCGACGTACTCCTCGGCCAGGGTCGCGGATCGCTCCGCAAGGGCGCCCGGCAGGATGACGACGGGGTTGACGCTGCTCAGCTCCAGGTAGATCGGCCTGCCCGCGGCGTCGGCGGCCTGCTTGAGCCGCAGCCCGGCGGCGCGGCTGCCGGTGTAGGCGGTCGCCCCGATGCGGCGGTCGCCGACGAGCCGCAGGCCGTCTTCGTGGTCGACGCGGTAGACCAGTTGCACCGTCGCCCGCGGCAGGCCCGCCGCGGCGACCGCCTCCGCCGCCAGCTCCGCGAAGATGCGGGTCGTCGCGGGATGGGAGGAATTCGCCTTGCCGATCACGGGGTTGCCCGCGGCGATCGCGGCCGCGAAGTCGCCCCCCGAGACGCTTCCGAATGCGAACGGGAAGTTGTTCGGGCCGAAGACGCAGACCGGCCCGATCGGCTGCAGGCAGGAGCGGATGTTCTGCCTGGTGTCGATCGTGGGCCGCGACCAGGAGCCGGTGCGGGCCGCCTCGGCCGCGAGCCGCAGCTGGCCGGTGGTCCGCGGCAGCTCCACGTCGGCGAGCCGCGGGGCGACGGGCAGGGCCGTCTCCTCGTGGGCCGCGGCCACGAGCCGGTCGCGGTGGGCCTCGATCCGGGCGGCGAAGTCGTCGAGGAACGTCGCGATCGACCCCCGCGGATGCTCCTGCAGCTCGACGAACGCCCGCTCGGCCGCCGCGATCATCCGCTCGCACTCGCTCCACGGCGAGATTGGAAACAGGCCCGTGGTCGGCTGCCCAGTGGCGGGATTGCAGGCCGAGAAGGTCGCGGTGCCGACGGATGGCCGCCAGGCGCCGTCGAGCAGGATCGGGGCGGCAGTAGAGACAGGCTTTGACATCGGCAGGAAGCAGGCGGGCGAAGTTGCACAAAAGCTGTCGACAGTCTACTTTATTCGACCGCTGTCGGAAAGGATCCGCAGCACCACAGGGAAGAGCACGAGACCATGGCCAAGGCGATGTTTCGCGGAGTCTGCGCGTCGACCGTCACGCCGTTCAAGGCCGACGGCAGTCTCGACCTCGCCCGGATCAAGCCGCACGTCGACTGGATCATCGCCGACGGAGCCAACGGCATCTCGCCGCTGGGCAGTTCCGGCGAGTTCGCGGCGCTCGACTCGGCCGAGCGGCGATCCGTGCTCGAGGCCACGATCGATGCCAACGCCGGCCGGGTGCCCGTGGTGGCCGGCACGCACCACTGCCGCACCTCCGAGGCGGTGGCGCTCTCCCGCCACGCGGAGAAGGCGGGCGCCGACGCGCTGTTGATCGTGCCGCCTTTCTACATGGCGCCGACGCCGTCGCAGGTGATGGACCACTATCGGCGGATCGCGGAGGCCGTGTCGATCCCCATCGTGCTCTACCACAACATCACGCTCACCGCGGTCGACCTGCGGACCGAGCACATCGTGCGGCTCTTCGAGGAGAAGGCGATCGGCGGCGTGAAGATGTCGAACCCCGAGCCCGACCGGATCTGCTCGCTCCTCCAGGCGACCGGCGGCAAACTCGTCGTCTACGCCGGCATCGACAACGCCGCGTTCGAGGGGCTCTGCCACGGGGCCCACGGCTGGATCTCCGGCATTCCCAGCATGGTGCCGGGGGCGGCCCGCAGGCTTTACGACGCGATCGCCGTGCGGGGCGACCTCGCCGCCGCCCGCGATCTCTGGGCGAAGCTCGCGCCGCTGATGCGGATGCAGTTCGCCGCCTACCACTCGCGGGGCGAGGGCCCCCACTGGTTCAGCGTGATGAAGGCGGCGCTCAACCTCATCGGCCCGCCGGTCGGCGATCCCTGCCCGCCAATTTTGCCCCTCGAGGAGCCCTATCGCCGGGAGCTGATCCCGATGCTCGAGAGCCTCGGCTACACGGTCCACGCGCAGGCCTGAACCCGCGAAAGACCGATTCTCCCATGACGACCGCCACATCGGCCCCGATCTCGATCGACGCCCTGACCGCCTTCGTCCGCGGGGCGCTGGCCCGCGCCGGCCTGTCGGACGCCGACTCGGCCGACGTCGCCGACCTGCTGGTGATGGCCGACGCGATGGGGGTGCACACCCACGGCACGAAGCTGCTGGCCGGCTACCTCAAGAAGCTCGCGGCCGGCGGCTACCGGCCCGGCGGCACGCCGCGGATCGTCCGCGAAGGCCCGGGCTGGGCCGTGGTCGACGGCGACTCCGCGCTCGGGCAGGTGGGATCGGCCTTCGCGGTGCGGCTGGCCATCGCCAAGGCGAAGGTGGTGGGAACGGCCTGCGTCGGCCTCAACAACACCGGCCACATCGGCGCCGCCGGCGGCTATGCCGTGCTGGCGGCCCGCGCGGGCATGCTGGCCGTCGTGGTGGGCAACGATATTCCGAGCGTGGCGGCCCCCGGCTCACGCACGGCCGTGCTCGGCAGCAACCCGCTGGCCTGGGCCGCCCCTGTGCCCGGCGGCGAGCCGATCCTGCTTGACATCGCGACGGCGGCGGTGGCCGGCGGCAAGGTCTATGCCGCGATCCAACGGGGCGAGCCGGTCGATCCCTCGTGGCTGATCGGGCCGGACGGCCTGCCCACGACCGACGGCAGCCTCTACCCGCATGCGGCCGCGCTGGCCCCGATGGCGGGCCACAAGGGATACGGCCTCGGGCTATTGGCCGAGGTGCTCTCGGGCGTGCTTGCCGGCGGCGCGATCACGGCGCAGGTGGGCAACTGGATCTTCGGGCCGCCGGAGAGCCCCACGCGGCACAACGCCGGCTTCATCGTGGTCGACATCGCGACGATCGCCGGCCCGGAGGCTTATGGCGACGGCATCTCCCGGCTCGTCGGGGAGGTGCGGGGGGCGGCGCCGGCGACGGGCGTCGAGCGGGTGCTGCTGCCGGGCGACCGGGAGTGGGCAAACCATCGCCGCGCGGCGGCCGCGGGCATCTTGCTGCCGGCCGACGTGCGGGCAAAGCTCTCCGAGGCGGCGGCGGCGGTCGGGATCGCACCGCCGGCCTGACGGCGGCGGGGCTTGGCGGAGGAAGCGGAGAGGAACGGCATGCGAACGACTGAGCTGCGACGGGCGATCGCGATCGCCTTGATCCTCGCGGGAGCGGCCCACGCCGCCGAACCGGCGGCCGGTGGCGGGCCCGCCGCCAGCGACGTGAAGGACCTCACGCTCACCGTGGGGCGAAACCTGCCCTGCGTCTGGCCGCTCGGCATGACGCCCTTCGCCGTCGTGCCCACGGCGACGTTCGCCCGCGCCGGGATCCACCGCGACATGCTCGTCATCGACGAGCACACCGGCACCCAGTGGGACGCCCCCGCGCACTTCGTGCCGCCCCCCGGCTCGGGCCTGCCCGGCGCCGGGCCGATGGGAGACGTCACCGGCGAGAAGGTGCCGGCCTGGCAGTTCTGCGGCGCGGCCTGCGTGATCGACGTCACGGCGCACCGCGACGAGGCCGAGCCCGGCGCGAGCCACCTGATCGGGCCCGAGGTCGTGCGGGAGTGGGAGATCGCCCACCGGCCGCTCGGCCCCGGCGACGTGGTGCTCTTTCGCAGCGGCTATACCGACGCCTACTACAGGCCGTTTCCCGCCGGCGACCGGTTCGTGGCGACGGTGCTGGCGAAGAAGGCGCCGGGCTGGCCCGCCCCCACGCCGGAGACGATGACCTACCTCGCCGACCGCGGCGTCACCACGCTGGCGATCGACGGGGCGAGCATGGGACCGCTGCCGAACATGGCCGTGGCCACCCACCAGGCGGGCGGCAGCCGGGGCATGATCTGGGTGGAATGCGGCACGAACTTCGGCAGCCTGCCGGCCACCGGCTCCTTCGTCGCCATCCTGGCGGCCAAGCACGCGGGCGGATCGGGGGGCGAGTGCCGCTGCGTGGCCGTGAACGATCCCGCGATCGCGGCGGAGCTGATCGCCCGCGCCAAGGGCCACCGCGTGGCCGACCTCTCCGTCACGCTCGACGAAAACCTGCCGGTC
>Ga0114966_10001851_pt1 | contig 19229 bp, 21 predicted proteins | sample M_130207_XF_Meta_FD_87029 | JGI IMG/M metagenome (GOLD analysis project Ga0114966, IMG submission 87029) | Freshwater microbial communities from Lake Montjoie, Canada to study carbon cycling - M_130207_XF_MetaG | ecosystem: Environmental > Aquatic > Freshwater > Lake | place: Lake Montjoie...
GCGATTTGAATAAAAGTTTTTGTCTTCGGCCGCCAAAACTGCATGACGTACATTCAAAGGAATTTTTGCTAGCGGAACAATTTGACGATTTTGCGTTCCAATTCGTCCAATTTCGACACCGTTTGAATATTGAATAATTGTGGATTGTGAATTTACGTATGCGTTTGGATCAGGGATTTCAACCGTGAAATAAGCGAGTGCAAAGAGAACCGACCCAGCTACAAAACCAATGCCACTTAGAAAGATGGCTGATCGAATTAGGAAAGTTCGCATTTCTTAAGGCTACCGTGTGGCGTAATCCTCGTCCTCCAAGGTACGTATCTTGCGGGGCGCTTTGCGTTCACGGCCATCACCTAAAACATATGAAGCACATAGGTGATTCCATGAACACCCGCGGCAAACCTCAACGATATACACACGAAACTCCCCGAATTCGTTTTCCATCTCCAGTAGCTCTTTTGGGTTCTTAATGCGACCTGAGTATTGACCGAGCTGTTCGCCAAATGTGTATCGAAGTTCGACTAGCTCGTTTTTCTTACAGACCGGACAGTTTCTCTGTACTTTTTCGCCATGCCATTTCGCCGCCCGCATTAAGTATGGGTCTGCATCGCAGGCGTCCACCACACCGCGAAATAGCGCCATCAAGGTGGCGCGCTTATCGAGTGAATAGTCGATGAACGAACGTTGCGATTTCATTACTGCAAAGAATAAACCTAATTGAGCCAGTACGCTCTTCATTATGAACTTCTTTGGTTTGCTGCGGCATCCAAGGTTTTCGCGGTTGTTAGCGGTGCGTTGGACCGGCCAAGCAACAGATGGAATATTTCAAAGTGCGTTGGCCTCGTTTGTACTTTTCTCCCCAGAGCGTCAGGCAAATGCATTAAATGCGGCTTTGGGTTTTGCAGTTGTGTTGTTGCCTTATTCAATTGTTGGCCCTTTTGTTGGAACAGTTTTAGATCGCGTTTCTAGACAGAGAGCACTTTTCTTTTCAAACCTTGCTCGAAGCGTCAACCTCTTATTGGTTGCTTTATTTGTCTTTAGTGGCACAACTGGTCTGGAACTCACTGCAGTTGTTTTAATTGCCTTTGGTATTAATCGCCTTATTCTTGCCGCGCTTTCTGCAGGTTTGCCATTGCTTATTGATTCCAAATCTTTAGTTACTGCAAATGCAATGGCAGTAACCGGTGGTTCTGTTTTGGTTGTCATCGGTGGTGGAATCGGTGTTGGTGTTCGAGCCCTAGTTGATACATTGGCTTTGGCTAATCATGCTGATGCGCTTCTTATATTAATTGCAAGTAGTGGATATTTTGCTGCCGCACTTTTAACTAGCCGGCTTAATAAGTTTGAAATTGGGCCACAAGATCATGAAATTCAAGCCGCAAGTTTTACTCAAGGTATTAGAGATATGCGTGAAGGTTTTGAGTTTCTGCGCGTTCATACTGATGCTGCCCGTGGAATTTTTGCAACAGCGGTTCACCGAGGCGGTTTAACAGCCTTAACTTTGACTGCGTTGTTATTAGAACGAAACTCTTTTAATGATCCTGCTTACCCTGAACAAGGTTTAAAAGGTTTTGGTTATGCGCTTTCCTTTGCCGGAATTGGTGTTTTTCTAGGAGCTTTCCTTGCCCCTTATGGGGTTTCTAGATTTGGCCGACATCGTTGGATTAGATTTGCAATTTTTACTAGTGCTGCATGTCCGTTAATTCTGGCCACTGTGCAAACACAAGTAACTTTAATTCTTACCGCTTTCTTAACTTCGTTTTTTGGGCAAAATCTGAAAGTTACAAATGATGCTCTTGTACAGTCAAAGATTGATGACTATTACAGAGGTCGAGTTTTTGCTGTCTATGATGTTTTAGTTAACGGGGCAATTGTTTCTGGTGGGTTGATCGCCGCGTTACTTCTGCCTACTTCTGGTTTAGGTTCAACGGTTCCGTTATGCGTAAGCGCTGCATACTTTTTAGTTGGTATTCGACTACTTAGAACTTCTGTTTTTCCACCAGTTAAGTAGTTCCTCTGTAGCTCTTTCTTCGCCGATTTGTCCTTGTTCCAATCGAAGTTCCATTAGAAAATCCATTGCTGCTCCAACATCTCGCGATGGTTTTAAGTTAAGAAGCGCCATGACTTGTTGTCCATCCAAATCTGGTCGAATCTTTGAGAGTTCTTCCTGTTCCATCAAAACTGCAATACGTGTTTCTAGTGAGTCATATGTTGCAGCTAAACGAGCAGCTTTATTTCTATTTCTAGTAGTGCAGTCTGCTCGGGTTAACACATGAAGATGTACTAAGAATTCACCAGCATCTCGCACATATCTGCGTACTGCAGAATCGGTCCATTCCCCATCTCCGTAACCATGAAAGCGCAAATGTAGGGTTGTTAGGAGTTCAACCGCATCTATGGTGTTGCCGTCGAAACGCAGTTCCATTAAGCGTTTCTTGGCAAGGCGAGCACCCACAACTTCGTGATGGTGAAAAGAAACTCCGCCGCCTTCAATAAAGGCTCGAGTTTTTGGTTTGCCGATGTCGTGTAAAAGTGCAGCTAAGCGAATTACAAGGTTGGGCCCACCTAAGCGATCTTCATGTTCAATCGCTTGTTCTAAGACGGTTATTGAGTGCTCGTACACATCTTTGTGGTGGTGGTGCTCATCAACTTCCAAACGTAGTTTTGGAATTTCAGGCAAAATTAAATCTGCAAGTCCAGTATCAACTAATAATGTAATTCCTTTACGTGGATTGTTTGACATTAATATTTTTGTAAATTCATCACGAACACGCTCAGCAGAAATAATTGAAATTCTATGTGCCAAATCCTTCATTGAAGTTAGGACTTCTGGTGCAATATCAAAATCTAATTGGCTGGCAAAACGAGCCGCACGCATCATTCGCAACGGATCATCATTGAATGAATCACTTGGTCGACCTGGAGTTCGCAAAATCTTGGCAGATAAATCCTGCAAACCGTTAAATGGATCAATAAAATCTGGTTTCTCTGTTGTTAACTCAAGGGCCATTGAATTAACGGTGAAATCGCGGCGCGACAAATCTCCATGAATATCTTTTCCATATTCAACTTCTGGTTTACGTGAGTCAGGATCGTAATGTTCGGTTCGGTATGTTGTTACTTCAACGGTTGTGTCACCGCGTTTACCCGCAACGGTTCCAAATGCAATTCCGGTATCCCAAATATTATCCGCCCATTTATTTAGAATCTTTTTTGTGTCCATTGGAAGTGCATTAGTTGTGAAATCTAAATCATTTCCCAACCTTCCTAAAATTGCATCGCGTACGGGTCCGCCAACTAACGCCAAAGTAAAACCTTCGGCTTTAAATGACTGCGCCAAAGAGCTCGCCAGAGGGGCGCGTTCAATGAGGGAGCGAATGGCTAACTCGCCTGCGGCTCCTAATGCGTGGTTCACAATAAGTAAGGTTAGAGCAGTACCCTTGCCCCATGATCCCTGCACCTGGTGCGGGCAGCGAAGGTACGAAGAAAAAGCGGAAGCGTAAGCGCCCCGCCAACCGCGGCCCCCAAAGTAATGATTCAACTAACGCTCAAAAATCACCGAGCCAAAAAAATAAACGTCCTTACGCCAAAAGAGTTGATGAAGTCAGCGCCGGTGGGTTGGTAATAGATACAACTGGGACTCAAGGGCTACTCATTGGTCGAATTGATCATAAAGATGCATCAGGCAAAAGAATTTTGTGGTCGCTTCCAAAAGGTCATATCGAAGAGGGTGAAACGCCTGAACAGGCCGCGATTCGTGAAGTCGCCGAAGAAACTGGAATTACATCTTCTATTACCAAGTCGTTAGGTGTGATTGATTTTTGGTTCATGGCTGGCGGAAAACGAATTCATAAAACGGTTCACCATTTTCTATTTACAGAAGTAAGTGGTGTTTTAACGCCACAAGTAAGTGAAGTTGACGAGGTGTCTTGGTTTCCTTTAAGTGAAATCGTTGATCGGCTAGCCTATCCCGATGAAAAAAAGTTGATAGCTCGCAGCGGTGAGTTAATTCCATGAAAAAAATTACTGCTGCGTTCTTAGTTTCTTTCATAATTGGTGCGCCTTTAACCCCGGCTCATGCCGAACCTACGATTGTTCGAATCGTTGAACCTGCTCATCAAAACTTTATTGGGGAGTTTAGAAATGATGATTTGGCGCAGGAGTTAACACCCTCTGGAAAATTGGGCCAACTTGTCTTTGTACCCATTTCTAAATCAAAAATTTGGGTAATTGACCCAGCACTTATAGATGAAATTGCAACAATGACAGGTGAGTACAAGTTAGCAAACGGTGCAGACCCAATTGGTTCTAAAATTGCTATTGACTGGTTAGGGCAATTACAAAAAGTTTCAATGAACAATGAAGTTATCGCACTTGCTTATGGCAATCCAGATGTTAAATTAACAAAATCTTTAGCTCCAAGCGAGCTTCGTCTTTATTACTCAGCAGGAAAAACAAGACTCCAAATTACTCTTGGTCGGATTGTGCGAAGCGATCCGGCTGGCGGCTGGAGCACAGGTAATGCAAAGCTGAGTGGGGTTTTGCGCAAGAACTACAGCGATGTTCGCAAAGCGCTGACCCGGCTTACTAACGTAGTTGCAGATGATGCGTTACTTCAAACGCGAATTCAATTAGCAAAACTTCTCTCCCCAACTTTAGATAGTCAGGGACGTGAGTATTTTTCTAGTAATGCAAAGTTTGCCGCAGATAGGGCGGTTCAAAAACTGCGCATTAATGCCGGTAAGTATCAAGTAACTACTGAATCGGCAAAACTTCCTATGACTATTATTAATGAGTTTCCCATGGCAGTAACGGTTGATGTTGCCATGATTCCAAGTAACTCACGCGTGATTGTTGAAAGTTTTACCGGAGTACAGGTAGCTGCAAACTCTAAGAAGCAGTTAGACCTTAAGTTAGATGTGGTCGCTCCGGGTGAAACAACGATATATGCGCAAATCACTGACTCAAAAGGAAACGATGTTGTTCCTCCATCAGTTTTACAGATTAACTCAACTGTAATTGATAAACGCGTTACGTGGTTTACCACCGGTGCGGCAATACTCTTACTTCTAGCTGCTGTGACTCAAAGTGTTCGCCGAGTGCGAAAGGGGCGCCCTAATGAAATCAAATGAGATGTTCAGAGCTTCTGGAATTATGGCGCTTGGAACAATCGTTTCACGCATTACGGGATTTATCCGTGGAATTTTACTTGTCGCAGTTCTCGGGACTGCTCTGCTTGCCGATACTTATAACGTTGCAAATACAATGCCAAATATTTTGTACAACCTGTTAGTTGGTGGAGCTTTAACTGCGATCTTTATACCTCAATTAGTTAGATCATTTGATCACAAAGATGGCGGCGATGGCTTTGCATCTCGATTAATTACAACAATTTCTATCATTCTCTTCATACTTGTTGTGATTGGTATGTTTTTTGCGCCAGCATTAGTTCGTTTATATGCACCAGAGTTTTTCACTTCAGGTTTTGAAGTTGAGAAAGAAATTGCAATTGCATTTACGCGGTATTGCTTACCTCAAATTTTCTTTTTGGGTTTATTTACCATGTTGGGCCAAGTCGCTAATGCCAGGGGGTCGTTTGGCCCGCTTATGTGGGCACCGATTGCCAACAACATTGTTGGGATTGTGTTATTCGGTTCATTTCTGATTTTTTCACCGGTAATTAGCCTTGATTCAATTTCTTCTTTGCAAGTGCAAATTCTTGGATTAGGAACCACTTTAAGTGTTGTTGTACAAGCCCTGGTTTTAGTCCCAGTTATAAAAAAGTTAGGCATAAAGCTGCGACCTCAATGGGGGCTAAAAGGCTTAGGCAAGTCTTTTGGTTTAGCTGGCTGGACATTGGTTTATGTCTTGATTTCACAGCTGGGTTATTTAGTTACCGTAAATGTGGCAACTAGCGCCGCTGTGCGAAGTGCGCAAGAAGGAATTACCCGCGGTGTTGGTTATACGCCATACACGTTTGCATATTTTGTGATGTTGTTACCTTATTCAATTGTCACAATTTCTATTATTACAGCGATCTTGCCTCACATTTCAAGACTTGCTTTAGAAAAGAAGGCTGGCGAAGTTCGCGAGCAACTGATTCGTGCAATTAAATTAGTGGGAGTAATTACAATTCCTAGCGCCGTAGCATTTTTATTGTTCGGTCCGCTTATTACTTCCGTCATATTTGTTGGTATCCCATTAGAAGATGCGCGTTATATCGGCTATGTATTGGCTGCATTAAGTTTTGGTTTAGTTGCATTTTCGATCAACTTAATCTTAATTCGCGGTTTCAACGCCTTTGAAGACACGCGTACACAGGTTATTTCAATCTTAATCATTAACATTATTGCTGTTGCTTTGTCTTATGTTTCTCTCTTCACTTTACAAAACCAATGGGTGACCGTTGGGTTAGGGTTTGCTTTTTCAATTTCATACATAGTTGGTTTGCTTGTTACTTTGTCTTTATTGAAAAAACATACGGGTGCTATTTCAGTAAAGGAGTTCGCCGGACAACATGTGCGCCTCTTTGCTGCATCTGTGGCAGTCATGCTTCCACTATTTGCTCTCACCCAATATTTAGATTGGGTTGGTATTGAATTAAGTAAACTAGCTCGCCTGGGAGAACTAGTTATTGTGATGATTTCTGCATTACTTGGATATTTAATTGCTGGAAAAGCTGTAGGTGTTGAGGAAATCACAATGATTCGACACTTTAAAGGTTCGGTTATGCGGCGTCCTGCCGCCGAGGAATAAAGAGGATAAGTTAAGGGTTTAAGGGGGCACCATGGTTAAGAAAAATGATGTGCGAAATGTAGTTATCGTCGGCTCAGGTCCGGCTGGATATACGGCTGCAATTTATGCATCACGTGCACAATTAGATCCAATTATTTATGAAGGATCAGTCACCGCAGGTGGTGCGCTCATGAACACAACTGAGGTGGAAAATTTCCCTGGTTTTATAGATGGCGTTATGGGCCCAGATTTAATGGATAACATGCGCAAGCAAGCCAAGCGATTTGGTGCAGAGTTAATTACTGACGATATTGTTGAAATGGATTTAACTTCTGAAATTAAAGTTTTAAAGGATGGCTCAGGAAATACAGTAAGAGCCAAATCGGTAATTCTGGCCACGGGAAGTGCATACCGTGAAATTGGTTTGGAAAATGAAAAACGTTTATCAGGTCATGGTGTTTCATGGTGTGCAACATGTGATGGTTTCTTTTTCCGAGGGCAAACAATTGCAGTTGTAGGTGGGGGAGACTCAGCGGTTGAAGAGGCAACTTTCCTTACGCGCTTTGCCGAAAAGGTGGTTCTAATCCACCGCCGCGATGCTTTACGTGCATCCAAAATTATGGCTGAACGCGCTGCCGCAAATCCAAAAATTGAATTCTTGTGGAATACCGAAGTTATTGATGTATTGGGTGCAGACAAAGTATCTGGATTGAAGCTGCGTAATACTATTGATGGAACTGAATCAACTCGCGACTTCACGGGTTTGTTTGTAGCAATCGGACATATCCCGCGCAGTGAACTTCTTTTGGGGCAGATAGATTTAGATGATGAAGGTTATGTAAAAGCTGAAGGGCGATCAACGCGCACAAACATACAAGGGGTTTTTGCCTGTGGTGACCTCGTCGATCACACCTATCGTCAAGCAATTACAGCAGCAGGTTCGGGCTGTGCCGCGGCTTTAGATGCAGAGAAATTCTTAGCAGGACATTAAAGTTCTCACACAAACAACAGATATCAAGGAGTAAAAAATGGCTACGAGCAAAGTAACAACAGCAACTTTCGATGCTGAGGTACTAAAGAGCAGCACCCCTGTATTGGTCGATTTCTGGGCTGAATGGTGTGGTCCTTGCCGTGCCGTTGGTCCAATTCTTGAGGAAATCTCGGATGAATACGGTTCAAAGTTAAAGATTGTAAAACTCAACACTGATGAAGAGTCTGCGATTGCAATCAAATACGGAATCACATCTATTCCTACAATGAATGTTTATGTCAATGGTGAAGTTGTAAAGACAATTGTTGGCGCAAAGCCAAAGCCTGCGATGTTGAAGGAACTTGAAAGCTTTATTTCGTAGTTAATTCATGTCCCATTTAGACGAGTCGGATATCCGATCATTTCAACAGTCCCGTGGCTTAAGTGTCACGGGAATTGTTGATGACCAGACGGCACGTGCATTAGAAGAAGCTCGGTGGAAGTTAGGTGATCGCTCACTAAATCTTCAGGAAGCGCCCTTGATGCGCGGAGATGATGTTGCAGCATTGCAATCTCGACTAACTGAGATGGGTTTTGATTGTGGTCGTGTAGATGGGATTTATGGACCGCGCACTGAAATTGCGGTTAAAGATTTTCAAAAATCAGTAGGTATTGCAACTGATGGCAAGTGTGGACCAGCAACGATAATTGCTTTGATTAGATTAACTAAAATCGTTTCCGGTGGCGCGCCTGCTGCAATGCGTGAAAGTGCTACGCAGCGAAACCGTGGACCAGCACTTGCAAACAAAACTATTGTTTTAAATCCTGAAGGTGAAGACCCTCTCGTTTACGATGTTGCGGTTCGAACAGAAGGACGTTTATTAGCGTTAGGTGCATCAGTATTTTTGACTCGAGGTGCAACTAATAATCCAAGTGAAAGCGAACGAATAGCTTTTGCAAATAACAGTAACGCCGATCTAATGATTTCTTTACATGAAGATAGTTATAAGAATGAAAATGCACATGGCGCTGCAACTTATTTTTACGGTAGTGACGCACACGGCGTGCATTCAATTGTTGGTGAGCGGTTTGCATCTTTAGTTCAGCGTGAAATATGTGCACGTACTGATTTTGCTAACTGCCGTACCCATGCCATGACGTGGGATTTATTACGGTTAACAAAGGCTCCGGCGGTTCGAATTGATTTGGGGTATAAAACTAATCCTGGCGACATAGGTCGAATGTCTCGTCCTGATTTTCGTGACGTAATTGCTGAAGCTTTAGTTATTTCAATACAACGGCTGTATTTGGCGGCTGAAGATGATGCAAAAACTGGAACTTTGCGTATTTCAGATCTGCGTAAAGCTGGTATTCGCCGTTAATTAGTGCGCTGGCTCTAACTGGCATATGGGAGACTTAAGCCATGTCTGAAGTAACGCCTCGTTTTGCTACCGGTGCACCTCAAAATCTTGAGGAGCGCTTTGCTGGACGTGCCGCGCACATGAAGCCAAGTGAGATTCGTTCTCTGTTTGCTGTTGCTTCTCGGCCCGAAATTGTTTCTTTAGCTGGTGGAATGCCAAATCTTTCTGCGCTACCTATGGGAATGATGGCTGATGTAGTTCAGAAGTTGATTTTAACTAACGGCGCCGAAGCGTTGCAGTATGGCAGCGGACAAGGGCATCCAAAACTACGCGAGCAAATCTGTGAAGTAATGGCGCTAGAAGGAATCCGTGCGAACCCAGATGATGTTTTGGTAACAACTGGTTCGCAGCAAGCCCTTGATTTAATCTCGCGAATCTTTATTGATCCAGGCGATGTTGTTTTAGCTGAAGCGCCTTCATATGTTGGAGCACTTGGCACTTTCCATCAATATGAGGCTTCAGTCGTCCATGTTGAAACCGATGAATTAGGTCTAGTCCCAGAAGCTTTACGTGTGGCGATTAAAAATGTCCGCGCCGCGGGACGACGGATAAAGTTCTTGTACACAATTCCAAATTACCAAAACCCATCCGGTGTTCTACTTCCGGCAGATCGTCGTACTGAAATTTTAACTATCTGCCGTACTGAGGGAATTTTTGTTGTGGAAGATAATCCTTACGGCCTGTTGGGTTTTGATAAGCCATCTCCCAATGCAATGCGTGCTGAAGACTCTGAAAATGTTATCTATCTTGGTTCGTTCTCCAAAACAATTGCTCCGGGGATGCGAGTGGGTTGGGCCCTTGTCCCGCCATCTTTAAAAGAAAAATTAATCATTGCCAGTGAGTCTTCAATTCTTTGCCCATCTAATTTTTCACAGTTAACTATTTCTAGTTATTTAGCCGATCAACCCTGGAGAGATCAGATTGCATCTTTTTGCGATCTATACAAGGTTCGTCGTGATGCAATGTTGGAGTCGTTAGATGAATTTTTCCCGGCAACTGCTAAGTGGACAAAACCAGGTGGTGGATTTTATGTTTGGGTTACTTTGCCCCCTGAAATCGACACTAAGGCGTTAATGCCTAAAGCAATTGTTGCCAAAGTTGCATACGTACCTGGGACTGCTTTTTATGCTGATGGTTTTGGTTCTTGGTCTATGCGCTTGTCGTATTGCTACCCAACCCCAGAGCGAATTCGCGAAGGTGTTAAAGCTTTGGGTGGGGTTATTAAAACCGAGATGTCACGCCGTGGTGGAAACCAGCTGAACTAACTTTGAATTGCTTTGGCGATTCTTTTTAAATCAGCAGTTCCGGCAAACTCAATAACAATTGTTCCTTTATTTGTACTGCCTTGAATAGAAACTCGTGTATCTAATGCGTCGCCGATTTCATCAGCAATTTCTTGAAGTTCAGGGCTGGCAGATTTAACGTTCTTTAACTTCTTTGCACCTTTTCGTTTTGGTGCACCAATTGAAATAATCTCTTCGACCGCGCGAACACTGAGACCTTGCGCGATTATTCGTGCCGCTAGTTTTTCAATCTCTTGCGCGTCAGACAAACTTAGCAATGCACGTGCGTGACCCGCGCTTAGTGAGCCATTAATCAGTTTTTGTTGCACACTAGTTGGCAAAGCCATTAAACGGATTGTGTTAGAAATGAGCGGGCGAGAACGTCCTAGTTTGGCAGCAAGCTCTTCATGTGTGCAGTTAAAGTCAGTTAAAAGTTGGGTGTAAGCGGCAGCTTCTTCTAATGAATTTAATTGGCTGCGATGAATGTTTTCAATAAGTGCTTCACGCAGTAATTCGTTGTCTGGAGTTTGGCGAATAATTACCGGAATTTTTGTTAAGCCAGCGGCTTTAGCTGCGCGATAACGACGCTCACCCATAATTAATTCATATGTGCCGTTTGGTTTTGATCGCACTACAGGAGGTTGCAAAATTCCAATCTCTTTAATTGAAGCAGTTAACTCTGCGAGTGCTTCGGGATCAAAATAACTACGGGGTTGGCGAGGGTTTGCAACAATAGAGTTAATATCAACTTCGTTTTGTGTTGCAACTTCGGTTCCATCAACAGTTAATGAAGTTGGAATCAATGCATCTAGGTTTGTACCTAGCCCACCTCGACGTGCCACTATGCAATCTCACCTTCGCGTTTGTAATTAATTGAAACAACATTTGAATCAAATGGTTTTCCGCGCTCTGCTAATTCGCGTGCAACAGACATATAAGCAATTGCACCTGGTGATGCTGCGTCATATGTCATTACGGTTTGATTAAAGCCTGGTGCTTCAGATACACGAACTGCGCGAGGCACAGGAATATCAATTAATTCATTTGGGTAGTGTTTACGAATTTCTTCAGCAACATCATTTGCAAGACGTGTTCGACTATCAAACATGGTTAATACAAATGTTGAAAGTCTTAGTGAAGGATTTAGGCGCTTCTTAACTAGATCAAAAGTTTTTAATAGTTGAGACAAACCTTCAAGTGCGTAGTACTCACATTGAATAGGAACCAACATTTCTTTGGCAGCGGTCAATGCATTAATTGTTAATAAACCTAAACTTGGTGGGCAATCGATAAAAATATAATCAAGTGGTTCACCTGTGTTACTTCGTTCAGTTGCTAATTCATCAATTGCATCTTTTAATCGCATCTCGCGAGCAACCATTGGTACTAATTCAATTTCAGCTTGTGCAAGTGATGTATTTGAAGAAATACATTCCAATGAAGGAAAACCTTTGACTTTTTGGCTGGCTTTGGCCAAAGAGATATCACCCATCAGCACTTCATAAATTCCAGGGTTTTCTAGGTGTTCAACTCCCAGCGCGGTGGATGCATTTCCTTGAGGATCAAGGTCGATAACGGCCACACGTAGCCCACCCATAGATAGGGCTGCTGCAAGATTTACTGTGGTTGTGGTTTTGCCTACCCCGCCCTTTTGGTTGGCAACGGTGATGATTCGAAGGGAGGCGGGTTTGGCCATCGCCTCTTTAAGCCGGCGAACTCCGACTACCTGTTTTGTTTCACGTGAATCATCCACGGGCGCTAGTTAAGCACCTTTACGAACCTCCACGATACGTCCAAGCTCAATTCCCTCGCAATTTACTTCGTGGAGCATGGCTTTTGGCACGGATTTCATCTCTTCTTCGGCTGATTTACCTTTAATCGCCATTAATGAGCCATTTGTTTTTAAAAGGTGCCAGCTCATCTTCTTTAACTTCTCCAACGGGGCAACGGCGCGGGCTGTTACGTAATGGGCTGTCGTCCGAACATCTTGGGCTTGGCCTCGAATTACCTCAATATCAAGGCCTGCAACAGCCTGCTTTAAAAACTCGGTCCGTCGTTCAAGGGGTTCAATAAGGGTGACATGTAAATCTGGGCGGGCTAAGGCGATAACTATTCCAGGAAGGCCTGCTCCAGAACCGATATCAAAGACGATTGAGCCTTCTTTGAGCAGCGTTGTGACCGGCAGGCAGTTAAATATGTGGCGTTCCCAGATGCGATCTGCCTCGCGAGGGCCGATTAACCCACGCTCAATTCCAGCGCTTTCCAGGAAAGCGGCATAGGCCTTGACCCGCTCGATATCAGGAAAATACCGTTCGATAAGGGTTTCACGTGAAACCTGCATTTATGCTGGATAGATAACAACGTAGCGGCTTGGGTCTTCCCCGTCAGATTCGCTACTTAGGCCAAGCTCTTGAATCGTGTCATGGATAATTTTGCGCTCGAATGCATTCATTGGGGCTAGCTTGATTGAGTTTCCAGTGGTCTTAGCTTCCTCGGCCATCTCGTTGGCAAGCTTTGTTAGCTCCTTGCGGCGGTTGGCGCGGAAGTTATCGATATCAAGCATTAAACGGGAGCGATCACCTGTTGCTGTTTGAACTGCCAGGCGAGTTAGCTCCTGAATCGCATCTAGGACCTCACCGTCGCGGCCAACTAGGTGGTTGAGCTTTCCACCAACAATTGCCAGAGAAGCTCGGTCGTTTTCAACATCGATATCGATGTCGCCATCTAGATCTGCAATATCCAGTAACGCCTCTAGATAGTCAGCGGCGATATCGCCCTCTTCTTCCAGTTTAGCCACGCCTTTAACGGGCTTGCTTGCTGTTTCTGCCACAACTTCTACCTCTGCTACATCTTTTACTTCTTTAACAGCTTTTGTCTTTGCCATGTCGCTCTCCCTGTCGGGTTTGTAGTGAATTAAACCTATTTGTACTGATTTGTCCTATTTCTTTTTTTTCTTCTTTTTTGGTTGGTTTCGTTGCCCTTTGATCTCTTCTTCACTTTGGGCCACATCTGTATCGGGTGCGCTTTCTGCTTCCCCGTTTTTGTGGGTGCGCTTTCGTTGTAGTTCTTCATATGCAGGAGAACCGGGAGTTGGATTTCTTTTAATGACATAGAACTGTTGTCCCCATGTCCATAAATTTGTTGTTGACCAGTAAATCAAAACTCCGATTGGAAAGTTAACTCCTGAGATTGCAAATATTAATGGGAATGCATACAACATAATTTTTTGTTGTTGCAACATCATGTTGTTGCTTGAATCCATTTTTGGCATTCCCTTCATCATCAACTGACGTTGAGTGGTGAAAGTTGTTAATGACATAAATGCAATCAAAATTACGGTAACTAATTTTACTGTCGTGATATCTGAACCTAAAAATGTTTGAGAAATAGGCGCGCCGAAAAACTTAGCTTGTGCAGCACTTACAACATCCTCTTGAGACAAGACACCGTGTTTAACTGGAGGGTTTTTTCCAATTCCGTTAAGAACAGTAAAGAGTGCAAAGAAAATTGGTGCTTGGGCAAGGATTGGAAAACAAGATGCGAGAGGATTTGTTTTGTGCTCCTTGTAGAGCTTCATCATTTCTTCAGATTGCTTTTGGCGATCGTCTTTGTACTTCTTTTGAATTTCCTTCATATGGGGTTGTAAAGCAGTTAAAGCTCGCTGGCTCTTGATCTGTTTAACAAAAAGTGGAATTAAAATCACACGAATGATGATTACAAGACCGATGATTGCCAATGACCATGAGACACCGCTGTCTGCACCGAATAGAGGTGAGAGTAAATCGTGAATAGTTACAATGACCCAAGAAACCGCTATATATAAGGGTTTTAAGATGCTATCCATTAACAGTTACCTTCTCTTTCACAACTACATAATCGACTCCGCCATGTGACCATGGATTACACCGCATTAAACGCCAAGCGCTCATTGCAATTCCTTTGATGCCATATGTTTCAATCGCGGTTACCGCGTAACTTGAACACGATGGGTAGTACTTACAACGTGGACCAAAAGCGGGTGAGATCCATTTTTGGTAGAACTTAATTGGTGCGACAAGAATTTTTTTCATTGTGTCGCCGCGCGATCTTTGCTTTTGCGAAGTAGGTTTGTAACAACGGTTGTAATTTCGCTGGAGCAGTCGGCGTTAGCTGACTTGTTTAGCCCGCGGATAACCAACAGCGCCCCTTGAGGTAGTGATGTGTAATGATCACGAATGCAGTGACGGATTTTTCGAGCTAAACGGTGGCGAGCTACTGAACTTCCAACGGCTTTGCTAATAATTAATCCTGCGCGGGCAGGGCGATCAAACTCTGTGATGTATAGGTAGCCGACAAAGTTGGTCGATGAGTATCGAATTCCACTCTTTGTTGCGCGGGCGAAATCCCCGCTCTCTGTTAGACGTGCGCTTTTGGCAAGCACGGTTGTCTTACCTGGAGATCCTTAAGCAGAAAGACGCGCGCGGCCTTTTGCACGACGAGCTGCAAGTACAGCGCGACCGGCACGTGTTGCCATACGGGCACGGAAACCATGCTTCTTGGCGCGACGACGAGTATTTGGTTGGAAGGTGCGCTTTGTCATGTCAAACTCCTAATTAATTGAAAATCTACTGCGGGCCAGAAATACGGGGGAAGCAAGGAGGTAACGGTAGAGGTCTGGGGATAAGCCGGTCAAACTCAGATGTTCCAGCCTCACGCGGAGAATGGTTGTGGATAACCAGTTGCTTTTTTTGCCAAACCGCTCTACTTTTACGCCCTCCTCCACAGGTTTCTGCCTTTTGGGGGCTTTATAAGGGCTCAACCTGAGGTTTAGACCACAGGTTGTGGATAACCCTGTGGATATCAGAGAGGCGCCAAAATGGCCGTTAAAGAGATCGAGTTAACCACTCTCTGGGAACGTGTAATTGAAGAAGTAGCTAAAGATGCCCCTCAACACCGAGCCTTTTTACAGTTAACAAAACCTCTTGGCTTGCTGCATAACAACGACCAAACAACTTTATTGGTTGCCGCCCCAAATCTTTTTGCAAAAGATGTTTTGGAGAGCCGTCTGCGCACAGTTGTGTGTGATGTTTTAACTCGCGAGCTTGGTGACAAGGTCAGCATCGCGGTAACAGTTGATGAATCTTTAGAATCCTCCGAAGAACAAAATGTTGAAGTCGATATTGAGTTTGTTGCACCAAAAACCGGAACAGGTCGGGATGACGCTCCTGCAAAAACCGCCGAGGTCTCACAACTTAACTCTCGATATATTTTTGAGACTTTTGTGATTGGTGCATCAAATCGTTTTGCTCACGCCGCAGCCGTGGCAGTTGCAGAAGCCCCAGCCAAGGCATACAACCCATTATTTATTTATGGTGAATCAGGTCTTGGAAAAACACACTTACTACACGCAATTGGCGCATATGCCAAGGAACTTTATGGCAGCGTTCGGGTTCGATATGTTTCTTCTGAAGAGTTTACTAATGACTTTATTAACTCAATTCGAGACGATAAAGCCACCGCTTTTCAACGCCGGTACCGTGATCTAGATGTATTGCTAGTTGATGACATTCAATTCTTAGAAAACAAAGAGCGTACCCAGGAAGAGTTCTTCCACACTTTTAACACTTTATACAACGCCAATAAACAAATTGTTATTTCTAGCGACCGCCCACCAAAACAATTGACAACTTTGGAAGATCGTTTACGTTCTCGTTTCGAGTGGGGATTAATCACAGACATTCAGCCTCCAGAACTTGAAACCCGTATTGCAATTCTGCGCAAGAAAGCTGCGCAAGATAAGTTAAATGCACCGGATGATGTCTTGGAATATATTGCAAGTAAAATCTCTACCAACATCCGCGAATTAGAAGGTGCTTTGATTCGCGTTACTGCCTTTGCCTCTTTAAATCGTCAAAGTGTTGATTTATCTTTAGCTGAAATTGTTTTAAAGGATTTAATTCCAAATGAAAACAATCCAGAAATCACTGGCGCCACAATCATGGCTCAAACCGCCGCTTATTTTTCTCTGACAATCGATGATCTTTGTGGAACATCTAGGTCTCGGGTTTTAGTAAATGCCCGTCAGATTGCTATGTACCTATGCCGCGAGTTAACCGAACTCTCGCTTCCAAAAATCGGCCAAACATTCGGAGGGCGTGACCACACAACGGTTATGCACGCCGATCGCAAGATCCGTCAACTGATGGCTGAGCGCCGTTCGATCTATAACCAGGTCAACGAACTCACCACCAGAATTAAGCAACAAGCGCGTTAAAAGCACGAATAGTTCGAAATGTCCGCTTTGTCATTCTTTACCCCCAGTTGGGGATAAGTTGTGGATAACTGTGGAGATCTTGGGCTTTTATGTGGATAGCTCGGTGCGGTTGCGGTGAAGAGTAGGAAGGGTAAGGGTGTGAACATGGTTTTTGTACACACCTTTTCCCAACTTATCAACACAGTTGTACAAGTAAAACGCTGTTGTGAACTGGGGTTTTTAGCTTTATACACACTAAAACTCTCTGGTTACTACGACTACTTTTATATACATAGATCTACGTGTGAAACGAACCTTTCACTGAATTGGGGCAGAGCATGAAATTTATAGTTGAGCAATCGGCGTTAGTTGATGGCGTTAATTGGGTGTCCCGCTCTTTATCAACCCGGCCAATTAAAACCGAACTCCTAGGAATCGTGATTGATGCAACCGGCGATCAGGTATATCTCTCTGCTTCTGATTTAGAAACTGCGAGTAAAGCCCACTTCGCTGCGGAAATAAAAGACGCGGGCAAAGTTTTAGTTCCTGGAAAACTACTAGCTGAAATCTCTCGATCTCTACCTAATAAACCAATAACTTTTGCATTAGATGGTTCACGAGTACTTGTAACAAGTGGAAACGCTAAATTTACTCTCCCAACACTTTCAGTTGACGAATACCCAAACTTGCCAGAACTTCCAGATACAACCGGAACAATTTCTAGTGATGTTTTTGCAACCGCAGTTTCACAAGTTGCCATTGCTGCCGGACGAGACGATTCACTACCAACTCTTACCGGAGTCCATGTAGAAATAAATCAAGAAACCGTCACTTTTGCTGCAACAGATCGATACCGTCTAGCAGTTCGCGAAATTCAATGGGAACCAACAACCCCCAATGTTTCTACTAGTGCCTTGCTACGAGCACGAACAATTGCAGATGCAGCAAAATCTTTAACTGGGACCAAAACAGTTTCAATCTCTTTTGCTCCGTCATCTAGCAATGATCGGTTAGCGGGTTTTGCTGGCGACGGAAAAACAATGACCTCGCGCATGTTAGATGGAACATTCCCTCCATACCGTCACTTACTCCCACAGGAGATCACATCAACAGCGTTAATTGAAGTAGCAACATTTTTAGATTCAGTTCGACGTGTTGCACTTGTAACAGATAAAACAGTCCCACTACGCCTAGATTTCAACAACAACACATTATCTCTAGAGGCTGGTGCAGGAGAAGAAGCACAAGCAACTGAAGCAATTGAAATCCTATTAACTGGCGAACCAATTTCAATTGCGTTCAACCCGGTTTTCCTGGCTGATGGCTTAACCGCAGTTGGAACTAAATTTGTACAAATCTCATTTACAGGTGCAAACAAGCCAGCGATCTTGATGGGTAAGAGCGATAAAGATGGTGCGCTTATCGAGAACTACCGCTACTTGTTAATGCCAATGCGTTATGCCTCATAATTTATCGGCCTAACTCATGCACATTAATAAGTTGGCTTTAACCAACTTCCGTTCATACCCTTCCTTAGAGCTTGAGCTTGAACCAGGTGTAATTACTTTTATCGGCGATAACGGATCAGGTAAAACAAACATTGCTGAATCCCTTATCTATTTATCCTTTTTATCTTCTCACCGAACCTCAAACAACACCCCACTAATCACTCTTGGTGCACAACAAGCAATCATCAGAACTGAGATTGAACGCGATGAACGTGTTTTACAAATAGACCTTGAAATTAATTCAAACAAAGCTAATCGCGCTCGAATAAATAGCAACCCAACCAGGAGCCAACGCGAAATTCTGGGTGCTTGTCAGATTGTTTATTTCTCACCAGAAGATTTGGATTTAGTGCGAGGAGAACCTGGTGGACGTAGAGATTTTCTCGACAGATTACTTATTACCCGCACACCGCGTATGGCTGGTGTTATCGCTGATTACGAACGCGTAGTTAAACAACGCAATGCGTTGCTAAAAACTAGATCATCAGCAAATGCATTAGCTCCTTGGAATGAACAATTAATAAAATTTGGCGCTCAGCTCACTGCAGATCGAATTGCACTTGTAGAAGCCTTAAACCCTTGGGTTACAAAAAACTATGCAAATTTAAATGAAGTTAAACCCGCGTCAATCATATATAAAAGCAGCACCGAAGGTGTTAGTAATAATTTCGAAAACAATATAGAAGTTTTAACCCAACGCCTAGAAGAAGTGGCCTACCAAGAAATTGAGCGGGGTGTTTCTTTAATTGGTCCACACCGCGACGACTTACATCTACATATTGGTGATTTTCCAGCAAAAGGTTACGCCAGCCATGGCGAATCATGGTCTATGGCAATCTCCCTAAGAATTGGTTCATTTAATTTACTAAAAAGTGAAGGTTCCGAACCAATTCTCATTTTAGATGATGTTTTTGCAGAGCTTGATACTTCCCGTCGCAAACAGTTAATGTCTGCGACTCAATTAGCAGAGCAAACAATTATTACCGCAGCTGTTGAATCTGATCTACCAAAAGAACTACTCACTCAAAAATTTTATGTAACCCCTGGAGTTGTAAAGAAAGGAAAGAGTTAATGACAAAA
>Ga0114966_10001852_pt1 | contig 19228 bp, 9 predicted proteins | sample M_130207_XF_Meta_FD_87029 | JGI IMG/M metagenome (GOLD analysis project Ga0114966, IMG submission 87029) | Freshwater microbial communities from Lake Montjoie, Canada to study carbon cycling - M_130207_XF_MetaG | ecosystem: Environmental > Aquatic > Freshwater > Lake | place: Lake Montjoie...
AAGCCTCGCAGCACGACGGTGTTCTGATCTTGCTCAACGAGAAAACCTGAAAGGGATCGACCGTCCTTGGTTTCCACAGAATAGTTCTCAAACCCTTCTCGAATTTCCGCGCTAGGATTTACAATGGCGAGCAGCATGGATTCTAGGTCTGCGCGATTGTGAACCGTTAAGTCTGGCCCTACTTCTGCACCTTGACTAAACAGTTTGTGACAATTGGCACACGTGTTTTGGAAGAGTGTCCGGCCTTGATAGGGATCCCCTGTGTTGCTCCGAATGGCTCTCGCGAGTTCAGTAATTTTTTTCTCCATTTCAAGGGTGGTTGGAACACTCGTCCGTGGCCAATGCTTTTGGAGTAATGCCTGAAGCTCGGGGTTCGAGTGTTGTTTCAGTTTGCGAACAATCGTCAGGGGAATGGTTTCAGGTTTGATTCCGAACCCTGACCATGAAGTTCCATTGGTATGAATGGATTGAGCAAATTTTAGGGCCCAAGCCGATCGACTAGCGAGCAATGTCTGGGCGGTCGCGAGTGATTCTCGTCCCAAAGTTGGGTAGGCACTGATGATAATATCCGCGATTGAGGGGTCGTCGTAGTTCTGAAAAGCAGATAACACCGCCTGTCGCAAGGCGTCATCCTTATAGACCCCGCGGTAGGCGCGAGCCAGGACGGGAATCGCTTCAGGCACCTTGACTTCCGCCATCACACCTAAGAATTCCAACCGTTCGCTACGTGAAGCGGTTTCGTCGGCGACAATCGAGATCGCTTGGCGGATAGCTCGCGGATCCCCTTGACGCAAAGCAAACGCGGCTGAACCGACACCATGTCGAGCCATTGCCTTGGTTAGCGGGGCAGGGAGTCCTGCCAACGTCCGCCCTTTGAATGCAGTCTCAAATCCAGTTATCAACCGACGGCTATGTTCCACGGAGGGAGAGAGATCGAATAGCCGCGCACAGTTAAGCAGGTCTTGACGTGACCCCGCCTGCGCAAAGCGACGAATGACGCGATCGAGAAGATGAGTCTCCACCAACTTTCCACGCCAAAAAGAAGCGTCAGCGAAGAGTTGGAGGACAGCGTCGGGATTGTTCTCGCAATGAGCTTCGATGGCCCACCAGATGAGGAGTGGCATTCGATTGTCCTGCGTATCCTCATCGCGCATTGCAAGGTTCCGGATGATTGGCAAGCATTGGTCTGCGGAGAGGCGTTTAGCGGTGGCCGCCAGTTGGTTGCGGACTTCGAGATTCTTTTCCGTGCTAGCCATCGCCGTTAATTCGCTCGCAACAGGACGCGAAGCGGATTTTTCGTCACCGACCAATCGCACCGTCCAGAGGCGTACTGACGGGTCGGAATGTTTGAGTGCCTTTCTCACTTCTGAATCAGTCAGACCTCCGCAGAGATTGAGTGCCCACAACGTTTCTAAGCTAATCTGACCTGAAGTCTCATGAAGGGTGTTCGACAATTTTGGAATCACCGAAGGATCCTTACGATCAGCTAGGAGCCGTAACGCGGTTTGGCGAACCCAGCGGTTGGGATGGGCCAACCGTTCGAGGAGTTGAGCAGAGGTTTGCGTGCCTAAATTTTCTGAGCGGACTGGAGCACTCCCTTTGGTCTTAAGTCGATAGATGCGACCGTTTCCGGTGTCGAGCTTTCCCTCGTGGTTTCGGAAATGGTTGACCTGTTGGTCATACCAATCACAAATATAAACTGCTCCCTCTGGGCCGACCTTGATGTCAACGGGTCGAAACCAACGATCGTCGCTGGTCACAGGTCGTGAGATGTCCTTGGTGCGGAACGAAGATCGGTCTGGAAGAATTTCGCTCTGCACGATTCGGCCTTGCAGTGGTTCGACTCCAAACAAACGCCCGGTGTATTGTGCCGGCAAACTTCCGTGATCATAGATGATGAAGTTATGGGTGAATCGAGGCACACTATCTTGCGGAATAGATGTAAAATATCCAAAGGCGTATGGGTTAGAAAGCGGCCCGTGTTTCTCAAAACCTTTTTGAAGATACGCTCCTTGGAAGTAATGAAACCCCCGAGTATCTCCACCGTTGTGTCCCGAAAAAATCCTCCCCTGACTGTCGATTTCGCAACCAAAAGCGTTTCCACCGCCTTCCGAGAAGATTTCGTAAATGCGCTTCTCGGGATGGTAACGCCAAATGTTTTGGCCCTGAGAATAAATGGGCTTCGGATTCTTGACGATTCCATGGGGGCCGTACACCAGAATATTCGCGGTCACCGTGCTGCCTTGGGCACCGTAGAGCCATCCATCAGGCCCCCATCGGAGTGAGTTGGCAACGCTATGCGTATCCTCAAGTCCAAAACCAGCGAGGCGCACCTCGGGATCACCGTCCGGGCGGTCATCATCATTCGAATCGGGATAAAAGAGTAAGTAGGGAGGGTTTAGAATCCAGACACCCCCACGTCCGCGTTCGACGGAGGTAACGATATTCAGGTCGTCCAGAAAAGTTTTGTGGAGGTCGTAGATTCCGTCTCCGTTGGAGTCCTCATGGATCGTGATCCGATCTACCCCTTTAAAGTGGTGGGGTGGTGGCGGTGGTACTTTGTCGTAGACGGATCGCCAGACGCTGTCGTGACTCACCAGCTTCAGTCCGGCTGGCGAAGGATATTGGCGATATTCGACGACCCACATTCGACCTTTTTCGTCGAAATTGAGGAAAACCGGTTGCGAAATTTGGGGTTCGCTCAGCACCTGTTCCCATTCTAGATCGTCCGCAATACGAAATTTTGAAACCGCTTCCTTCGGGCTAAGTGGCGGGGCCTGAGTCTCCTGTGGCGGATCAACGTTGACGGCTGTGGAAACCGGTTGAGCAATCGGTTGAGGGGTTGGTCGTGGAACCGAACGCTCGGTTGTTTCGAGGGTAGACGGAGGCACCGGATCCTTGAGGCACCAAAGGATGCCGTTGAGAAGTAAACGACGAAATGTAGGGAGTTGAAAATCTCCTCGGTCTCCCAATGACGTGTAGAAAACGCGACGATCCTGCGCCGTATTGACCCAAGCCACAGGCTCGACAAAATCCTGTCCCTCGATTCTGCCCTGCAACAGAGGCACCGTGGTGCGAGCGAGTTGATGACTTTTGTAAAGGTGGGAGGTGACATTAAACGCAGGGGATTTGATGCCGGTGAGCACCACATGCGTGGAGTTCGAGGCGACTCGTTCGACCGTGGTGTGCGGGGCCGCAGGCGGCTTGTTGTTATAGTGCCCTTCATAATGCCCTCCGAAAACATCCACGTCGAACTTGGACCAAGAGGCATACTCTGAACCCGTTGGCGTCGCGTCAAAAGCATGACTCGCGGTGCGGATGCCAACCACCGGCTTGCCTGCATCAATATGAGCACGAAGCAATTCCATCATCGCCCGAGGTGGGGTGCGTCGTCGAACGCTCACCAACACTAAATCAGCTAGTTTAATCGCCTCGTAATTCGTGAATTTCGGATCCCCATCCGTCGATGACGACAACACATACGAGATTTGATATCCGCGCCACTCAAGTTCCTTGCGAGCGAAATCAGGCAAGGTTTCCCAAGTGTGATATTCATTTTCACCGATGATTATCGCGATGCGTTTTTTGATGTCGCCTTGAAAATTAAAGGGTTCGCCACCTAACAAATCCGCACTCGTTATGCTCGGACACCAATATTGCTCAATATGCTCCACCACTAATTCCGTGCCTCGGAAGTGTGAAACGAAGGGCCGTTTTCGGTGGTTATACATCGAGTCGGTCAAGTCACGCATCAATACCACGTTTTGACCCTGCGCCACCAACTGCCGGATCGCAAACGGACGCCCGAGCACGCACATGTTGATGTGAACGCCCATGATGATCACGTTGGTGATTCCCCGTTGCCGCATCAAATAGAACGCTTCTGCGGAATCCGTGATCGCATCACCGTCCTTAATCTCCAGCGCGGGATGTTGGCGGATCCATGCCCCGTATCCCGGGCATTCTGGGCAACCATCGCAACCGCCATCCGAGTCGTCGATCGGGAGCGCAGGTTCCTTCACCCCGTCGAGCGAGCACCAACCAGCCAGTGGGGTCTTGGTTTCCACTTTGGGAGCCGACTGCGCCAGTTTGCGTCCGGGATGATTTTTGTAAAAACCTAGCGTATCACTGGGACAGTGAATAATGAGCATTCCCTTGCTGCGAGCCGCCTTCAGAACTTCGTTCATTCGTGGAGCCATCTCGCCGACGCGCTCTGTGGCATCAGGACAGTGATGCTTGTCCCACATATCGCAGATCACCACTGCAGTTCGACCCGCATCCCATTCAACCTGTTTTTCTACAACCTGCGGCCCACCTTCATTTGCAACGGCTTTGGTGCGCGCACGAGTTTGTAGCTTAACGGATTCACCCGCCAGCACCGCCGAGTTCGCCAAATTCAGCAGAGCAAAGCCAATAATCCAGCACTGAAGGAATTGTTTCATGATTTCTGCAACATTGTCTCAAAATGAAGTGATAGACAATCTTGAAACTTCATGTGGATTCACTTTTTAGAGAAGTTTGGGTCAACTTTTATTCAAATTGAACGCGGGTTTTTGATCGCCTTTCGTCTCAGGATTGGCAATTCCGCCTAACAAACTCACTTGCTTCTTGCTCAAGCGCTTTTAAAGTTATCGGAATGTCGGAAAAAAGTCCGCTGAACGAAGATCAAAATTTGAATTTAAATCTACTCAATCACCCTGACCGGTTCGTGAATCGTCACCTAGGTCCAAGCTCCGCTCAACGGCAAGAAATGCTGAACACTCTTGGACTTAAGACCTTGGAAGAATTGGTAGATAAAACCGTTCCCAAAAAGCTTCAGACAACCACGCCACTCCGGTTCGAGGCGGAAACGTCGGAATACGAGCTTCTCCGCAATCTCAGAAGCATTGCGGATCGGAACAAGGTGTTTCGTTCCTATATTGGGATGGGCTATTACGACACCATCACCCCGGGAGTCATCCAACGCAATATCTTTGAGAACCCAGGCTGGTACACTCAATACACGCCGTATCAGGCTGAAATTTCGCAGGGCCGGCTCGAGTCGCTCCTTAATTTTCAAACAATGATTTGCGATCTCACGGGGTTGGAGATTTCTAATGCCTCACTGTTGGATGAAGCGACCGCGGCGGCGGAAGGGATGGCCCTTTGTTTGGGGGTCAAGTCTACCGAAACAGGCGGCACGTTTTTCGTTTCCGAACTCTGCCATCCTCAGACCATCGCCGTCGTTAAAACACGCGCGCTACCCCTCGGAATTATTCTTGAGATTGGGAACCACACCTCATACCAGCCCGGTCCAGATTTCCTGGGTGCGTTAGTTCAGTATCCTGCGACTGATGGATCTATCCATGATTACCGCGAGTTTGCGGATAAGGTGCATGCCGCAAAAGGGTTGTTGGTGGTGGCTACCGACTTATTGGCGTTAACCTTGCTAACACCGCCGGGCGAATTCGGTGCCGATGTTGCGGTGGGGAGTGCTCAACGTTTTGGAGTTCCGTTAGGTTATGGGGGGCCGCACGCAGCGTTTTTTGCGACCCGTGATCGTTTCAAACGACAGATGCCGGGGCGATTGATCGGAGTTTCCAAAGATGCCCAAGGCCGCCCCGGCTATCGGCTTTCATTGCAGACACGGGAACAACATATCCGTCGGGAAAAAGCGACCAGCAACATTTGTACAGCCCAAGCATTACTAGCTAATATGGCGGCAATGTATGCCGTTTATCATGGTCCAGAGGGTCTGAGGCAAATCGCATCCCGATTGCATCAACTGACGGCGTTGCTCGCTCTGGGTTTGCAGCGTCTAGGATATACTGTTCAGCACGAGTTCTTTTTTGATACCCTGAGTATCCGGACGGGGCTTCAATCCGCAGCGGATATTTGCGCACTAGCTGAGGATCACCAAGTCAACCTGCGAAGGGTGGATTCAACAACGATTGGCATTTCTCTCGATGAAACCACCAACGTTTCCGCAGTGGATCAGTTGTTCTTGATCTTTAATCAGGGTCAGCCACCGAACTTCACCGTCGCCGACTTGCAGTCATCGATCGGCAGTTCTGGGGTTCTCAACCGTGAGCCGTTTATCCGCAGGACTCGGTTTCTTCAGCACGCTGTTTTCAATCAATATCATTCCGAAACAGAGTTGCTTCGTTATATCCGGCGTTTGGAGTCGCGTGATCTTTCGTTGACTTCCTCAATGATACCATTGGGATCCTGCACCATGAAACTCAACGCCACCGTGGAGATGTTTCCGGTGTCCTGGGCTCAATTTGGTAAGCTGCATCCTTTTGTGCCTCTGGATCAATCATTGGGCTACCAACAACTTTTTTCAGATCTCGAACATTGGTTAGCTGAAATTACTGGATTCACGGCCGTCTCGCTGCAACCCAATGCGGGATCAGCGGGGGAGTATGCAGGATTGTTAGCGATCCATGATTATCACCGTGCCCGCCAACAAGCCCACCGGAACATTTGTTTGATTCCCACGTCTGCTCACGGAACTAATCCGGCGAGTGCCGTCATGGCAGGGATGCAAGTGGTCGCCGTGGCGTGCGATGCACAAGGTAATATTGACCTCAACGATCTGAACCTGAAGGCCGAAGCTCATCAGGAGAAACTTGCTGCACTGATGATTACCTACCCCTCCACTCATGGAGTTTTCGAGGAAGGTGTGCGGGAGGCCTGCGCCATGATTCACCGTTGCGGCGGTCAGGTCTATATGGACGGAGCGAATATGAACGCTCAGGTAGGCTTGACCAAGCCCGGTGAGTTGGGTGCGGATGTGTGTCACCTGAATTTACACAAAACGTTTTGTATTCCTCATGGTGGTGGCGGCCCCGGAATGGGTCCAATTTGTGTTGCCAATCACTTAGCAGCGTTTCTTCCGAAACATCCGGTGGTTTCGATGGGTGGCCAAACAAATGATGCGACGGTTTCAGCCGCGCCTTGGGGGAGTGCCAGTATTCTACCCATCTCCTGGGTCTACATCGCGTTGATGGGTGGAGAGGGGCTGAAATTGGCGACTCAGGTGGCGATTCTGAACGCCAATTACGTCGCCAGTCGGCTTGATCCATTTTACCCCGTGCTCTACCGGGGCACGCAAGGCATGGTGGCTCACGAATGTATTCTGGATCTCCGTGGGTTCAAAAAAGTGACGGTCGAGGATGTCGCGAAACGGTTGATGGATTACAGTTTTCACGCACCAACTATCTCCTGGCCTGTCCCCGGAACCATGATGATCGAACCAACCGAAAGTGAGTCGAAAGGTGAACTCGATCGCTTCTGTGACGCGCTCATTAGCATCCATGCCGAAATCATGGCGATTGAATCGGGTCAGGTTGACGGCATAGATAACCTGCTTAAGAATGCCCCCCACACAGCCCAAGCGGTCATCTCCGATCAGTGGACCCATGACTACTCCCGCGCACAAGCTGCTTTTCCAGCTCCCTGGCTTCATCATCATAAATTCTGGCCATCCGTTGGACGCATCGACAACGTATTCGGTGATCGTAACCTGATTTGCTCTTGCGTCGGAATGGACAACTATCAGCCATGATTAACCAAATCCTGTTTCGGTCGTAAATTTCGATGAACCTTCTTTTTATTGGTGATATTGTTGGCGAACCGGGTCGGCGTGCCGTCGCTGAATTAGTTCCTCGCCTTCGCAACGAGTTGTCCCTTGATATTGTCATCGCGAATGGAGAAAACTCCGCAGGCGGGTCAGGGATCACGCCTCAAACTGCCGCTGATATTTTCGCTGCTGGCGTTGATATCATCACCTCCGGGGATCACCTCTGGGATCAGAAGGAAGTCACGCAACTCCTCGAAACGGAGCCACGTTTTTTACGTCCAATAAATTATCCGTCTGGAACTTTGGGGCAGGGTAGCACAATTGTGCAATCAGATCGGCATCCTCCCGTGGCAGTCGTGAATGTGCAGGGGCGCACTTTTATGCAACCACCACTCGAGAACCCCTTTCTGGCCGTGCAGCGCGAGGTGTCCCGACTCCGCGATATCACTCCGATTATTTTTGTCGATATCCATGCGGAAGCAACTTCTGAGAAAATTGCCATGGGCCGAATGTTGGATGGGCGCGTTTCCGCCGTGGTGGGTACTCACACCCATGTTCAAACGGCAGATGAACAAATATTTCCCCTCGGGACTGCATTTTTATGCGATGCCGGTTTTACGGGTCCTCATGAAAGCGTTTTGGGACGCGACATTGACCCAGTGATTAAACGGTTTCTCCGTAGCACCCCGCAGCGTTTTAGTGTTGCCGTGGGTCGAGTGTTGCTGCAAGGAGTCGTGATTGAAATCGATTCGAACAGCGGTCAGGCTAAAAGCATCCGGCGAATTTCACAGGCACTAGATCCACATGCTCAAAAGCCCAATGGCCGATATTCCTGAACAAAAGCAGCAAGCTTACAGTCCGAAAAACGACTTAACTGAACGTCTTGCGAACAAAATCTAGACTTCGCCTGTGGTTTTCCACCGCGTTACGGGTAATTTTAGTTCCGCCTTCCAACGCCAGTTCCACGGTATATTTTGCGGCTAATCCATGTTGGCTTGCATGCCGAGCGATCGCCGCGTAATTGATGTCTCCCGTGTCCATATCCTCCCACCAAATTCCCGAACGACTTTGCCGTAAATGCCATGAGACGATGCGAGGTCCGTAATCCTTTAACGCATCCTCAGGTTTGACACCGCCACGAAATACCCAGTGAACATCGTAACAAAAACCCACATTCGCTGGCGTTGTTTTACGAAAATTAGTGTGAAATTCTTTGGCTCCGTTTGCCATCTCTGGCGTGTGATGATGGATTCCCAACTGCAACCCCAACTTTCGCAATCCATCTCCTAATAACTCCAATGCCTTAGCCTGGGTCTCCAGTTCTGCATCAGTTTTGTTCCGGCCTAACGCATCAGGGTTACAATTGATAATTTTGAACCCCGCTTTTGCACACACAGCAGAGGCTGTCACGATTTTCTCAACGGTTTCCGTAGCCTTACCGGACTCATGAAGCGACCCTCCTGAGTACAAGCTGACAGGCTTTAATCCTTTGATCTGCATCCGCTCGGCTTCCCGCAGGTTGTTCTCCGGTGTGTGGGTATCCAGACTGCCTTCGGCGTAATCATAACCCATATCGCGCAAGGCCGAATAAACCTCATTCACATGGGCGTTGAAGTCTTTTCCTTCTCGTTGATAATACTGCCCCCAGCCGTAAAGCTGTGAGCCAAACATCGCTTTTGGTGAGGCCGCATTGATCGACCAACCGAGCGCGGAAGCACCCATTAAGGAAGCCGATAAAAACCTTCGGCGATTCATAATTTTAATGACCTCAATCCTTCGCCAATTCTGCTTGTAGTAGCGTTAAAGAACCCAAGGTGAACGCATGGGTTGGCTGATATAAGCATTGGCTGCTTTGTCGTTAATGAATCGCTGCTTCTTAGAGTCAAATCGTAACACTCGACCCGTTTGCAACGCCGTCTTAGCCAGATTTATCAAGGTACAGGATCGATGACCATTGACTTCATTGAGCGCAAATTTCTGTCGCGTCTTCACGGCTTGAACGAAATCAGTTACTTGAGGAGCAGGATCGGGCAGTTTAGCAATTTTTTCTTCAAATCCGGGGATATCAGATTTGAACCCCCGCATGATTTTGCCGTTAGGCCCGGAAAGAAACGCCGCGTGTTTGTCCTGATCTTCACCATCGAGAATGATCTCACAACCGTCGGCGTACTTCAGGCGAATCCGCCGAAACGTTCCCACGGCATCAATGTCCTGCTTGGGAGCTTCGGACTCGATTTCGATCGGGCTCTCATTGTCTTTTCCTAAAATATATTGGACTGGATCAAGATAATGCTGGCCCATGTCGCCAAGCCCACCGCCATCGTAATCCCAATAACCTCGGAACGTGCCATGCACACGGTGAGGGTGATAAGGTTTAAAGGGAGCAGGGCCTAGCCAGCGCTCATAATCAAGATTCGAAGGCACGGGTTGAGGGACCAAATCCGTGCGCCCCACCCAAGCAAACTTCCAGTCGAAACCCGTCGAAGCACTGAGTGTCACCTTGAGTGGCCAACCGAGCATGCCGCTCAGAACCGCTTTCTTGATGGGCTTCACCGTCGTGCCCATCCCGTAAAACCCACCGTCGAAACGGAACCACGTGTTGAGCCGGAAAATTCGCTTATGTTTCTTCACTGCAGCCACGACGGCCTCTCCTTCTGCGATCGTGCGGGTCATCGGTTTTTCGCACCAAATATCCTTACCGGCCTTCGCAGCGGCGATCGCGATCAGCGCGTGCCAATGAGGCGGGGTAGGGATGTGGACAATGTCGATGTCCTTGCGTGCGATGACTTCACGCCAGTCCTGATAGCCCTTGGCATCTGGCCCAGCCGCTTTGAGGGCTTGCGCTAAATGAACTTGATCCACATCACAAACCGCCAAGAGCTTGCATGCGGTATTAATGCCGGTGACATGCGCCATTCCCATCCCGCCGGTGCCAATAACCGCACGGGTAAGAATATCGCTTGGAGCCGTGAACCCCGGCCCTCCTAATACATAGCGCGGAACGAGACTAAGAGTCGCAAAACTGGCAAAGGACGTTTTGATAAAGTCCCTGCGATTGAAGGCATGTTTTTTATTCATCGGAGTATTAAAATTGTGAGCTTATCTGCTGAGAAAAACAAGGGCTGTGTGCGACGATTCGCAAGGATCTAAGTTTTCCTACTAAAACTTAATGGCGCTACCGTTGGTTCGCCAAGCTTCTGTGACGGCCCACATGTTGACTGGCACAATGGATTGGCCAAAACGGAGATATCTGGCGGAACCGTCCGCAAAAGCGAAGTTAGACCCCCCACTGCGGGTGCTGTTACCGCCGCCCTTGGATCCATGTCGAGATTGTTCGACCTCCTCCACATCGTTTCCCGCCACGCCCTGCATAAAGTCCATGTAGAATTGACCTGATGTGGTGACTTTTTCCCCGAAGATGATCGTGTCGGTTGGCATTCTGACCGCGTTTTCTTTCATCACGTGTTTACCGTCCGCGGCCATATAGCCATTGAATTCGGCATCTGAAAGATTAGCCTTAAAATAGTCGTTCCAAGCGTTAATGATGTAACTACGTGGAGCCCCATCGTGCGAGAAGCTCTGATTGGTCGTGCCATAGCTAGCGGGTTTGATCGAGTCGCTTGGGCAACGCAGAATCTGGACGTTTTGATAGCTGTTGCTCAGTCGGCTTGGCCAACTAGGACTGAACGATCGGGGGACAAAATAGCCCTCGTGATCATCCGCATACATTAAGTGAGAAACACCCAATTGACGCAAACTGTTCACGCAAGAAATACGTCGCGCACTTTCCTTCGCGGCTGCGAGTGAGGGCAGGAGCATGCCCGCCAAAATAGCGATGATCGCAATAACGACAAGCAGTTCAATCAGCGTAAAAGCCCAATTCCGAGCTTTCGTCTCTCCAGTAACTAGAGTTCTTCCGAGATACATACTGAAACTTTCCTTAAATACGGTAGATGAATCGAACGTCCAAGGGCATCATCAGCAAGTAATTGTGAAATCCTGTAACCGAACGAACGTTTATCCGCGCTTCCTACGCTCTTTAGGCGTCTTGGTGGCAGGACTATTGTTGGGTGATTTCTCCAACGTTGCTGAACAAAAACCTGACGTTGATTTCGAACGAGATATTCAACCCATTTTTGAGGAGCTTTGTTGGAAATGTCACGGTGAGGAGAAACAGAAAGGGGGCCTTCGACTGGATAATCGAACCTCTGCACTTGAGGGAGGCGATAGCGGCCCCGTAATTCTGGCTGGTAATGCGACCGGAAGCTTATTGATCAGTCACGTTTCTGGTGTTGATCCCGACAAGGTCATGCCACCGAAAGGGGAACGGCTTTCTAGCGTGCAGGTCGAGACGTTGAGACGCTGGATTGACGCTCAAGCACCTTGGGCAAAGCAACCGACGGTCGCTGCCAACAAGACGAATCAACACTGGGCGTTCATCCGACCGAAACAGGTGCTGCCACCTCCCGTTTCTGGAGTGTCTCATCCCGTAGATCGGTTCATTCGCGCACGATTGGCTCAAGAAAAAATCCAACCCTCGCTCGAAGCTGAACGTTCAACTCTCATCCGTAGGCTCTCGCTCGATTTGACGGGTTTGCTTCCGACTCCGGAGGAGACTCGCGCGTTTTTAGACGACGATAGAACCGACGCGTATGATCGAGTTGTGGATCGTTTACTTGCCTCACCCCATTTTGGTGAGCGTTGGGGGCGGCATTGGTTGGATCTTGCTCGCTACGCCGATAGCGACGGTTACCAGATCGATATTCCTCGACCTTGGTCTTATCTGTTTCGCACGTGGGTAATTAATTCCGTCAATCTGGATCAACCTTTTGACGAATTCACAATCGATCAACTCGCAGGCGATGTGCGTCCGTCTCCGACAGAGGATCAATTGATTGCCGCCGGTTTTCATCGCAACACACTCGCCAACCGCGAGGATGGAACAGACCCAGAGGAGTTTCGAGTCAAGGCGAAGGTGGATCGCGTCAGCACCACAGCCACGGCTTGGATGGGCCTCACTCTGGCTTGCGCGGAATGCCATACTCACAAGTACGATCCTCTCTCTCAGCGCGAGTTTTATGAGGTATACGCGTTTTTTGATAGTGCCCAAGAAATTGACGCGGAGTTGCGACCGGTGGGAAAAAAACCGGAAACCAAACGCGTGACGATGACCTTCAAAACTTTAGCCGACCCGCCTTCGACTCGCATCCATGTGCGAGGCGATTTCCTCAGACCGGGTGCCGTGGTGCAGCCTAATACTCCCCGAGTGCTGCCACCTCTTCGAGCGCGTCATGCTCGTGCAGACCGGCTTGATCTTGCCCAATGGTTGGTTTCTCCGGGGCATCCGTTGACCAGTCGGGTGGCAGTAAATCATTTTTGGAAACATATTTTCGGGCGTGGGCTGGTTCCTTCGGAGGAAGATTTTGGGACTCAGGGAGATCGCCCTACTCATCCGGAATTGCTCGATTGGTTGGCTGTAGAATTTGAGCAACGTGGCTGGAGTCGCAAACAATTGATCAAACTCCTCGTCACCTCAGCGACCTATCGTCAATCCTCCCGCCAGCAGCCTTCCTCGCTGGGTGTGGATCCCACCAACCGACTACTCTCTCGCCAGAGTCGGCTTCCTGTGGAATCAGAAATTGTCCGAGATATTTACCTGCAAGCGGCGGGGCTTTTGGATGAATCTATTGGAGGCACAAGCATTCATCCGGCCTTCCCACCCGATCTCTATAAGATTGGTTATGAATTTATCGGCGGCGTGACTTGGCCTGAAACCAAGGGTCTAGATCGATATCGACGCGGTCTTTATATCCAGTCCCAACGAACCATCCCGTATCCTCTGGCAGCGACATTTGATGCTCCAGATCCCAACATTATTTGCACCCGACGAACACGTTCCAACAACCCCCTTCAGTCGCTCGCTCGGCTGAATAATAATTTATTCCAAGAATCCGGACGCCAACTTGCCGTGAAACTTCGGATCGAGGCAAACACGGCAGAAGAAAAGATCAAACTCGCCTTTGCCATCTGCCTTAACCGCGAACCCACTCGCACCGAATTACGACGCATCCAATCCTTTTATCAACACCAGTTGGAGTTGTCCGCGAAAGCCACTGCTCCCGGGCTAATCCTGCATCCCGATGCCGCTCTGGCTCAATTAATTCTTAATCTAGACGAGTTCACCACGCGCGAATGACTCCTTTTGATAATTTTAACAACGCCATCCAACTAACGCGGCGTGACTTTCTGACTTCATCCGCCAGCGGGTTAGGTGGGCTAGCACTCGCGTCCCTATTTCAAGGCGATCAACTGCTCGCCACGGAGACTCTCGCCATCAATCCGCTCGCCCCTCGAGCACCGCATTTCGCGCCGAAAGCTAAACAGTGCATTTTCATCTACATGGAGGGTGGCACAAGCCAGTTGGATCTTTTTGATCCCAAGCCTAAACTCCGCGAACTCAATGGCCAAAAAATGCCCGAATCTCTCACAAAAAATGTGCGATTCGCTTTTCTTCAAAAGGACACCGCAGTCCTCCTGGGCAGCCCCTATAAATTTGAGCGAGTAGGCCAAAGCGGCATTGAATTCTCCGAACTCCTCCCGAACCTCAGCACCTGCGCGGATGATTTAGCCGTCATTCGCTCGATGCATACCGAGGCATTTAACCATCATCCTGGGGAACTTCTGATGTATACGGGTTTTTCGCGCCACGGTCGCCCAAGCGTCGGAGCCTGGATAAATTACGCACTCGGCAGCCCGTCGCAAAATCTTCCCGGGTATGTGGTCCTCACAGCGGGTCGTTCGCCGAGCGGAGGAAACACCCTTTTCTCGAGCGGATTCCTTCCCTCCAACTATCAAGGCGTCACCTTTCGGAGCGAAGGAGAAGCGGTGCAGGATCTCGCCACACCCCGTGGGTTGACTCCTGAAATGCGCCATTACGGTTTAGACACTTTAAAGGATCTCAATCGCCTACACCAAAAGGCTGTGGGTGATCCCGAAATCTCTGCTCGAATCGATTCTTACGAGTTGGCGGGTCGTATGCAGACCGCTGCACCGGAGTTGATCGATCTTTCGGGTGAGACAGCCGCGACCCTTGAGGCCTACGGCGTGAACCGTGATGGGGGCGGGATGAAAACTCAGCGTGGCGGCGGGGTTCAAGCTTTCAAATCGTTCGCGACCAACTGCCTCCTGGCACGCCGCATGATCGAGCGAGGTGTGCGCTTCGTCAGCATCCACCACGCGTCCTGGGATCACCACAACGATCTCGGCAACGACCTCCTCTTCAATTGTCGCGTCGTCGATCAACCTCTCGCTGCTTTGCTGAAGGATCTCAAACAACGAGGACTTCTCGATTCGACCCTCGTGGTGTGGGGGACCGAGTTTGGGCGCACGCCACTCGGTGAAAATCGTCGTGGTTTTGCAGCCGTTACAGGACGTGATCATCATCCATCCGCCTTCACCACTTGGATGGCTGGGGGCGGCGTCAAGGGGGGGCAGGTTATTGGAGAAACTGATGAAATCGGCTGGAATGTCGTGAAGGATCCCGTTCACGTTAACGACTTTCACGCAACAATCTTGCATCTCTTTGGGCTTAACCACGAAAAGCTTACTTACCGTTATCAAGGGCGCGAGTTTCGTTTGACAGATGTTGCTGGAAAAGTGGTATCCAAGCTAACGAGTTAGTATTCCGCGCCCTATTTATGTGTCGTTTCGATCACCCTGTTTCTCCCCACAGCCCCGCTGCCTTCACGCTCATTGAGTTACTAGTAGTGATCGCAATCATCGCGATCCTCGCAGGAATGCTCCTGCCAGCACTGAGTAAATCGAAGGCAAAAGCGCATGGCATCATCTGTCTTACAAATCAGAAACAACTCAATACCGCTTGGTTTCTCTATGCTGACGACAATGAACGGTTCATCAACAATCACGGAAGAGACGAGACCAAAGAGAAACGTCAAAACTGGGTGAACAATGTCCTGGACTGGGGAGACTCCGACGATAATACCAACGTGATTTATCTGACGGACAATAAAATCGCTCCCTACACCAGTAAGAATATCGGAATCTTCAAATGCCCTGCGGATCGCTCCATGGCTGCGAATGGCTCGAGGCTCCGCAGCATGGCAATGAATGCCATGATCGGTGACACTGGAGTTCTCACGAACCGTTTTAATCCTGAATACCGCCAATACTCGAAGTCCAGCGACCTAGATGCTCCGACGCAGCGATTTGTTTTTATCGATGAACACCCGGACACCATCAATGACGGATTCTTTGTCAACACCCTCAGCACCGTCGTTTGGGGCAATGTCCCTGGTTCCTTCCATAACGGTGCCGCCAATTTCTCTTACGCTGACGGTCATTCTGAGGTCCACAAATGGGTTGTCACCGTAGAGAAGGGTACGGTGCGTCCACCCGTCAAAGGAGGTGTGGGAGGCTTATTTCCCGCTACGCCATCAACCGATTTTCAATGGTTAACTGAGCACACCAGTGCCAAACGCATTTGAGAACAAGAATTGCCTCACCCCATCGAACGATTTGGTTCAAGTTTTATGATGATTTCCTCCCCGTTTAGAAGCGTAAATTTTGATTGTCTGTGCGGTGGTTCTCTAACACATTAAGCCATATGAAAGTTCCCTCTGTTTGTTTATTGCTCTGTGCCGTGGTCTCGAATGTCGCAGCCCAAAATTATTATCTCCATTCGTTCAAGAAGACTCAACTGACCTCGGAGTTTTGGTCCGAAGGGGCTACTGCGGGCGACTTTAATCACGATGGTAAAATGGACATCGCAGCAGGTCCATTTTGGTATGCGGGGCCGGATTTCCAAAAACGCCAAGAGTTTATGCCACAGCCAGTGCAGGGCTTCGATCGCAAGGCGGCTGATGGTAAGGTAGAAAAGGTCGGGGGATATGATCCACATGGGTATTCTAAGAACTTTCTTGCCTATACTTACGATTTTAATAAAGACGGTTGGGACGACATCATCGTTCTAGGTTTCCCCGGTGAGGATTCCTCTTGGTTCGAGAATCCCAAAGGCCAAGCAGGCCACTGGAAACGGCATTTGGCACTTCAGGTCACGGATAATGAGTCCCCAACATTTTTAGATATTACCGGCGATGGCAAACCGGAAGTCGTCTGCAATTCAGGTGGTTTTTTTGGTTATGCTGAGGCGGATTGGAAAGAGCCAACCAAGGTCTGGACATTTCATCCAATCACGCCCAAGGGGCCATGGCAGCGTTTTACCCATGGGATGGGCGTTGGAGATGTGAATAATGACGGAAAGTTAGATATGTTGGAGAAAGATGGATGGTGGGAACAGCCCAAGTCGGTGGTAGGGGATCCCGCTTGGATCAAGCACGCGTGGAGTTTCGGAACCGGAGGGGCGCAGATGTTTGCTTATGATCTGGATGGGGATGGTGACAATGATGTGATTACGAGTCTCGCAGCACATGGATATGGGTTGGCGTGGTATGAGAACTATCGCGAGAATGGGGAGATTAAGTTTCGCGAGCATATCATTATCAACAAAGAACCGAAGGATAGTAAGTTTGGCGTGGCCTTTTCACAGTTGCACGCAGTCGATTTGGTCGATATGGACGGGGACGGAATTAAGGATTTAGTGACGGGCAAGCGTTACTGGGCGCATGGTCCTTCAGGGGATGCGGAACCGAATGCCGCAGCGGTTCTTTACTGGTTCAGAACCGATCGCAAGGCTGATAAGACGGTCGATTTTGTTCCCTACCAGATTGATAATAATTCAGGAATTGGTACGCAGGTTATGGTCGGAAACCTCAATGGGGACAAGTGGCCCGATGTGATCGTTGGGAATAAGAAGGGCGCGTTCGCTTTCGTGCATGAAGTAAAAAAGGTCGGCAAAAAAGAGTGGGACACGGCGCAACCTAAGCCTTTCGCTGCACAATAAAAACAAGCATTGAGGCTTAAGCTTCGTCTGCTGACTTTTTCTATGAAACGTTTGTCATCATGGATGATGTGTGGTGCAGTTTTGTGCGCAACATCCTTCCTCTCTAAAGCGGTTGATCGGCCCGGACTTCCTGCGGTTGGGAATGAGGGTAAGGCACTCAACCTCGGTTTCGAGGATGGAACACTCAAGGATTGGAAGGCTGATGGATCCGCGTTCGACCGTCAACCCATGCGCGGAAATACCGTAACAACGCGGCGGGCCGATATGGAGAGCGGGCATTCTGGGGACTACTGGGTAGGCACCTACGAACGCGGCGGGGATGAATTGCAAGGCACCCTCACATCGGTTCCCTTTAAAGTAACACAGCCGTTTGCTAGTTTTCTCGTGAGTGGTGGGATGAATCCTGCGACGCGTGTCGAGTTAGTCAGGGCAGACACTCAGAAGGTTTTTTTCAAAATCTCTGGAACGGATTCAGAGACGTTGCGACCAGTGGTCGTTGAGGTCAAAGAGCACCTAGGCCAATCCATCTTCATCCGAGTGGTGGATCAGCACTCGGGTCCTTGGGGACATATTAATTTCGATGATTTCAAATTCCACAAAGTTCAACCAGTTTTAGCCAACGAGATCAAATTAGGTAAGTCTCCTGCGGCGATGCCTGAGGTGGATGCCGTGATGTTCGCAGGTTTATCCCCCGAGGAAGCAGCGAGTTCCGCGACAGTTCCTCCCGGGTTTAAAATGCATTTATTCGCGGGTGAACCCGACGTAAAACAACCCATCGCATTCGCCCTCGATCATCGGGGCCGCATGTGGGTTGCTGAGGCTTATACCTATCCTCGCCGCGCTCCAGAAGGACAAGGGAAAGACCGCATCCTGATTTTTGAGGACACAACGGGAGACGGCAAGTTTGACAAAAGGACTGTTTTTATCGAAGGGCTCAATTTGGTGAGCGGTTTGGAGGTAGGGTTTGGCGGCGTCTGGGTCGGTGCTGCGCCCTATCTGATGTTCATCGCCGATAAGGATGGCGATGATAAGCCAGACGGAGCTCCGCAGATTCTTCTCGATGGGTTCGCGTATCAAGATACGCACGAGACGTTGAATACGTTCACGTGGGGGCCGGACGGGTGGCTTTATGGATGTCACGGGGTGTTCACCCATTCCAATGTGGGCCGTCCGGGATCGTCGGATAAGGAACGCACTCGGATCAACGCCGGGGTGTTTCGTTATCACCCCACGCAGCATAAGTTTGAGGTGTTCGCGGAGGGCACAAGCAATCCATGGGGCGTGGATTTTGACGAGTATGGACAATGTTTGATCGAGGCCTGCGTCATTCCCCATTTTTACCATATGATCCACGGGGGACGTTATGAGCGTCAGGCAGGTCAGCATTTTAACCCCAACATTTACGATGATATCAAAACGATCGCGGACCACCGCCATTACGCCGGAGATAAGGGGCCTCACGCTGGCAACGGGCGTTCTGACACGATGGGTGGAGGTCATGCCCACGCAGGGTTGATGATGTATCTTGGGGATAGTTGGCCCGCCGAGTATCGCAACAAAGCCTTCATGAACAATATTCATGGGCAACGTTTGAATATGGATGTTTTGGAGGCGAAAGGGTCGGGTTACGTGGGTAAACACGGCCCTGATTTTGTCAATTTTAATGACCGTTGGTCGCAGGTTTTGAACATGCAATATGACCAGAATGGGTCCGTCTACATGATTGATTGGTACGACAAGAATCA
>Ga0114966_10001853_pt1 | contig 19227 bp, 19 predicted proteins | sample M_130207_XF_Meta_FD_87029 | JGI IMG/M metagenome (GOLD analysis project Ga0114966, IMG submission 87029) | Freshwater microbial communities from Lake Montjoie, Canada to study carbon cycling - M_130207_XF_MetaG | ecosystem: Environmental > Aquatic > Freshwater > Lake | place: Lake Montjoie...
AATCAAATCTCCTGATTTCTCAAAACCCAACGATTTAAATGTCATGTCTTTGTTTACATTTTTTTTGACTCGTGGCAACAAATGCATTTCATGATCATTTTTATGGATAAAAGTCCATGGAAACGCCATATGCCAACCTGATTTTACGTATTCATTCTCTCCTGCTTTTACCCTGTAAGCAGGCTTTTCTAAAACAAAGCAATAAAGATTCTCAGGTTTTACATCATTTAAAATTGTCTTTAAAACATCTTGGTAATTTCTTACAATATTTTCAAGCTGGTAATCATTATAAAGACGGGTTACATCTTTATCTTCACTAAAAGGTACTTTAATATCAAGGTCTACTAATACAGGAAGATACGACTGAGGTTTTTCTGCTATACCAAACTCTGTTTCTTTTTCTGTTTTTTCTTCATTTAAAACAGCGCTACAATAATTATGCCAAAAAGACTCAGAAATATGTTTACTAATTTGAAATTTACCTTTTGGGTGTACCATACTCACATGCGTGTGATAGTCCCCTGTGACCCTGTTATTTTCGAGAAATTCTATAACACCTGACATCTTTATTTATACTTTTCTTTTTTAATTAAAAATCAATTTTAAACCTATTTATTACCTTAAAGCTGTTCAACCTTTAAAACTTTTTTTAAAGAGTTGCGTTCAAATAATACAATAAAAATACAAAAATTTAAATTTTATTTAAATAAATGGGTAATTCGGCAATTAGTTATTATAAAATTGAAGGTAGACAAACAGGATATGCATCTGTAAATGATTTTTTTATAGGACACACTTTAAATGAATATTTACGTAATTCTAAATATGGAAATAACCCACAAGAAGAAGACATGATACAAAAAATTAAGGATAGTATGAAGACACGAACTGACTGGATAAAGTATTTTAAAGAAGAATACGAAAAAGAAAAAGAAACTATGATAAATAATGTTATTTATAATATAAAGCATGGTATGAAGAAAATTTTAAAAAAAGAAGAAGAAGAAGAAAAGGAAAAAGAAAAAAGAAAAAAAAATTATGCCCTTTCTTTATTAGAAAATCCTGGAGGTATTCGTGTATATAGAGGAATTAAAGATTTTAAAAAGTTGATTGAAACAAATAAAGAAAATTGTAATAATTGTATTATTGATTTAGGTTTTAGTAGCACAACAACAAACTATAATATAACAAAAAATTTTATAGGTGAAGATATGTGTTGTATATTGTCATTTTACATACCAGATGATATCAAATTCTATCCTTATTTATTATTGCATGAAGGAATTTTACAAGACCAGGAAGATGAACAAGAAATAATATTAGAAACTAGCCTTAAATTTACTGTTTTACCTGATTCTATATCAACAAATACAAATATTTATAATACAACAGTTGAAAAATATAAACCTTCTAGTTGGGTAGGAAATTATGACTAAATACATTTAAAATTACTATACAGTTAATTAGTTTAACCTACTTTTTGAACTAATTTAAGTTTATTTCCACAATTATTTCCACAACCTTTTTACAAAAGGCCTATTCCATTCAGACATTAGCTTTGACTCTTACACCAAAATGGCTTTTTTAAGATCCTTAAAATTATCCTCATTTATAATAAAAATATTATATTATAAATAATTTAAATTTAATATAAAAATAAAATGAGCTGTCTGTTTAACAGTCTATCTTACTTTATTAATAGCGATACTATTCGCCAAACTATTTGTGATTATTTACAAGAAAATAAACCTATCATTGATGGCATTCCAACCCATGAAATCTTATCTATGGAAAATAATAATTATATTCAACATATGAGACAGTCATCAACATGGGGAGGCGCAATTGAAATTAGTGCTGCTTGTAACTTGTGGAATATTAAAATTATTGTTTACGATATTCGAACGCATCAACGAACAGCTATCGAATTTATTCCTATTACATCTATAGCTGAAAGAACTATCGAATTAGAATGGTCAGGTAGTCATTATGAACCAAAACGTTTTTAATACTTTTCTATTAATTTTTAATTAATATAAAATTATGTCATTTTTTGAAAAAAATACTATAGACAAACATTCTAAACTATTAATCGATCAAATTAAAAAATCGTTAGACTATAATAAACGTCTTTCAAAGAAACAAACTGACTATAAACAATTTAAAAATGGCGCAAATTTATTATGGAAAAACTATTTTTGTCATGCCGATGAAAATGATGAAACTAATGAAATATTAGAACTATTATCAAGCGTTTTACAACGACTTTTAAATGATTTTCTAACTATACATCCTGATATAAAACTTTACGGAAAAATATACGGAATTCCATTGATTAAGATAAAATACTAAAATGCTATAAAAATGATTAAAAATTATTATTTTTATAGCATCATTAAAAATGAACTCAAAAACTTGTAAATTTTGTGAAAAAGAATTTTCTTCTATATCGTGTTTAAATAGACATGTAAAAACAACTAAAAAATGTCAATCTGATGACATAAATAAAATTACATATGACTGTGATTTTTGTAAAAAGAAATTAACAAGTAAAAGAATGTTAGAATATCATTCTACTATTTGTAAATTAAAGAAAAAAGATAAAAAAGATCCAATATTAATTGATTTAATTAATCAAGTAAAAAAAATATCAATAGAAATTACAAAAAGAAAAGAAGAACAAAATAAAGAAAAACAAAATAAAGAAAAACAAGAAGAAAAAATAGCAATTATAAATCAAACAGAAATAATTTCTAAAAAATATAAAAAGAAACCTATTCCAAAAACATTAAAAATGAGTGTTTGGTATACACATATTGGTAAAGAAATTGGAATGATTAAATGTCCATGTTGTAATAGTAATGAAATTAGTCAAATGGATTTTGATTGCGGTCATGTTATTGCAGAAAGTAAAGGTGGCCCTATGACAATAGAAAATTTAAAACCAATATGTAATAAATGTAATAGAAGTATGAGAACCATGAATATGAATGAATTTAAACAAAAATATTTTAAATAAAACCAAAGAAAATTTAACTAATATAAACACTAGTTAAATTTATTGATTTTTATTGATTTTTTATTGATTATTATTAATTTTATTGATTATAAAAATTATTAATAATCTAATTAAAATATATTAATAATAATTTATAAATACTTAAAATTTTTAGAATTAAAAATTTTAGTCAACACACACACATTTACGATCAATAAAATGAAATAAATCATATTTGAAGCTAATTAACCTTTAATTTTTATTGATTTCTTATTGAATATTATTGATTAGATGTAATGTAACCTTTAATTATAAAATTTATTTTTTATATTTTATTGATTTTATTGATTAAGTAATTTAAAGAATAATATTTATATATAATAAATAAGAATGTATGAATGCAATTTATGTAAGAAAGATTTTTCAACTAAATCAAATCTTAATAGGCATCAAATGACTTCAAAAAAATGTAAAGGTGCAGAAAAATTAATATTTAAATGTGATTTTTGTATGAAAGAAATATCTTCTAAACAGATGTTATCTTACCATTTGAATATATGTAAAGAAAAAGAACGACAAATTGTTGTAAGAAAGCAAGAAGATGATGAAAAATATAATAATCTACAACAACAAGTTTTAGAGCTGAAAAAAGAGTTGGAAGAAACAAAGAAACGTCCTACAAATATGAATAACATTACTATCAATACAAACATTGATAATTCTACTCATCACAACTATGGTAATATCATGACTTATATGACAAAAGAACTGGTTCAAGAAACGTTTGAAAAGAACTATACATTACAAGATTTCTTTGGATCACAGAAAGCGCTTGCAGAGTTTACTACACGTAATTTTTTGATGGGTAAAAACAAAGCACTGTATTTATGTACAGATAAATCTAGAAAACGTTTTATTTACACAGATGATGAACAAAACGAGATTGAAGATTTAAATGCTGCAATCTTAATTAAACTCATATCAAAAGGGTTTGGTACAGTTGAAAAATTATATAAAAAAGAATCAACAATTTTGAAGAGTCGTTTATCACGGTTTGAAAAAGATGATTATACAGAAATGATTATTGAGACTCGAGATCAGATTAAAAAACTTGAAGAAGTATATAAACAGATTATTAATATTATTAAAGAGGGAGATGGGTATCGAAATCAGTTAAGTAGAAGTTTACCAACGTCATTAGAACATCGAATTGATATTGATAATAAACTAGAACAATTAGAAGATAGTTTACCAGAATCGTCTTCAGACAATGAAAATGAAGATAAAAATGAAACACAATTAATTGAAAAAGAACAAGAAAATAAATCAAAAGAACCAGTATTATACGATACAACAGCTCGTCATATTGGAGGAATTACTTATGGTAAACTTAGATTGTTTAAAAATCATTATCAAAAAAATGGGGAAGTATTGATACCAAAAGCATTCTTAGAAAATGATGAATATAAGAAATTATTTTTAGAATTTATGTATTCAGATGAATAATCACCTACTACCCACTATTTTTTAATAATTTTATTTTAAATAGATAGCTTTTTGTGTTTTTCTTTTACACCTTTAAAGGTGTAAAAAGTTGTAATACTATTTAGCAATGAGCTATTTAAAAAAATACAATTATATTAAAATATAAGATGTCTGATACTATTCAACATTCACTCACATCACCTGCTGATAAGAATGATAGCGATCCAAAGAGTTACAAAGTTAATTCATCATCATTAACTGATGAGGAAACAAGTGCAGCATTAGATGAATTAAATGTTAAGGATTTTGTACAAAAGTTTCCAAAATTTGAGAAATTTTATGCTGACCCTAAACATGAGAACCAAGTTCATTGTTTAGTTTCTTTTTTTCCAGCTAAAGGTGCGACTCCTGATAGTGACGGAGTATATGGTATGTTGAAAGTCCGTGGTACATTTGCTACTCAAGATGAAGCAGATTTAAAAGCTGAATATTTGATTCGTAATGTTGATAGTTTTCATAGTATTTATCATACTTATGTTGGACGTCCTTTTCCTTTGGCTGAAACAAAAAAATATATTTGCGAGACCAAGGAAATTGATATTAAGAAGAAAATTGTAGAGACAACGTCTGAAGAAGTTCGTAAAAAGCGTGATGATGAAAAGAAAACAATGGAAGAAATCAAAGATCGTGAAAAGGAGCTTTTGGCTGATGTTGCAAAAACAGAGATTGATCCGTATGATCGTTATATTGAGTTGATGGTAAAGAAGTCTCAATTAACATGGACATACAGTGAAACTAATAAAAAGATGAATGAGATGAAGAATAATATTATTAAATCTCGTGACGAACTAGCAGCTCTTCGTTCTGAAAATGAAGATTATCATGCAAAGTTTTTTCAACGTTATATGGATGCTCGTAAGAGTTCAGGCTTACCTGATGATGATAATTCATTTATCAAATACATGTGTGATGATATTGATTTAGGATTTTAAATAAAATATATTTTATATTAATTATATAAAATGAGTGATACTGAACCTAAAAAAGAAAAACTAAATACAATTCAAATAGTTGAAATTGTAATAGGTATATGTGTTTTAGTAGTTTTATTATTTTTACTTTATAGACATTTTGGTCCAAAAACTAGGCCATCATCGGGTGGTGTAAATTACATATATAATGGTAACTATGTTCATACAAACAAACCACTTTTTGAAAAATATGGATATAACTAGGTATAAAATTAAATTTTAAAGTGAAAGTAACTTTAAAATTAATAATCAAGTTCTAAAATATTAACATAGTGCTAAAATGTTTTGAATAATACGAATAAATTTTTCTACATCATCATTACGTTTTTCTAATTCTATTAAATCAGTTGGATACAGTTCTTTACTTATAAATTTTAATGTTTCAATATTTGCATTATGATTGATAATAGAAAGAGGTGAAAAATTTGATAAAAGTTTACCATATTTTTTAGCAAATTCTTTTTCATTTGGAATTGTAAAATAATTTTTGTAAAGTAATATATCACGGATCATATATCGTATGTTAATATAATTAATGTTTCGAATAGAATCATCACCTTGTAAAAGTGTAAGAATTACACTTGGTATAGAAAAACTATTAACATTATATTTAGCAATATTAAAATTTGGTTGATAAGTTGCAGGTAAAACAAACTTAGATATCCATTGTTTATTACGATCAACTTGTTTTTTACAAATATTACAAAATAATATGTCATCGTGGCCTTTAATATCTACACTTTCAGAAATATGTCCACAAACAGGTAAAAATGGTTTACTTTCTTTATAATCAATTTCTGTACCAATACGTCTAAGAATTCGATCACAATTTCTATTTTCAATAAATAGCTCATCTTGAGTTTTTTGTGAACAAGGATATAGTTCAATAAATTTTTTAACATTTAGAACGTATTGATAGAGTTGATTCATTCCATGAACATAATAAATATAATTTACTAAAAATTTATCCATATCTCCCATAATCATGGTTTCAAGCTTTTCAAGATAATCCAAAATATCATTATGATTGTTTTTTTGAACAATTAGATCATAGTAAAAAAGAGGGTTAACATAATTATTTTCTTTTTCTACTTTTTTGCTATCAATTGTTTCAATGTGAATATTTTCAGATAATTTATAATGATCAAAATTTTCAATGTAACTAAAGTAATCACATGGTTCAAAAGATTCTAAATCACACTTATTACGATATACGATTTCATTATATTTTTTATGTTGAGATAAGAAATCAATAAGTTCATGGTATGAAGTTAGTGTTTTTGAGCTAAATTCTGTATCTGTAAAAAAATTAATAATATATAAAATATTTGCAAATTCTTCTTTTGACATTTTTTTATGAGACATACAATATTCATATATAGAATTAATAAAAAGACAAAAACAATCTTGAAATCTGCTTGTTTTAAAAGGTTCAATGATACCATAATGAGTATTATCAATGATGGCGTGACTTCGATCATAATCAATTATAATTGGTAATATTGTTGTATTAACTTCAACTACTTGATCTTTAAATTGATAGATTATACGTGTTGGTTTGTCCAATTTTTTAATAACAATATTCCATGGTGTTAAATCATTATGAACAAACCCAAATCGTTCTTGTGCAACTGATAATGTCAATAAAAGCGTTTGAAGAATTCCTATAAAATCATTAAAATTACATGCTACTTTATTAGTACTTGAACCAGCTATAAATTCACTAAATAATATACCATCTACGTGTTCAGTTAATAAAGTAGAAGATGTTTTATCAAATCCAAAGGTATATTTAAAATTAGGTATATCACGTATAAGTTTATTAATACATTCGATACCAATAAATGCTTCATTTACTAATTCACGTGTTCGTTTAGATGTTTTAAAAGCAATGAGTAGAGAAGGGCAAATTTGATAACTATAAATAGTGCTATCTTTACTTTCATGTTCTTTATTTTTCAAAATTAATTGATCATATGGAATGTCATGACGATTAAAATATAGTTCTAATCCAGCCATTGCATTAATATTTCGATATTCAAAATGATAAGTAAGAGTAGAAATACCATTACTAGGAGATTCAAATGTATTATATTGTTTTTTATAGATAATATCTTTTACACTTTTATGACTGTAAAAATAAGAACCAGTAACATTTTTAATATTTATAAACAATAGTTGTACAAAATCAAGTATACCTTTTTCAGTTAAATAAGTTTTATAAAAAAGAAGAGCATTTTCTGCTATTTTTTTACATTCTTCATCATTTTTGCGACACCACCTAATTTTTTCAAATAAATCTGAAAGATCTTCTTTAATAGGTATATAATGTTTATTTGGGATTAAATATTTTCTAAACCATACACGATATTTACTATCTTGAAGTAAAACAACTGATCCCATTGATAATTCAAGAGATAAACGAAATGCTGAAACATGACCATCTACATTTATGATATATTTATATTTAGATTGTTGTTCTGGTGTTAAAAAAGAAACAAGATTGATACCTTCTTGTTTCATTATAGATGGGTCGATAAGTTGTAAATATTCTTGTTTCATAATTTTTCGTGGACGACAATTCCATTTAGTAATACCAGCATCTAGTAAAGGTATTTTATTTTCAATTGGAGATTTTGTTGATAACAAAGCAAGTTTAAGACGAGGATTTGTGTCTGGTGTAATACCGCATCCAGTAGATGCTCCTCTAAATACAGCACTAGGAATTTTAGAATCCCAATCATGTTCAAACGTATAACTATACTTTTTAAAGTCAGGTGCAAATAGTTTAGAGTGTTCTTGTTCACTTACACGAGCCCAATCTTCCATTGTAGGAAATGGAATATCTGTATTATTATTTGTAGTTACCATAGATAAAATTGGACAATATTTGTCATAATTATGACTGATAAGGGATTTTTTTTCGCTATTAAAAATATGTTCATAAGGTTCGGTATCATCTTTTTTAATAAGAGGAAAATCTCTGCGATTAAAAAATAGTTCAATATCTGGTATAATACGTTCTTTACATAAAGTAATAAGCATATCTTTTAGATTTGAAACGCATCTATCATTTTCACCAATTGGAAATTCTGTGCGTACAAGACAATTATTTGCATACCATTTATTAACAAATTTATTGACTTGTTCTGGTTTAATATCATAACATTGAATTTTACTAGCATATAAAAGAAATGATGTCATATCAGTATAACTTGGTGGTTGTTTCATATATTCACTCCATTCATTAATATAATTATGTTTACTGAATGGTAAGAATACAGATAGTTTATTATTTTTTATTTTAACAAACACTCCTTTTTTAAATTTGTTAAACAGATATGCAAATGTGTTATCAACTGATTCCGTTGTAAGGTGGCTATATTTTTTCCATTCTATGTTTTCACCGATAAGATCTTTTTTTAGTTTAGAATCTTTTACTTCAAGTGTTGTCCAAATGTTATCAGATAAATCAATTATATTAGTAGATGGGCCATTACCATTAGATTTATCACGATACATTTCAAACTGTTCTACATCACCTGCTGTAAAATGAGTTTGTTTAAAATCTGAATAACGGGGATTAGAGCTAGATAATTTTTGTGGTACTATTTTTTTAGGAGTATTTAGAAATACATCAGGCACAGTTTGAAACTGTTCTGTGGTAGTCATGTATCTTTTATATTTATTTGAAATATAAAAAAAAGTTCAATTTTATGTTTAATTTAAATTAAATTTACATCATTTGAGGTAGAGGAGATGCTACAGCCTTAGATCCTTGATTTTCCATCATTTTATGGCAAACCATTCCGCAGAGTGGAACGCAAACAATAACAACTCCAACTGCTAATAACCAAAACCATTTATTTTTGAGTACACTTTTCTTTCCATCTTTTTTGTCAACAAACATTTCTAATGATTTATTGTCATCTTGTTGAGCAAAATGAGCTAATAGAACCATAATAACAGCTGCAAGGACTAGACCACATAATGAACCAGGTAAAGCTTGCATAACATCTTCCATACCCATAAAATGAGAACGAGGGGCTGCAAATCTGTAACTAGGAACTAAACGGTATACCATTTTTATATGTTTCAAGATTTTTTATTTTATTTTTGTTTTATCAAATATTTTTTAGAAATTAATACGATTTAAATCCGTTTCTAGAAAACCAAATGTTTCAAACCATTTTTCTCCGTAATTATTTTTCATCATGTCTTTTTCTTGATTACTCAAAAAAGATGGATGTAATCCTGATGATAACATTAATTTAACTTGAGATACATTTTCTAAATCGATAGATTCAGAATTATCACATGCGGCAGATCCTTGTGAATTAATATCTTCAAATTTTATAGAATTATACATTTCTTCACCTATTTGTTTATAACGATTTTTATCTTCTTCTGAAAGACTTTCTGCAATTTCTTTTAAACGTTTTTCTCCAAATAATGGATCAGCATTGCGAATTTTATCTAAATGTTTTTCTTCATTTGACATTTTATCTAAATGCTTTTCTTTATCCGACATTTTATATAAATTTGATTTATTTAAATTGAAAACAAATAAAAATAAATTAAAAAAGTTAAATGACAAATTTTGAACTTGAAATACATGCAAATACTATTTTAAAAAAAATGTTAACTGATCGTGGGTATATTATTGATAATGATTCTAAAGAAGAATTCTCTGTTAAAGCATCAAAAAAAGATAAACAGAAAGAAAAAGATAATCATAGAATGATTACATTTATATGTAAAGAAGATAAATTGAGTATTCAAGGTATTAAAGAATTTATATCAATTATGAATAAAGAAAATTGTAATAGATGTATTATTGTTTATCGTGATAGTGTTACATCAAGTGCAAAAAAATCATTAGATATTATGGAATATAATATAGAGTTATTTAAATTATCTGAATTACAACTAGATATTACAGAACACCGTTTAGTTCCTAAACACGAAAATGTAACAGATGTAGAAAAAGAACTACTTGATAATGAATATAAAGGAAAATTACCAGTATTATTGCTGACTGACCCAATTTGCAGATATTACCAATTTCATCGAGGTGAATATATTAGAATTACACGTAAAGATAACACAATTATATATCGTATTGTTAAATAAAGAGCACTTATACCTGTTACAATTAAAAAATGGTAAAATTAATTTTAATTATGACTTAAAGACATATATTTTTATATAGCGTATTAGCTCGGATAGCTCAGCTGGTTAGAGCGTGTGACTGTTAATCACAAGGTCGATGGTTCAATCCCATCTCTGAGCGCGCTATTTTATATACTTTTGTATATAAAATTTTTAACATTGTCTAATTTATTTGCAATCAGAGACAGAACAAATTTCACATATTGGTTTTTTATAAGCACTACCTAAATATGGATAACTAACAAAATTTTTTGTATTATGAGAACAATTTTGAGGATAGTTTCCACCTAAACTATTATAATTATTCATTTGATAAGAAACATTTGTTTTTACGATAGGATCAGTAAGGGGAGGATTAAAATTTGTATTTCCAAATTTTCCTTTTGTATATGTATTCAAATTAACATAATAACAAATAGGAGAAGAATTATTATAAGTATATTCTGACATCTTTTATTAGATGATTAAATTATTTAAATTTTTATTCACTGAATTTTATTTAATGTTGAAAACGTGAAAATTGAGCATTATTTACATATTTACGAATAGTTTCTTTATGAGGATCACTTCTGAATTGAATATCAGACCTGTCAATAGTAGGTTTAACACCATTATTTAAAAATTCACCTTTACGAATAGTTTCTGGTAATTTGTAATCACGAGAAGAACTATATCCAAAATTATCCATATCTTCAATACGTGTTACATTACGATTTGCTGTATTTACTCTTGGTAGATTATCATTTAATTGAATAGTATTTTTATGTTGAACATTTTTATATACTGTAGGATCATTTAAACTTGCTTTTACATCATGTGCAAGATGATGTGATTCTAAATCTATATTAGGTACAGATGTTAATAATGTATATCCTGTTTTTTTACCTGATTCAAGATCATATTGTAAAATATCTTTTACGCTTGTTTTATTATTTGATTGTAATTCATTTAAACTTTTTACATTAATATCTCTTCCTTTATTAGCTGTAAAATCATAATATTCTTTTTCATTTATATATTGATCTTCATCAATAGTAAACCCTTCAAGACCGTGAGTTGTTTGTAATGAACGATTTGTAGATGATTCAAAATATTCTTTATTAGCAATATAATTGTCTTTATTAATTTCAATATCTTTTAGATTTTGTGTACGAGAGCTAGATGGGTTTGTTAATGATTCAAAATATTTTTTATCTCCAATATAATTACTTTCATTTATACGTAAGTTTGATAGATTTTGAGAAATGTTTTGTTGTTTATTTGTAGTGGCATTAACTTGTTCATAATTTTCTTGAATCCCTTTATAGAGGTCAACGTTTTCACGGGTAAAATTAGAATAATCAAGACTTCGTTTACCAGATAACCCTTCAATATTAATATGTTTTTCATTGATAGCATTTTGCATTTTATAGTTTTCTAATATTGGTTTTTCAACTTTAACCGATTTATTAGGTGTAATAGTTGTTTCTGTTTTTAATAATAAATCTTTAATCATACGAAATTTTGTAGGAAGATATTTCTTTTTATTATAATCAATAAATCCTGGATTAGAAAGTGCTTGAAACCATGCACGAGGTTGACGAGAAAGAGGAAGTAAATCTCGTTGAGATCGAATAGGAGGTCGAAATGCTCCTCTATCCATAACACGATAAGGTAATTTTGCTTGAAAAGTGCCATTAATATGTCCTTGATTACTATTAGTATTTCCATAACCAAGTGCTTTGTTAGTAAATGAACCAGCATTATTAGAATTATTATCATATGAAACAGCAACCATAGGATTAACACCGCGTGAATATACAAGAATACCTTCATTCATACGATCACCACTATCATCAATTAAGTTTGTAATATCATTATTTTGACCTACTTTATCAATACGTTTAGTGAAAATAGATTTAGGTGGATCACGTAAAATATTAAGCGAACCATTAAAACCATCTACTGAGGGTAGAGTAGTATGTGTTAGTTTAGGGTATTGAATTGCCATTTATATTAATAGAATAAATTCTTTTATCTTATAAATAAAATGAGACGTACGATAACAACTTTTTTACTATTATGTATACTTTTATGCAGCGCTATTTATTTATCAAGATTAAATCATAAAAAAGAACAAAGTTTTAATTTATCATATGTACCTGATATAAATAATGAAATAAAAAAACGATATCAAAATTATGTAGACGAAATAGAAAAATATCGAATTGGTACACCTTTTCAACGATATAATAATCCTAATAGTCCATATTCTAATGATTATAGATTACATCCGCAATCATTTATACCTGACTATCGTCAACCAATAGATTCTATTGTACCAGATGATTATCCATCTACATTACCATCAGCAAATTCAATGTTTCCTGAAATGAATAATCCTAATTGTAATCCAAATGTTTCAGGATGTATGGATATGCAAAATGGATATTATGTTGATTTTTTAAACAAATGTGAATAATCAAGACTAGTTAGTGAGTATTTACACGGTATTTTTACAAAAGGCCTGCTCCCTCACAACGGAGTGACTTTGCCACAAAGTTGAAACAGACCACCGAGTTATACTAGGCGCGGGCTTTGCCCATAAACGGCGTTTTTAACACTCTTAAAATCAACCTTATTTATAATAAAAATATATTATAAATGTATAACAAAGTACCCAAGACCACCAAGCTATACTCGGCGTGGCGAAGCCATAAACGAGTGTTAAACCAGTTTAAAATATTAACAATTAACAGTCGGTGGGTTTTTAATTTTCATAAAAAATAGGTTGAATATCTGGTGAATTTTTCCATAATTCTTCTATTATTCTATTTATTTGTTTTTTAGAAAGTTTTTTAAAAGACAAAAGTTGTTCATCTGTAAATGGAGCTTTTTTATGAATTTTCATATATTCAAGAATTTCATAGGCAAGAGTATCCGGGACTTCTTTTTTTACCAAATCATTTTCATGCATTACCATCGTTTTACGAGCATCTTGACTTGTTTTTAATTTGTTACGAAGTTTTTGGCGTAACTCATCGCGTGTAAGTTTTGGCTGATCCATATTTTATATAAATAAATTGTTTTAAATCTATCCAAAAAATATAATTATTATAATAAATGTTATCTAATAAAAATTTAATTATAATTTTTGTATTACTTATAGGTTTAAGTAGTATTTATTTATTTTATTCTAAATCTAAATCAATTAATAATTCAATTAATAATTTATTTAGTTTAACTAATCAAACTCAAACTGCTCTTGTTTATTCTGGTATTTCATCTATAGATTCAAATGGAACAGATTGTGCTATTCCTGTTTATAATTTATTATTAAATAAAGGATATATAGTAAACTATTGTGGAAGTGGTTTAGATACTAATGGTAAACTATATAATGATAATATAAAACGTATACCACTTACATTAGAAAATCTTAAAAATGTATCATTATATGTTCAACCTGGTGGAGGAGATGATATTGTTGCAGCATGGAATGATGTAAAATCATATTCCAACATTATAAAACAATATATATCAGAAGGAGGTAAATATTTAGGAATTTGTATGGGTGGATTTTTAGCAGGAGGAAATGATACTAATAATAACCCAGGGTATTCATTGTTAACACCAGGGGATAGTAATGATTTTAGTAATGCAGCTGAAAAAATAAGTATTAAAACTGATAATGAAGGTGATTTATTATTAAATATAAATTGGACATTATCTAAAGATAACTCTAAACAAAATCGTTTTATCTATTTTCAAGGCGGTCCATATTTTATAACAAAAGAACCAAATATAAATAATACAAAAATAATTGCTACATACACAGGTGCAAAATCTTCTCAACAAAATGCATCTATTATTTTAAATTATGGAAAAGGAAAAGTAGCTGTTTGTGGACCACATCCAGAAGCACCCAAAAAGTGGTATAAAGATAGTGGTTTTAGTGAATATGATAATGCAGATTTATTTTATGATCTAATTGAATACCTAAAATAAATTTTTTAAAGATTAAACCAACCTTTAAAAATAATTATGTTTTCATTCTGAATTTCGTATTTTCATAAAATAATCATGAACTTTTTTATTCATATCATCTTTTAGGTCATCTTTGGAACGACCAAGATTTAATTCTGAAATAATTCGTATTAATTCATTTTTGGATATATTTTTGATTTTTAATTCAATTTCTATAGGAGTATTATTCATATCTTTTGAAAATGCTTTAATTTCTTCAATTTTTTCTTTATAATCAATCTTATTTAATCGTGTTGATTGGTTATCTATTTTACATTGACGACATTTACGATTATTTGGTTCAAAATCTTTTTCTTTATTTTTCATCTTTAAACATTGGCGACAAATTTTATCATCAGGACCACATTTTAATAGTAATGGATCTGCTTTAATCTGTTCTACTGTAGCTTTTCCACTTTCAATCTTAATTCGTGCAATTTCTTCCATGTTTTCGCATTTTTTACAAATAGGAAGTAAACCACCACAACGTGTTCCTCGAAACTCTGTAACTTTTTCATACTTTTTACACCATCCATCACAATATCGTTTGTCTTTTGGTGCTTTTGAATTTTTTGCTTTATAATCAACTTTTAGGAGCCATCCAGGTAAAATTTTCTTTAAACGTACCGACAAAATTTCTGTTTTTAAACCAACTACAAAAGGCTGTTCTTCTTGATCAAAATCTTCTATTTCTTCTTCTATTTCTTCTTCTATTTCTTCTTCTTTTGTTTCTTTTTTTGTTTCTTCTTTAATTTCTTCGTTAGTAATTTCAGATTCTTCATCTTTTTCCAAGTTATATTTATAACATTCTTCCTCTTCAACACCATTCAACATTAAAAGTTTATTGGTATCTCTAAAAAACTTTTTTAGTTTTTCTAATGGTTCAACTAACCATTCATGGTTTGGATTTGTAAATTGTTCTCTGTAACGAATTTTAATGATTTTTTCAAAGTCTACCGCAAAAGGGCAATACAATAAAAATTCCAAACGTAAATTTGGAATCATACAACGATCACTAGCAAGTCTGTTATTAATATTTTCGGTAAAACCAATCTTTAATTCACTCTGATTAAATTTACTAGGATCACTGATGATGTATACCGCTAACATTTCTTTGAAACTATGGTAAAATCTATACTTTTTTGAATGATTTGCTACCGATTTTTTGAGTCGTAATACAAGATTTTCTTCTTTGGTTAGTTTATTTTTTACATCTTTTATTTCTTCTTGTCTGTGTTCTAACTCTTTTTGTTTTTCTTCTAATTTTTGTTTGTATTCTTCTAAAATATATTCACCTTTCTTACGAAGTGAAGGTAACACATCTTCACATACCCATTCTTGAAACTTTTGAGCAATAGGCTTTTTTGAACGCATAATTAATTTATAAAGACCTGCTTCATTAATTATTATCATATTTTGTTTACCACCAAGAGTATCATTTGAAATAGTAGATTTCCATTTTTCTGGTATAATAGATAATGCTTGTGTAATATTAGATAATTCTAAAATTTTACAAATATCTAATGCAATGAACATTGGCTCATTAATATGACCAATTATACGAACTTTATTTTCATTAAATAAAAATATTTGTTCATTATTATTAACAGTTGTAATCAAGTCCATTTAGTCTCTTTTATTATATAATATAGTTTTTAAATAGTAATTAAAATTTTATAATCATAATTAAAATATTTATAATACCTATATTTATTCTTAATAATCCTTATATATATTTACTTGTATAAAATTATAATTAATTTTAAGGCTAAATAACGTTTTCAAAAGGGGTTCATTTCAAATGAACCCCTTTTGAAAATGAAAGTCACCTATTAGAAATTTCTAGGTATTTAGAAATTTCTAATACCCTAGATTAATGCTTAAAACTTAAGTATATTGTTGAAAATGAAAGTCACCTGGTCGTACTTTTTATCGATCCCCTAGATTTTATCTAGGGGGTTAAGAATTTCTTAACCCCCCCCCCTATCCCCTTTATTGAGCAGCCTTTTCATCGAATCGTTGATCATGGAAATCCCAATAATCGTCAGAACCAATGCGAAAATGTTCAGGAACAGGTTTTGCCTTGTACCAAAACAAGCAATCTTCTGCCTTGTTTGAGGTTGTTGCATTATGTACATAAAGTGCCGTATAATCATCCGTAAGTTGATCCAAAATATCGCAAAAAGTTTGAAAATCACCTACAACACCGCAGTAATTTTCCCACAAAATCTTTCTATTTCGCAAATTAGTTTCACGAAGGATAAATGTCCCGTCAATGTTCGTGCGAATTGCAGGTTTGATATCTAAGGAGTATTGCAGGGACAAAATAAATAACATTTTCCAATGTCTCCCATTCTTGTATAGACCTAAAAACATTGGATCATTAAACAGCTTGGGATCATCCGTACAATCGTCGAGAAGTAAAATGCCCCATGGACAGGGTAAATGTTGCTTGGCTAATTTTTGACGATCAATGAATTGGCTGATAACTGGTTTATCGAGAGAATTAAAGACAAAAGATGAAGGAAAAATCTTTGAATAATGACCATTACTATCTTCTGTACCACTCATAGCAACACCCATTGGAAATATATGACTTTTTTCGTAAAGTAAACTTGTGATGAGAGTAGTTTTACCAGTACCAGGTTTACCAATAATTACAATTTTACTACCACCTTGTTCAGGACGATCCATATTTTTAGTAGATGGAGCGATCATATCAGGATCAAGTTCCTTGATACGATAAGTTATTGTTTCTCTACCAGTAGATGATGACATTTTTTATATAGTAAGGGTTTTAAGTAGGATTAATATTGGTTTTTAGAAAAATAATAGCTTTAAAATAACACAAAATAATTTTAAAATAAATCAAATGTTTAAATAGGGGTAATTTCATCAATAATTTCTTCAACGCTTTCTAATGCACCTTCTGTCCATCCTTGATTAAGTGAAATCATTTCCCCAACAACAAATAGTCTTGGTAATGGATGTTGTAATCTATAAATAAAATCATCACGAATTTCATCTGTAGGTTGATAATAATGAGTACCAGTACTCCAAAAATAACTTTTTATACCAAGTAATTTAAGAGAATGTATAGGAAGATCAAGAGCAATTTCAAGTAAATAACAAAAATAAGATCTATTTTTTTCTGTATTAGAAATATAAGGATAAAGTTGCATTGCATTTTTATTATCAGAATAACTTATCATATAAATACCTTCATCAGCATTGATAGGTAAAATTTTTTGTAATGCTCCTTTTACAATAGTTGTTGTTTTTATATGTTCTTTCATGAGAATAGAAGATTTATTTGAAAATTTACCATAAACTCGTAAGAAGGGTTGACTTTTTATTTGTTTATAAAACTTTGTATAAACATGTACAAGATTAATAACACTTGTTATGGTTGTTGCTAAAATAACATTCTTAGATAGAAGGCTTGTGTTATCATTTAATTTTATTGAAAAATTGCTATAAGAAGGAGTAATACGTATTACTTCTTTTTGGAGTAAAAAGTGTGTAGGTCCAATAAATTTTTCTAAAGAGTTTACAAGATCATTCCATGGTACACTAAATCCATTCCAATCTGTAATATTATCTTCAAAACCATAAAGAAACAATGTATCATATGCATTTTCATTTTCATAGTCAGTAAATCCTGCAAAAGTAATAAAATTATTATAAGTTTTTTTACCAAGTTTATGGAGAGCAAATTCTTTAAAAGTACAGACAATCGGATGTTCTATAAATTCATCTTTAAGATACTTCCATATATAGTTAACATCTTCAATACTTAAATTTATATCTTTTGTATATTGATGACTTGTTTTAAAGTAATGAATGGGTAAATCAAATTTAGTAACTAATTTATGTAAAAGTTTATCTTTATCAAATCGTCCTATACCAGCACCTGTAACTATTGGTACTCCATAGAATAATTCATTTCTAGCACGTCCTCCAAGATTTTTTTCTTTTTCAATAACTACTAATTTTGTTAATGGGTTTTCTTGTAAAATACGATATGCTGAATATAAACCAGCTATACCACCTCCTATAATAATACTATCAAAAAAAGAAGAAAGAGTAGACATATTTATTTAATGAAAAATAGAATATTAAATAGAAATATAAAAGATTTATTAAATACAATTACACAATATGAATCTTATTAATAAATTAATTATAGAAAGAGATAAAATAGGAGAAACGATTAAATTAATAACAAGGTCAAGGCGATGTGTAAATCCTAATTGGACTCAATTAGATGATTATATAGAGAGTTCTTGTGATTTAATATCAACAAAAGAGTTTGACAAAATTTTTCCTGATAAATCAATACTACGTAAATATCCAAACTTTATTAAATTAAATGATATAAATAAAAAATTATCAGGAAAATGGTGTTCTCAACCATTTGGATCTCAAAGTCCTCCAGATTTTATTGGTTTTGAAGAAATTAAAAATCAACTGTATGTATTTTATATAGAATGTAAATCAGGAAAAGGTGATAAAGCTACATGGAATTGTTCTTTA
>Ga0114966_10001857_pt1 | contig 19211 bp, 15 predicted proteins | sample M_130207_XF_Meta_FD_87029 | JGI IMG/M metagenome (GOLD analysis project Ga0114966, IMG submission 87029) | Freshwater microbial communities from Lake Montjoie, Canada to study carbon cycling - M_130207_XF_MetaG | ecosystem: Environmental > Aquatic > Freshwater > Lake | place: Lake Montjoie...
GTTAGATACTTAAAAAATTCTGCAGCGGCATCTAATGATAGCATACGTTGTGCATATACATCAAATTGTGGAGATGGTACAATAGGCAGATATAAAAATGCACTTACTGCATTATCAGGATGTCCAGTTCTTAAATCTCAGCATGGATCAGATACAAAAGCTGAAATTATTAGTAGGGTATATCCTAATCCGAATAAAGGGAATTTTACTCTTTATGTTACAAACACGGGAGTAATAGAAAAAACAAAGTCATTGATTAACATTATTGATAAGTATGGTAACATAGTAAGTAATATCAATGCAATCAATGAAAATGGTACAATGATTGTTGATATAAATGAGCCAAAATTATCTAATGGGGTATATTTTCTTAGGTATAAAATTGGTAATGTTGTCAACTCTATAAAATTGTTAATTATTAAGTAATTACTTTTTCTACAAGGGTTTAAATATTTTATTATTCGATAGCTAGGAAGCTTAAAAACTTCCTAGTTTTTTTTATTTAATATTATACTTCCCCAAAGATGGGTTTATTAAATAATAAGTAAGAGGTAACATTTCTAATTTTACCTTAATGGCCCTAAGAGAGCACTCGGCAATACAGGAAAACCTCTTTTTGTTTGGGTTGCACAGATTAGGAGAAACTCTACAATCTCTATATTTAATTATTAATTATGGGGTTCCCTTAAGGTTAATTATAAAGGAGCTTGTGCGGTAGGAGATACACGGTGACTTTTAAATCATAACAAAAAATAAGATAGTTAAAGACTCTAGTTGTTAATATCAAAATTTTATTTTTCAAATTTAACATTCATATCTCAATGTTTTTTAATTTTGTAATCATGAAAATAATCGATGGAAAAATAGTGTCGCAAAGTATAAAAGATACTCTAAAAATTAAAGTTGATGATATTAAAAAAATGGAAAAATACTACCATTTTTAGCTGTCGTAATTGTGGGTAATAATGGAGCTAGTGAAACCTATGCAATTAAAAGAAATGTAGATTTTAAAAATGTTGCTTCTAAATTATCTTTCATCACTCCCGTTCCTGGAGGAGTAGGATTAATGACTATTGCAGCTTTATTAAACAATATGTTAAATGCATACGAAGCCAGAGCAGGTAAATGAACAGTACTTTCACTTTTTTATAATCGCTTGTTAATATTGAATGTATATATTCTGGTGACTTTACTTTAAAAAACGGACAAAATCCTTGATTTATATATCTATTTAGGGAACGTTATTTCTTATCCTAAATTACTTTCTGAGTTAGACCTTTAAATTATCCACAAGAAATCCAATATTTTATTACTTATGGTTGAAATACATGGGTTCCATTATTAAAAATCCTTTTCTTTTTCACTCCTATAACATCTGTTTAAAAAATCAGATGAAGTAAAGAAATATTCAACTATTAGGCCATTTGATTACGGAAGTTAATTCCTTTTCAATACTTTTACATTCAAATTCAGAATTAGAAAAACTTGTATATGCTCATAATAAGGTTGAGCGTTTCTACGGTTTACCATAAATAAACTACTACAAGTGAATGCACTTTCATGCTCTTTAGGGCAACTCCTTTGCATTCATTTGTGTGTTAAAATATTTTAATTGAACACACGTATTTACATAAAAAAAATAAATGGATTTGATGTAAAAACCGATTTACTTCAACGGGAGCTCAATCAATTATCAGTTACCGCTAAGATTAAAGTATATTCAGTTTATGATATTTTTAATACTTCAGAAGAAGAACTTAAAATTATTATTCCTTCTGTTTTTACCGACCCTGTTATTGAGGAGTGTTTATTTGATTTGCCTAAACATCATAAAATAATCGCAATAGAATATTTACCCGGTCAATTTGATTTAAGAGCAGATGCTGCGATGCAATGTTGTCAATTGTTATTAGAGCATAACAATACACTTATACAAGCCTGTCAAGTGATTGGTCTTGATGATATTAAAGAAAATGATATTAAAATAATAAAGAATTACTTAATTAATTCTGTTGATTCGAGAGAGAAAGATTTAAGTGTATTGGAAAATCCTGTTGTTCAACAGCCTTCAGATGTGTTAATAGTAGAAGGTTTTATAGATTTTGACAAAAAAGAAATTGAAAGTTTTATAAAAGAAAACAGATTATCAATTGATCAGGATGATGTTGTTTATATTCAAAATTATTTTAAAGATGAAGGAAGAAATCCAACCATAACCGAAATAAAAGCGTTGGATACTTACTGGAGTGATCACTGCAGGCACACCACCTTTTTAACTCATCTAGAGCATATCAATTTTGAGGGTGATTATAAAAATGAATTAGAAAGAACATTTACCCTATATCAAAGTATTAAAAAAGAATTAGGAAAAGAAAATACTCCCATCACTTTAATGGAGTTGGGCACCATTCTTCCTAAATATTTTATTTCAAAAAATCAGTTGCCTTTATATCATCGATCTAAAGAAAATAATGCCGCAACTATTGAAATTGATATTGACGTAAAAGGAAAAATTGAAAAGTGGCTGTTGTTATTTAAAAACGAAACACATAATCATCCTACAGAGATAGAACCTTTTGGAGGCGCCGCCACTTGTATTGGTGGAGCAATCAGAGATCCTCTGAGTGGTCGAGCTTTTGTTTATCAAGCAATGCGGATCAGTGGCGCCGGTAACCCTTTAGAATTAGTTACTGACACATTAGCGTCTAAATTACCCCAACAAAAAATTTCTAGAGAAGCTGCTTTAGGATACAGTTCTTACGGAAATCAAATTGGATTGGCAACTTCGCATGTTTCAGAATTTTTTCATGAAGGCTATAAAGCAAAAAGATTTGAGTGCGGTTTTGTAATAGCCGCCGTAAAAAAAGATAATGTAAAAGAAGAAGATCCTGCAGTTGGTGATATTGTGTTATTGATTGGTGGTGATACCGGAAGAGATGGAATAGGTGGAGCTTCTGGCTCATCAAAGCAGCACAATGAAACTTCTATAACAACTATGCAATCGGAAGTTCAAAAAGGAAATGCTATCACTGAAAGAAAAATTCAAAGGTTATTCAAAAAAAAAGAAGTCACTATACTTATCAAGAAGTGTAATGATTTTGGTGCAGGTGGAGTTTGTGTGGCGATTGGAGAAATTGCTGACAGTATCGACATTGACTTAAATAAAGTTCCTATAAAATATGATGGTTTAAACGGGACAGAAATTGCACTCTCTGAATCTCAGGAAAGAATGGCCGTAGTGGTTCGTAAAGAAGATGCTGCTGCTTTTATTCAATATGCTAAGGATGAAAATCTAACTGCTACTCCTATAGCAACAGTTACCGATGATGGAGTGTTGAGAATGAAATGGAACGGAAAAGAAATTGTTTCTTTGAAAAGAGATTTTCTTCAAACCAATGGAGCTTCAAGAAAGAATGATGTTGTAAGTATTGCGAATCAACTTATAAATAAGAAAACAGAAGTATTCAGTAAGGAAATATTTTTGAAAATACTTTCTTCTAAAGAAGTTGCTTCTCAAAAAGGAATGATTGAAAATTTTGATAGTACGGTTTATGGTAATACATGTTTGATGCCTTTTGGTGGTAAATACCAACTCTCACCTTCTGATGTATCTGCTCATTTTATTTGTGATGAAAACTATAGCACACAAACAGTGAGTATAGCTTCCTGGGGGTATCACCCATATCTGACTTCAGGTAATCCTTATTTAGGTGGTATCTATTCAATTATTGAATCAATCAGTAAAATAGTTGCTGCCGGAGGAGATTATCAAAATTGTTACTTATCGTTTCAGGAATATTTTGAAAGACTGACAAAAGATGCAGAAAAATGGGGTATTCCCTTTGCTGCTTTATTAGGTGCATTTGAAGCTCAGTACCAACTGGGGGTGGCTTCCATTGGCGGTAAAGACAGTATGAGCGGCACTTTCAAAGATATTAATGTTCCGCCTACATTTGTAAGTTTTGCTGTAACCACACAAAAAGCAGAACATATTATATCCACTGCTTTTCAGTCTGAAAAGAGTTTTATCTATCTTTTTGAACTACCTGTTGATGGAAAAAATATTCCATTATGGGTTGAACTCAAAGGAAAATGGAAGCAAATCCACAATCATATTGTAACTGGTAAAATCATTTCAGCTAAACATATCAAAGATGGAGGTATAGCCTCTTGTGTTACTCAAATGTGTTTCGGTAACAAAATTGGAGCAGAAATCTATACCAATATTGATCTGCTCGAATTAAAAACGGGAAGTATCATTATTGAGTCTAAAACTGAACTAGAAGACCAGTATATTTTATTAGGAAAAACTAATACTAGAGCTGAAGTTACTTTTAATCACATTAAAATAAGTATTGAGGAAGCACTCTATTCTTGGACTCAAACTTTTGAAAATTTATATCCAACCTCAACAATACCCAGTTTAAATCCAATTCCGAAAATAACCACCATATCCAAAAAAATTAAAAATATTGGCTTTGGTAAACCTACTGTATTTATCCCAATTTTTCCTGGCACCAATTGTGAGTTTGAAACTTCAGATTCTTTTTTAAAAGAAGGAGCAAATATTAATAGCTCGATATTTAAAAACTATAATAATCAATCTATAGCGGATTCAATTACTGAATTCAGCGAACAAATTGATAAGTCTCAAATTATTGTTTTCAGCGGTGGATTTAGTGCTGGTGATGAACCCGACGGATCTGCCAAATTTATGGTGAATGTATTAAAGAATAAAAGAATTCAGAATAGCATTCATCAGCTCATCAACAAAGGTGGTCTAATTCTTGGAATATGTAATGGTTTTCAGGCTTTGATAAAATCAGGATTATTACCTTATGCAGAAATCAAGGATTTAGATCCATCAGCTCCAACATTAACACACAATTCTATTGGAAGACATATTTCACAAATGGTAAACGTTAAAGTGATTAACGATAACTCTCCTTGGTTGCAAGGTATGAAAGATCAGTCTTTTATAGTTCCCGTATCACATGGCGAAGGAAGGTTTTATTCCTGTGATCAAACACTACGGCAATTAATACAACAAAATCAAATTGCTACACAGTATGTTGATTTATTACATGCCCCTTCTAATCTATTTCCTTATAATCCTAATGGAAGTTTATGTGCTGTAGAGGGATTGATAAGTAATAATGGTAATATTTTCGGGAGAATGAGTCATCCAGAAAGAATGAAACCGGGAAGATTTAAAAATATTCCAGAAATCACTTATCAAAATATTTTTAAAAACGGAGTCGATTATTTTTTATAAATAAAAAAGAAAATTATGGTTTATAATAAAATAGAAATGCTCTATGAAGGTAAAGCAAAAAAAATTTTTACTACCCAAGATCCTGAATACATAATAGTTCATTTTAAAGATGACGCAACTGCTTTTAATGCTCAAAAAAAAGGAACCATAGAAGATAAAGGTGCTTTGAATAATGAAATCACCTGTTTAATTTATGAGCATCTGGCAGTAAAAGGAATTAAAACTCATTTTATTCAAAAATTAAATGAACGTGAACAACTTTGTAAAAAAGTATCTATCATCCCATTGGAAGTAATTACCAGAAACAGACTTGCCGGAAGCACTGCAAGAATATTGGGAGTTAAAGAAGGAATGGAGATAGCGAATATTGTTTATGAGTTGTGTTACAAAAAAGACGAACTGGGAGATCCTTTAATAAACGACCATCATGCTGTTTCCCTCGGGCTTGCAACTTATGATGAAATCAACTACATCTATTCCGAAACAGCCAAAATAAATACGATTTTAAAAGAATTGTTTTTGAAAGTAGATATTTTATTGATTGATTTTAAAATTGAATTTGGAAGAGATACGGCTGGTAACATCATTTTGGCAGATGAAATTAGTCCAGATACTTGTAGGTTCTGGGAAAAAAACACTTTGAAAAAATTAGATAAAGATCGATTTAGAAGAGATTTGGGCGAAGTGAGAGAAGCTTATGTAGAAATATTAGAACGATTAAAAAAATAAAATTATTATGGAATTAGATAAATTAAATGAAGAGTGTGGCGTATTTGGTTTATACTCTAAAAATCAGGTTGACACTTTTTCTTTAATGCAATTTGGATTGATTGCCTTACAACATAGAGGACAAGAAGCTTGCGGAATTTCATTTTTGAGTAAAAACAATATTTACTCATTTAAAAAAGAAGGATTAGTAATTGAAGCTTTTTCACTCATCGATAATCCCGAACTCTATAAGGGAAATGCTGCAATCGGTCACACCAGATACAGTACTATCGGCGGACAAAGTAAAAGAAACATTCAACCCCTTTTTACCAAAAATATAAAAGGAGAAGTCTATATTTCAATTGCACACAATGGAAATTTGATAAATAGTACTCCGCTAAGAAAACAATTAGAGAATGAAGGATTTGAATTTGTTTCTAACTATTCCGACACAGAAGTGATGTTGAGAATCATTCAAAAATATTTTGATGAAGGTATCGAAAAAGGAGTAAGAGAAATTTTCAAATTAGTCAAGGGTGCTTTTAGTTGTGTAATGTTAACTCAAAATAGTTTAGTGGCCTTTAGGGATGCTCATGGAATAAGACCTCTTTCTTTGGGAATGATCAATAATGAAACCTATATAGTAAGCAGTGAAACCTGTGGACTCGATGCAGTTGGTGCCGAATTTGTAAGGGAGATTGAACCTGGTGAAATGATTATCATTAATGAAGCAGGTCTAAAATCTTATAATATAAATCAACATCAACAAAAAGGGCTTTGTTCTTTTGAATACATTTATTTTTCAAGACCGGACAGCATGATGGAAGGTGAAAGTATTTATAAATTCAGAGAACAGTCTGGAAAGAAGTTGTGGGAACAAAATCATATTGAAGCTGATGTAATTATTGGAGTGCCCGACTCTGGAGTACCAGCTGCAATTGGTTATTCCAACGCTTCAAAAATTCCTTTTAGACCCATTTTATTAAAAAACAGATACTTAGGCAGATCTTTTATCACACCTTCACAGGAAATGCGTGAACGAATTGTAATGTTGAAACTCAATCCAATTATCAGTGAAATCAAAGGAAAACGAGTAGTAATTATGGATGATTCCATTGTAAGAGGAACTACCAGTAAAAGATTGGTAAATATCTTTAAACATGCAGGTGCAAAAGAAATTCATTTTGTTTCTGCATCACCACCAATCATTGCACCATGCTTCTTAGGTATGGACACTCCCGAAAAAGAACATTTAATTGCAGCAAAACATACACAAGAAGAAATAAAAAATTATTTGGGTGTTGATAGTCTTACTTTTTTATCTATTGAAAATTTAAAGTCTTTACTAAAAGAAAATGGATATTGTTATGGTTGTTTTACTGAGAAATATCCAGTAAATAGAAACAAAGAAGGTAAAAATATTGTTAGAGTTAGTACTTAATTATCAGAAAATATTTTTTATGACCACATACAAAAATTCAGGAGTAGATAAAGAGGAAGGATATAAAACAGTGGAATTGATAAAACCACTTGTAAAAAAAACTTACAATAAAAATGTATTGACAGAGTTAGGACAATTTGGTGCATTGTATGAACTAGGAAAATACAATAATCCTGTTTTAGTTTCCGGTACTGATGGTGTGGGCACCAAAATTAAAATTGCAATTGAAGTAAACAAGTTAGATACTATTGGTATTGATTGTTTTGCAATGTGTGCCAATGATATTTCTTGTCATGGTGCAAAACCATTATTTTTTCTTGATTATCTGGCATGCGGAAAGCTCGATGCTTTTAAAGCGGCCGAAATCATAAAAGGAATGGCTTTGGCATGCGAACAAACGGGTACGGCAATGATTGGAGGTGAAACAGCAGAAATGCCCGGGTTGTATAAATCTGGTGATTACGATGTGGCAGGTTTCTGTGTAGGAATCATTGAGAAAGAAAACATAATTACGGGTGCAAATATTAAAGAAGGAAATGTAATACTTGGTATTGCTTCCAGTGGATTACATAGTAATGGCTTTTCGTTGGTGAGAAAATTAATTCCCGATTTAAAGGAAAACTTTAATAATGAACCGATTTGGAAAACGTTATTAACACCAACGGCTTTATATAGTGTTTTAGTTACAAGTTTAGTAGAGAAATTGAAAATTAATGGTATTGCACATATTACTGGTGGCGGATTGTATGAAAATATTCCCCGAATTATACCAGAATCATTATGTGCGAATATTTTTAAAGAAAATATTCCCCAACAACCCATATTTAAATTATTACAAGAGAGAGGAAATATAGAAGAGAAAGAAATGTTCGGCACTTTTAACATGGGAGTGGGTTTAGTATTAGTAATTGAAAGTGATCTTGTTGATCAGGTATTACAACAGATTCAGCGAATGAATGTCGATGTATTTGTTTTAGGAAATATCATCAGTAACTCTGAACATAAAATAATAATTAATTAATGCGTCTCGCTGTTTTTGTATCTGGTAATGGAAGTAATCTACAATGCATCATAGATGCAATTCAAAATAAGATTTTGGTGGGTACTGAAATTGATTTAGTGGTTGCTGACAGAAATTGTTTTGCTATTGAAAGAGCCAGAAGCAGTAATGTGAAAGTATTATTGATTGATAGAAAATCTATTGATTTTGATGAGCTTGATAGATTATTAAAAAAAGACAATATCAGCCATATTATTCTTGTAGGATTTTTATCTATTATTGAGAAATTATTTTGTGATAAATGGAAAAATAAGATCATTAATCTACATCCTTCTCTATTACCTAAATATGGCGGTAAAGGAATGTATGGATTAAAAGTTCATCAGGCTGTTATTGTAAATAAAGAAACAGAATCAGGTGCAACTATTCATTATGTTTCAGCAGGAGTAGATGAAGGAGATATTATTTTACAAAAGAAATGTGAAGTAGAAGAAAATGAAACAGCACTTTCATTGCAAACCAAAATACATGTTATTGAAAAGGAAATATTAATTGAATCCTTAAAAATATTATATGCAAAAGCACAAAGCGCTAATCAGCGTATATGATAAAACGAATATCGAAGAAATTGCACATTGTTTATTAAATAGTAATATTGAAATTTTAGCAACTGGAGGTTCGTTGAAATATTTACAAAGTAAAAATATTGAAGTAACTGACTTAACCAGCTATACTCTATTTCCGGAAATGCTTGATGGTCGTGTAAAAACACTGCATCCAAAAATATTTGGAGGTATCCTTTATAAAAGAAGTGATACGGTTCATGTTAAAACAATAAAAGAACATGAAATCATTGCTGTAGATTATGTGATTGTGAATTTGTATCCTTTTGTAAAAAAACAGCAAGAAAATTTATCACATGACGAACTAATAGAGTTTATTGATATTGGCGGCCCGTCTTTGCTAAGAGCTGCTGCAAAAAATTATACTGATGTAACAGTTATTACCGATGTGAATGATTATAAGACTGTTATTGAAGAGATAATCACTCTAAAGCAAACAACATTAGCCACAAGAAAAAAACTAGCAGCTAAAGTGTTTAACCTCACTTCAGCGTATGATGCCTCTGTTTCAAATTTTTTAAATGAAGAAGTTTTTCCAAAATATCATACCAATACTTATCAATTAAAAGAGATTTTAAGATATGGCGAAAATCCGCATCAGGAAGCTGCTGTATATAGTGATTTAACCCAAAAAATCAATATAAATTCTTGGCAACAATTGCAGGGAAAGGAATTATCGTACAACAATTACAGAGATATACAATCTGCACTTAATGTTGTAAATGAGTTTAAAGAGCCGGTTTGTTGTGCAGTAAAGCATAATACACCTTGCGGTGTAGCTCTTGGTAATAATGATTTCGATGCTTATCAAAAAACCTACCAGGCAGATCCTGTTTCGATCTTTGGAGGAATAGTCGCTTTCAATACTCTTGTATCAAAAGAAACAGCAAAATTGATGTGCGAGCAATTTTTAGAAGTAATTATTGCTCCAGATTTTGAAGAAGAAGCTTTATCCATCTTTTCAAAAAAGAAAAATTTACGTCTTTTATTAATACAATTAAATCATACAAATGCAAAAAATAGTATATCTATCGATGGAGGCTTACTCGTTCAATCAAGCGATAACATTAGTAATTATGATTTGAATTTTGTTACGAATCTCAAGCCCAATGAAAATCAAATTGCACAATTAGTGTTTGCTAAAAAGATTGTTAAACACTGTTGTTCGAATGCGGTAGTGCTTGTAAATAATTTTGTTACAGTGGGAATAGGTAGTGGACAAACCAATAGAATAAGAGCAGTTGAACAAGCTATTCATCAAGCTAACGAAAAAGGATTTAATCTGAATGAATGTGTTTTAGCTTCTGATGCCTTTTTTCCTTTTAATGATATTATAAATATCTGCTTTGAAAATAATATTAAAGCCATTATACAACCGGGTGGTTCTATAAAAGATTTGGACTCGATCAATGCCTGCAATGAGAAAGGAATTGTCATGGTATTTACGGGTGTTCGACATTTTAAACATTGATTATCATACAGCCATATGAGTGTGCTTTCAAAAATTAGTTATGTTAATTTAGGTTATATAATGTGAAAAAATATAAAAATCATATACATATATGAAAATATTAATTATAGGGAATGGAGGACGAGAGCATGCAATCGGTATTAAACTAAAAAAAGAGAATCCACTGTACGAATTATATTTTGCAAAAGGCAACGGAGGAACAGAAAGTATAGGTGTAAATCTTCCTATAAACACCTTAAATGAAATCTTACTTTTTGCACAACAACAAAATATCAATTTGACTATTGTAGGTTCTGAAGCTTTATTGGTTGAGGGAATTGTTGATGCTTTCCAAAAAAACAATTTGAATATTTTTGGACCCAACAAAGCCTCAGCAATGCTTGAAGGCGATAAGGCATATGCAAAAGAATTTATGAATGAGTTTGGAATAAGAACCGCAAAGTATCATTCCTTTACTAAAATTGATCAAGCTAAAATTTATATTAAAAACCACTCTTACCCCTTAGTAATTAAAGCTACCGGTTTAGCAGCGGGTAAAGGAGTATTCATTGTAAATGATTTTGAACAAGCTTCAAAAATAATTCAGGATTTATTGATTCATAAATCGATGGGAGAAGCCGCCAATGAAATTATAATCGAAGAATTTTTAAATGGATTTGAAGTGTCTGTACTTTCTGTTTTTAATCAAAATAAAATTTACCCTTTTATCTCAGCAAAAGATCACAAGAAGATATTTGAAAACGAGCAAGGACCAAATACTGGAGGAATGGGTGCCATTGCTCCAAATCCCTTGTTTACAAATGAAATAGAATTAGATTTTGAAGAATATATTATGCTTCCAACTTTAAAAGGTTTGCTAAATAGAAAATTAATCTTTTCCGGTTTCATTTTTTTTGGTTTGATGGTAGTTAATAATAAATGTTATTTGCTCGAATACAATATGCGTTTAGGCGACCCCGAAACGCAAACCTTATTGCCTTTGCTAAATTCTGATTTAATAGAAATAATCGACAATGCACTTCATGGAAAAGAAATACAATTGGATTGGAAAAAAGAATATTCTTGTTGCGTTGTCCTAGCATCAAAAGGATATCCTGACGATATAGAAATAGGAAAATCAATAGAAGGATTAAATCATTTGCAAGTTGCTTATAATATTGCAGGAGCAAAAAAAGAAGGAGATTCTTTTATCACTACCGGCGGAAGAGTTTTGAATTTAATAGGAACTGCCGAATCACTTGATGCCGCAAGAAAAAATACTTATGAATCTATTAATTACGTTCATTTTGACGGCATGTACTTTAGAAAAGATATAGGAAAGATTTAGAATTACAAATTAAAGTATGACTTTAATTTTCTAAAATACAGAATAAAAAATACACTAAACCCAAGATATTTTAAAAACAGTAGTTTATAAAAATGAATTAAAAGAACTAATTTTATTGAATAATATTTAAAATATTATTATATCGTTGATGAATCTTATGTATTAATATTAGATTTATGGTTGGTGTAATTTTCTTGGATTAAATATGAATTAAAATGAAAAATGTTAGTGTTATAATGGGAAGTATTTCAGATTGGGATACTATGAAGTCATGTTGTGATCTACTAGATTATTTTGGTGTTAGTTATGAAAAAAAAGTTATTTCCGCGCATCGAACTCCTAAAGCCATGATGAGTTATGCATCAAAAGCAGTAGATGGTGGTTTGACTGTAATTATTGCAGCAGCAGGAGGGGCTGCCCACCTACCCGGTATGATAGCCTCATTTACTACACTTCCAGTAATAGGTGTACCTATTCAGTCAAAAGCATTAAATGGTATCGATTCATTGTTGTCAATTGTACAAATGCCCGAAGGCGTTCCTGTTGCAACTGTTGCAATTGGAACACCCGGCGCAAAAAATGCAGCAATATTAGCTGTTCAAATAATTGCAGCGCAGCAAAAAAATAGAAAACTGCAAAAAAAACTGGCAGACTACAAAAAGAAAATGGAGTCTGATGTTCATCAAAGCAATAAGCTTTTAAAATAGATAAATGATTCAAACTATTGGTATTTTGGGAGGAGGACAGCTTGGTCGCATGATGTGCATGGCTGCAAAATCAATGGGTTACACAGTTGTTGTGTTAGATCCTGAAGCGAATTGTCCAGCAGGGCAAGTTGCTGACGAAATTATAATTGAGAACTATGATAATATAAATGCATGCCAACTCTTATATAATATTTGTGATGTAGTCACTTATGAGTTTGAAAATATACCTCTTCAAACGGCTTTTTTTTTCGAAAATAAATTACCTCAAACAAGTAGATTGTTACAAATTACACAAGATCGAATTTTAGAAAAACAAATAATTCAAAGCTTTGGACTAAAAACGGCCCCATATTGTGTTATATTAGAATCTAATGATATGTTGTTGTTTGCCAAGCGATTTTATAATTCACCAAATAAAATATTTATTAAAACCGTACGAGGTGGTTATGATGGTAAGGGTCAATTTGTGATTGAAAATATAGATGAATTCGATAATTTTTTAAATAATGTATATCAAACTAATTATAGCTATGTTATTGAAGATGCAGTTGATTTCACTCATGAACTTTCTGTTATAGTTTGCCGTAATATAAATGGTGAAAAGAAGGTATTTCCTGTTACAGAAAATATTCATCGCAACCAGGTTCTTTATAAAAGTATTGCTCCAGCTCGTATTGATGAATCACTTTCGAATCAAATTGAATCCTTAGCCCTGAAGTTTGCCGAAGATTTAAAATTAGTTGGCACCTTATCAATTGAACTTTTTTTATGCGGGAACGAAATAATTGTAAACGAACTTGCGCCTCGACCACACAATAGTGGGCATTACACTTTAAATGCATGTCTTACCTCACAATTTGAGCAACATGTTAGAGCAATATGCGCATTACCTTTAGGAGATGTAAACCAAATCATGCCTTGTGTAATGTTGAATGTTTTTGGTGAGGATATGCATTTTTTAAATCGTACCAAAATCTCTAAGCATAAATTATACCTTTATGGCAAGAGTGAAAGTAGATTGGGTAGAAAAATGGGCCATATCAATATTCTTGATAATAATATTGAATCATGTTTGCAAATAGCTGATAAAATATTATAGAAATACGTAAATTATTTTTTATTGTTACTGCAGGCACACTAATAACTGAAATTTATTGGAGACTTGAAAAAGTACGATCATTGATTACAGGTAATGAACTATTGCTTACTAAAGAAACGGTAAAAGCTGCTCGAGTTAAAGTAAATTTTGATAATTCTAAATTTCTGAAAGCGTTTCCCTCTTTTTCTTACATCCCTGTTGAACAATCTATTAAAGAAACCTGTAAGGCACTACTGCCGCATTTACAGCAACTTAAATAATACAGCCTATTTTAATTTTAAAAAAGTATTAATAGTTGATTAGTAAACTAATTACCCTTTTTTAATGTAAAGCCAAATGAACTTCCCACATCAGTCTTACTTCTTACATGAATAGATTGTCCATGTGCTTCAATAATATGCTTGCAGATAGCTAATCCTAAGCCGCTTCCTCCTGCGCGACGGCTGCGGGCAAGGTCTGTTCTATAAAATCTTTCAAAAATACGTGGCAGATGTTCTTCGGCAATACCTGCTCCATTATCACTTATTTCAACAAGTACATTTTTTTCATCTACATTATAGCAACTAGCTTCAACAAATCCCTGCTGCTTACCATATTTTGTTGCATTGTCAACCAAATTTGATAATACTTGTCTTATTTTATCTTTATCAGCATACACAGTGATAGGCGATTCGCAACCTTTTTTAATCTGAAAATGAATTTCATTTTCCTGAGCGACGATATCAAGAGACTCAAAAACTTCCTTGATTAAATCCTGGATTACAAAACGCTTGTAATTCATTTGCAACTCCCCACTTTCTAGTCTGGAAATTTCATCAAGGTCATCAACTAGATTTACTAACCTATCTACATTTCGGGCTGCATTTTGCAGAAATTTTATATTCACAGCTTCATTATGAATGGCCCCTCCCAACAAGGTGTCAATATAACCCTGTATAGAGAATATTGGAGTTTTTAACTCATGACTAAGATTTTGCAGAAACTCTTTTCTAAAGGCTTCATTTTGTTGAAGCACCTCAATTTCAGAGCGATGCTGTTGTGACCATTCTTCTACCTCTTCACTTACTTGCTCAATACTCTTCCGAGGTAATATATTCTTGTAATAAAAATCTTCTCTTTTACTGGCTTTGGTTTGGTTGATCATTTTATAGATCAACTTTATTTTCCGGTAAATAAATCTCTGAATGGCATTTAATAAAATAAAATAAGTAACACAAAAAATAATAGCAGTAAAACAAAGTGATTTCCACCAAGTAATATCTAAAAAAAACATACCTGCTGCTACTATTATTGAAATAATAATTGATGCAATAGCAGAGAGTTGACTCGGGGATATATTTTTTTGTTGTGCCAAATAAAAGAAATAATTAGAAAAGCAATTTACAACTCAAATTTGTATCCTACACCTTTTACGGTAGAAATACAGTCAATCCCAAGCTTTTGCCTAATCTTTCTGATATGTACATCAATGGTGCGATCGCCAACAATAACATTGGCACCCCATATTCTTGTCAGTATTTCATTGCGCAGAAACACCCTTCCCGGCTTGGATGCCAGAAAGGCAAAAAGTTCAAATTCTTTTCTTGCCAATACTATTTCTTTATCTTTTATATAAATCAGATATTTTTCCCTATCTATTTTTATTTCACCAATAGTGATAATATTAGGCTTCTCATTATCTATTCTTCTAAAAAGAGCATTCACCTTACTGATTAAAACTTTAGGACTTACAGGTTTACTGATATAATCATCGGCTCCTGTTTCTAGCCCAGCAATAGCAGATGCATCATCGCTCAGTGCAGTAAGAAAAATGATAAGCGTTTCTTTAAATTCAGGCAATGTCCTTAATACTTTGCATACCTCTATTCCGGTCCTGATAGGCATCATTACATCAAGAATAATTAGCTCTGGCTTTTCAGCTCTGGCTTTTTTAAGCGCCTCTTCTCCGTTGTGAGCCGTACTAACTTGATAGCCTTCATTTTCTAGGTTGAATTTTACAATTTCCAGAATATCTGGCTCATCATCAGCAATAAGAATTTTTTTTAAAGGGGCCATATTAAATGAATCCTGCAAATTTAACTTTTCAAATTGATAGCAAAGTAGTTGTTTCCCAATGATAATATTATTAAATTGTTAACTACTTGACAAATAAATAGAGCTTGATATGTCATTGAATGCTAATTTTGCAAGGTCACTGTATCCGCAGAAAAATATATGAGAATTCTTTATCTAATTGTCCTTATTTCTTTGGTTGTCACGCAAGTCCGTGCCAATGATACTGTTAAGGTAAAAATTCCTCTTTACCGTCAGCATTTTCATGATATAATTGATGAGGAGCAAAGACTTATTGATCGGTCGGATGGCAAAATTGACCAGATGCTGAATACCTCTAATAATAATGAGGTTAATATGCGTAACAGCGATGCGCTTTTCCGAAAAGTAGACGAACTTCAGATATCCGTTGAAAGAAATGAGAAATTACCTGCCAATAATGACAAGATTAGATATCTCAGATATATCGAAAATGCATTAAACAATTTCAGGATTAGTTCACAAGCAAAAATTATTAATGCTTCTCAGTTTGACGAAATTTTTGATGTATTCGAAAAAATGCTTTCTGCACTTACTGTCAATGAAAGCCTACTGTCTTATGTTAGCAAAAGCTCTTATGATATAGCTAAGTTGCTGTCTGATATTTTCGTGGATAATGCAGAACATACTGAGATGGCAAAAGTTGTTTATCAAAAATTTTGCTATCTGCATCCCGATAAAATATTAGAAACTATTACACCTTATGTTGATCAACCTTTTGCTGATACACTTATTCTAATAGCATGTAAAAACAATCCTGTTCAATTATATTCATATGCTCAATCACTCACTTCTCCTCAGGGTAAGCTCATTCATCAAAACCTCAATCCGCTAGTAGTTGGAGTAGCGGCAATAAGTCAAACACCCAATGCCTTATTTTATTTCCCCTTTCTTGATAATATCCTTTCGGGAAAGCAAACAATTGATGACATTAAAAAATATGTAGGAGATGGGGAAAATGGGTATGATAGTATAGGATATTATAAACTTCTTGTAAAAACGAGCATTGAATATTTCGCTCGCATGGAGCCACCACTTAGAGATACACCCATTGCTATGTTAGGTTCTAATGGACTTTGTGAAATGCTCCGATCAAAATCTATTCAGCATTTTATCGCATACATTAATGAGCTGCATAACCAGCCTAACCTTTCTATTAGAATGAATGCTATTGAGCCACTTTCGGCTGAAGAGATTTATTATATGATTGTAATGGGTGAGAATGATATTTATACTTCAAGTTATAAACATAGCTTTAACCGAATGATGCAACTTATGGGGCGTCAACCAAGAGGTGATTCATTATTAGAAAATGTTCATTTTGATTACTTCAGAAAGTTTATCAAAATGGCAGCAAACTTCAATAAGCTTGATACCTTTCTTAAAACAATGCCTAAGGCAAAGTCAGAAGTATTAATGAAAGACTTCGTTTCAAATCTCGATAAGAGTAATAATCTTGAAGATGCTGTTGATGTTGCAGATGCATACAGCAGTATTACCGATACTAAATTATTGCGTACTATTTCCAACTATGTGAAAGAGAATGAACAAAAAGCATTACTTGAAGAAAACAAGCGCGGAGTAGTAATATATGGGTTATTGAAAACTATTTTTAAGTCTGCTGATAGCAGTTCTTCTATAGATCTTACCTCCACATTAGGTATTCCTTCTATTTATGAAGTGCGTCCTGCCGATCTTCAAGATGACAGCGGCAGAATTGTGCAACAGGTTTTCTTTTATGGTGATGAAGATGGAAATAATATCTTTCAACCATTTTTAAATTCTTTTTCTTCAAAGGAATGGACCATCACACAAAAAAATGAATGGGTAGAAATAAAATCAATAAGAGGAAGGGTATGGATCTATGCAAATAAGCCACTTGATTACGATCAAAATTTAGATGACAGTGCCCAAGTACATCTGGCTAATTATCTTGAAGAGAATAATATTCATCCTTCGGTAGTGGTGCACCGCGGACACAGTTATTGGCTACCAGGTACTATAAGTAGAATGCCGTATAATGTAAAAATTATTGTCATTGGATCCTGTGGGGGCTATAAGAACCTTAATAAGATAATAGATGTCTGCCCGGAAGCTAATATTATTTCTACTAAAGAGATTGGAACAGCAGAGATTAATCGGCCTATACTAAATTATCTAAACCAGTCATTTTTAAGCGGAAAGTATATTGTTTGGAAAAACATGTGGTCATCACTTTCTAATATATTTTCTCACGATCCATCAAAGGAATTATACGAAAGTTGGTTGAATTACATTCCGCCCTATCGTAATCTTGGGGCAATTTTTATCAAGGCTTATAATAAAATGATGGAAACTGAATGATGGGCGCCTAAATTTGCATCATGAATAGCGCCCCAGCTAAAAAAAAGATTTTTAATTCATCACTATTATTACGCGTATTTACTTTTGCCTCACCGTATCGCTCAAAATTTTATCTTTCTATTTTTCTTTCCATATTGCTTGCAGTAATGGCCCCTATTAGGCCCTTGCTTATTCAGCTTACTATTAATAAGGGGTTGACCGAAAAAGGAGTTGCTTATTTTTTTAATGGACCCGGAGGATTTATTATTGAGATTACCATTATTCAGATCGTCATGCTTCTGATAGAAACAGCTGCTAAATTCTTTTTTTCTTTTACCACAGCTAATCTTGGACAAAGTGTGGTACGTGATCTTAGATTAAAAACCTATAACAAGATCCTTCGTCTTAATTTATCTCAGTTCGACAAAACACCCATTGGTACGCTTACTACTCGAACTATTAATGATATTGAAGCTGTAAATGATATTTTCAGTGATGGCTTTATTCCCATCATTGCTGATCTGCTTTCTATTATGTCGGTCTTGTTGTATATGTTCTGGGCCGATTGGCGACTTACACTTGTGTGCCTCGCCCCATTTCCTATATTAATTATAGCTACCTATATTTTTAAAGAAAGCGTAAATCGTTCTTTTATTCGTGTTCGTAATGCAGTTGCACAACTGAATTCATTTATTCAGGAACATATTACAGGAATGTCGCTTGTTCAAGCTTATGCTGCTGAAGAAGAAGAGCAGAAAAAGTTTAAGACTATCAATAGCGAACATCGCAATGCTAATATCAAAGCTATTTTCGCTTATTCTATTTTTTTTCCAGTAGTAGAATTAATATCTGCTTTGTCTATTGGTTTGCTGGTATGGTGGGCAGCGAAAGGCGCTTTATCTATGCCTACAGAAAGTGCTCGTGAATTTACAGGACTCATCACCTCTTTTATTTTATGCCTTAATTTATTATTTCGTCCATTGCGTATTCTTGCTGATAAATTCAATGTCTTGCAAATGGGAATGATTGCGAGCGAAAGAGTATTTAAGGTGCTCGATAATCCTGATGTAACTAAAGATGTTGGAGGTGTATGGCCTAATAAGATGAACGGAGCTATTGAGTTTAAAAATCTTTGGTTTGGTTATAA
>Ga0114966_10001858_pt1 | contig 19210 bp, 17 predicted proteins | sample M_130207_XF_Meta_FD_87029 | JGI IMG/M metagenome (GOLD analysis project Ga0114966, IMG submission 87029) | Freshwater microbial communities from Lake Montjoie, Canada to study carbon cycling - M_130207_XF_MetaG | ecosystem: Environmental > Aquatic > Freshwater > Lake | place: Lake Montjoie...
AATCCGGCGCGCTTCTGAGCGGCGTGCGAGACGCGTGTGTCGGATTCAGGAAGTGACGCCTTGGCCATCCTGGGTTTCATGGGCGTGACTACGTCGGGCCCCGATTCCTGGTTCCCGATCCCCGTGGTGCCTGCCTCGAACATGGCGAACGCCTCGCGCAACGCGGCCGAAGCGGCTATCGGCGTGATCTCCGCGCCGAGCGCTTCCTTCATCCGCTTGATGGCGCGGGCGTGCAACTGCGACACGCGCGATTCGTTGACACCCAGCTCCGCGCCGATGTCCTTCATGGTCACTTCGTTGTAGTAGTAGAGCGCGATCACGCGCTGCTCGCGCGGCGGTAGCGTGGCAATGGCGTTGCGCACGCGGCTCTTCACTTCGTCGCGCTCGTACTGCATGTCGGGGCGCTCCGGTTCGGCGGGCACCATCACGGCGGGCAGTTGCGATTCATCAACGTTCTCGGCGCTTGAGAACGGCGACGTGGACTCAATGGTCTTGATGCGGACGATGGTCTTGCCGAGACGCTTTTCGTCAAGACCGATTTTGTTGGCGAGGTCGGCGAGCGACGGCTCGTGACCGAGGGTCCTACGCAGCTTCTCCCTGGCCGCCTCCAGCTCGCGCCTGACGCGGCGCACGCCGCGTGGCCATGCATCCTTGCGCAGCGCGTCGATCATCGCTCCGCGAATGCGGCGCTCCGCGAACGTCTCGAACTTGATTCCCCGCGAGTCATCGAAGCGGTGCGCGGCATCGATCAGGCCGATCACGCCGTCCTGCACCAGGTCGCTCAGGTCGATCGAGTGTGGCATGGTGGCGGCCATGCGGCGGGCCAGAGCCTCCACAAAGGGAATGCCGGCTTCAACGCGTGGGTTGGCAATGTCAGTCGTCGGGGTCATCTGATGAATCTCCGTTGCCTGCCCTAACGCAAAGGAGATGCCTGAGCTGTGTCAACGAGGTCAGAGCTGTGCATGAGGTCGTGCTCTGGCTCGTAAGTGGCTTTAATGTCAGTTACTTACACTAATGTGCTCAAGTCGGCTCAGGAGTTCTGGTGATTTGGGTCCGCTTCGAGACTGCCATATATTTGGCGGAATGGAGGGACTTGGTGTCATGTTTTTGGCGGCAGAAATATTTTTTAACACGGGGCCACATTGCCGTTGTTGAGTTTGGGTTGGTGGGAAAAACCAGACAACTCCGGCAGGACGCCGGAGTTATTTCGGGTCGGCGACCGTCTCGCGCAGTTCGCGCGACACGGCCATGGCCTGGAGCGCCGCGCTCACCACTTGCGACGCGCGCGCCTTCTGCGCGGCGTCTTGTGCCTTTGTTTCAAGCAACTCGGCGTGCGCGAGAATCACGCCGAGCTGGTTGTTCAGCCGATGCAGCAGCTCTTTCGAGTCAGCACCCGCCTGCCCTGAGCTTGTCGAACGGGTCACAGGGGAAACTCGTTACGCTACGGCGTTGGGACTGTTAGGGTGCTTCGTACCATCGGGCTCGCGCCACAACGTGTCGACGAAGATCCGGATGCTGCCGCCGGCGGTTCGCAGGTACTCGACCTTGTTTGCTGCGATCCAGTTGTAGATGGTGCGCCGGCTGACGCCGACCATCTCACACGCCTTCATGATGCTCACTGTTTGCCGTTCCACTTGGGGTTGCCTCCAATGGTGTGTATCGGAGGCTGCCAGCGTGAGATTAGGTGTGCAGCCCTTGACAGACACGCGCAGCGGCGTCAATATCTTGACAATCCATGGCCCACCTCCTATTGGTAGACGATGAGGAGTCGCTGCGAAGTGTTGTAGCTGAACGACTTACCGACCAAGGGTTCGATGTCGTCCAGGCCCCGGACGGCGAGTCGGCCTTGAAAGCCCTCGACGGTTTTGCATTCGACGTGATCGTCTCGGACCTCCGTTTGCCTGGCGTTGACGGCCGCCAGGTCATTGATGCCGCCCTCACCCGCTACCCCGGTATCGTTGCCATTGTCGTCACCGGCTACGGCACGGTGAAGGACGCTGTCGACATCATCAAGCGTGGCGCCGCCGACTTCATTTCCAAGCCATTTCAGTTCGACGAGCTGATGCACGTGCTCACCAACGCGCTCGAGCAGAAGCGCTTGAAGAGTGAGAACGCGTACCTGCATCAGCAGTTGGATCAACGCTTCGGCCTGGGATCGATGGTCGGCAAGAGCGCGGCGATGCGCGCGTTGTTCCTGTTGGTCGAGACGGTGGCGCCGACGCCGGCGACCATTCTGATCAGCGGTGAGACCGGTACCGGTAAGGAGATGGTGGCGCGCGCAATCCACCAGACCAGCCCGCGCCATCGCGAACGGTTTGTCGCGATCAATGTCAGCGCCATTCCCGAGACGCTGCTCGATGCCGAACTGTTCGGCCACGCGCGCGGCGCGTTCACCGGCGCGGTCGCCGTGCGGCAAGGCCGGCTTGAGCAGGCCGACAAGGGCACGCTCTTCCTCGACGAAGTAGGCACCATGCCCATGGCGCTGCAAATGAAGATGCTGCGTGTGTTACAGGAGCGCGAGTTCGAGCGCCTTGGCGACAACCGCACCATCAAGGTCGACCTCCGCATCGTCGCTGCCACCAACGCGGACCTGGCGAAGATGGTGAAGGACGGGACGTTCCGCGAGGACCTGTACTACCGGCTCAATGTGATCGCCGTGCATCTCACGCCGCTACGCGAGCGCCCGGACGACATCCCGCCACTGGTGCGACACTTCCTGGCCAAGCACTCCACTCGCGAGGTCACCAAACCACAAGATCGCCAAATCAGCGTCCCGGTCACAATGTCCCAGGCAGCCATGCGCCGACTAATGGCCCACCCATGGCCGGGTAACGTTCGTCAGTTGGAAAACGCCATCGAACGCGCGCTCGCCATGCTCGGCGGACGCACGCAGGTCGAGCTGACAGATCTGCCGCCCGACCTGCAGCCCGTGGAGACGGACCCCGTCGCCCCGTCGCTCGATCTGCCCGAGAAGGGCATCGACCTTCCGTCACTGATGGCGCGGATCGAGAAAGACCTGATCGACCGCGCGTTGTCGCGCACCGTACAGAACCGCGGCGCCGCCGCGAGACTGCTCGGTTTGAAGCGCACGACCCTCGTCGAAAAGCTGAAGCGAATGTAGCGGCGGGTCTTTTTAGGTCCGCCTGATGGTCTGGTCAGTGAAAATCGTCACATCCTTGGCTTGATGCAGCAGCAGGTCGAGTGGCGTGGTCCGCTGCGTCCTCGACAGGGCGGCGTGTAGCACAGGCAGCTTGCGTGGGCCAATGGCAATCAGCCAAATTTTCTTTGTTCGCATCACGAATGGCAGCGACAGCGTGAGCCGGCGTGGCGGCGACTTGGGCGCGTCTTCGACGGCAGTCACGCGCATGGCGTCGGCCATCAGCGCGCGATGGCCGGGGAACAGCGCGCAGATGTGACCGTCCTCGCCGACGCCCAGCAGCGCCAGGTCCATCGCGCGGCTTCCGAGCTCGCGGGCCAGCAGCGTGTCGTACCTCATCGCGGCAGAGCCAAGGCTCGACGCGCCGGGCTTGCCCTGAACGGAGTCGATGGGCCGATCTTTCGTGGGGTCGAAGGCCATCTGGAACGCGCGCGGCGCCTTCGCGCCCAGCGGTTCAAGCAGCATCCGATGCGCGATGCCGTAGTTTGATTCCGGGTCGTCTGCGCGAACGGCGCGCTCATCCGCCCAAAACAGCGTAATGCGCGACCAGTCCACGTTGGCGTTCTTGAGGGCGCCCAAGAAGATTAGTGCGGTGGCGCCACCAGATAGAGCACACGAGCGATTCGAACCCCCTAGCTCTTCGCCTGCCCAGCGCTCGAATGATTCGGTGAGCCGCGGCCGCAACTCGTCGATCCGGGCAACCACCAGCTCCATTCCACGTTAGGATACTTTGTGCCGCCTAGATACGTGTATTGGACGATCATCGTCGACGGCCAGCCGACTGCCTTCCGGTCCGGTTCCCTCGAAGACATTATGCCGACCTTCAATCGCTTGAAGGAGAAGCAACCCTCCGCTGAACTCAAGTGGTGGCAGAACGGCCAGCTGTGGCCGTCGCGTCACGACGCACAAGACTCCATGCGCGCGCGCGGTGACCGCGGCCGCGCCAAGGACCCGCGCCAGGCCGACGACCCGGACCGCCCGAAACCCGAGCGGGCCTGGAACGCGAAGCCCGAGTGGAAGACCCGGAGCTCGTTCGCGCCTCGGGGCGACAAGCCCGCCTTCGCCAAGCCGGGTGGCAAGCCCGAGTGGAAGCCCAAGGGCGACGGCGTCGCCTCAGGCTTTAGCCGGAGTCGCAGCGACGAGAAACCCGCGTGGACGCCGAAAGGGTCCTTCACGCCGGCCCCGCGCAAGTCGTTTGGCGACGGCGACGACAAGCCCGCCTTCGCGCCACGCTCCTCAGGCGCTTCGGAGGGTAAACCTGAGTGGAAGCCCAAGGGCACGTTCAAACCGAAAGAGGTTGGTCATCGGTCTGCGTCCGACGATAAACCTGCCTGGAAGCCCAAGGGCGATGCGGGTGACAAGCCGGCCTGGAAGCCCAAGAGCGCGTCTGCTCGGACGTCATTCGGCGATCGCGCGGACAAGCCCGAGTGGAAGGGCCAGGCCCACAGCGACCGCAAGCCCGAATGGAAACCCAAGGGCACGTTCAAGCCCAAGGAAGCTGGCCACGCCTCCGGATGGGGCGAGAAGCCCGGTTGGAAGCCCACGGGCGAGAAGCCCGCGTGGAAGTCGAAGCCCGGAGGGTCTGCGCGTGATCAGGCGCGCTCGTCGTTCCGGCCGAAGTCGTACACGCCGAAGGATGATAGCGCCGGTCCGACGCGCAGCTCGAAGGCGCGCGATCAGAAGCTGGATTGGTCGCCAAAGGCTGAGTCGCGGCCCGGCGGTCCCAACGCCGGCTTCGCCAAGAGCGATCCCGACGCGCCGAAACGCAAGTGGGTGCCCAAGGCGGAATACAAGAAGTCGCTCGGCATTGAAGCCAAGCGCGACGACAAGTGGCGGCCTGGTGGCCAGCACGTAGATCCGAAGCAGAAGTACAAGGATGCCAAGAAGGCGAAGTGGACGCGTGTGAAGGCGACCATTCGCGCCCGCTCGTCGAAACCGCGCAAGCCCAAGGACGAGTAGTGGTCGCGCACCTCGTCCTGCTGAAGCCGCGCGCAACATTAGGTGAGGATGAGCGCAATGCGCTGCTCGAATCCATGCGCGTCGCCTTCGCCGGCATTCCCGAGATCAAACGCGTGCGCATCGGCAAGCGGCTCCTGCTCGGCCGCGGCTACGAAACACAAATGGTCGAGCACTTTGAGTACTCGGCCATCATCGAGTTCGATTCCGAAGCGGATCTGCGTGTCTACCTGGACCACCCGCAGCACCAAGAATTAGGTAAGCGCTTCTTCGATTCGGTCGATGCCGCGCTGGTCTACGACTACGCGACCGTCGACGCGAGCCGCGTCACGGAGTTGCTTTAATTCGGTCTGAGCTGACTACGCAGCGAACCCGACCGGGTTCGGTTGCGGTCTTCAAACGTCGGTGTTGTCGCGGCCCAGCACGCGCTTGATCGATCGCAGAATACCTGGCTGCTTGCGGATGTCGTCCAGTTGCTCGAGCAGCACGAGCGCTTCCGAAATGGACTGCACCGGCCGCACGCCCAGGCGCTTCGCGCCAGCAGGCACATCCTTCAGGTGGCCGTGCCACACCAGGATCACCTTGGCCTTCGACTCCACGGCGATGTCGAGGCAGTTCTCCGGCCGGTCGTCAACGAACGCATCGAGATGCAAGGCGTCGGCGATCTTGCCGCGTGAGCGCTGGACCACGAACACGCTGGGGTAGCGGAAGCCGTGCGCATCGAGCCAGCGTTGCGACTGCAACTGCGTCAGTTCGCCCGCGGTCGAGGGACGCGTCGTCAGGAAAATGATCTCCCAGTTCCGTTCGGACGCCAGCTTGGCGATGCGGGCGATGACGCCAGGTTCCAGTTCTGGCAGCGTGGTCCAGAAGTTCTCGATCTTCTTGACGTGGTCCCAGAGCTGCATCTGCTGACGGGCGGTCAGGTGCAGTTCGGCCATGGCGAGCGTGCCCGAGCTGTCCTCCGGTTCCGGAGACAGCTCGCCCTCGGCGCCATCGGGACTGGGCGGCGCCTTCTTGTAGGCCGACTTGGCCACCACTTCTTCGCCGAACAACTTCAACGCCTCGACGTGCAACGCCGAGTACATGTCGGCGACGGTGCCGTCGAGATCAAAGCCAATTCGCAACGGCATTAGCTGTTCACTACTCCTCGCGCGTCGGCATAGTTCGCGAGGAACCACTCATACGTGCTTTCAATGCCGTCGCCAAGTGATGTCCGATGCTGCCAGCCCAGGGCATGCAGTCTTGAGACGTCCAACAGCTTGCGCGGGGTTCCATCCGGCTTGCTCGTGTCGTAGACGATGGTTGCATCGGGGTGGACGACGCGGCGGACCATGCCAGCGAGATCGGTGATGGAGACTTCCTGGCCGGTGCCGACGTTCAGATGCATGGCGCCGCTGTAGCGTTGCATCAGGAATACGCAGGCGTCGGCCAGGTCATCCACGTGCAGGAACTCTCGCCGCGGCCTGCCCGTGCCCCAAATCGTCACCTCGCGGCGGCCTTCGACCTTGGCATCGTGAAACTTGCGGATCATCGCCGGCAATACGTGTGAGCTCGACAGGTCGAAGTTGTCCTTCGGACCGTACAGGTTGGTCGGCATCGCCGAGATGAAGTCACTGCCATACTGCGTGCGATAGGCTTGGCATAGCTTGATGCCGGCGATCTTCGCGATCGCGTACGACTCATTGGTCGGCTCGAGCTGCCCCGTCAGCAGCGCCTCTTCCGGCATCGGCTGCGGGCAGTTACGCGGGTAGATGCAGGAGCTGCCGAGATAGACCAGTTTCTTCACGCCGAACAGGTGGGCCGAGTGCACCACGGTGGCGTGAATCATCATGTTGTCGTAGATGAACTCAGCAGGGCGCGTGGAGTTGGCCAGAATGCCGCCCACGGTGCCGGCGGCCAGGAACACGAACTCAGGACGATTGGCCCGGAACCAATAATTCACGGCGGCCTGATCGCACAGGTCGAGCTGATCGCGAGTTGCAGCCAGAATGCTGGTGTAGCCGAGATGTTCGAGACACCGGACGAGAGCCGACCCCACCAGGCCCCGGTGGCCTGCCACGAAAATCCGTGAGTTAGGCATCATCTCTGCCATCGAGGAATCTTACTAGACGCGAGGTGTTGTGTCTAAAAGACTCAGAAGCGCCGAAATGTCGTCTTAAATCCTTAACCGGTCAAGTCTCTTCGGGACCAGTCCTAATTTCGACTTAGACGTCGTCTGCGGTCAGGTGCGTGTCGGCAGCCATGTCTCGCTTGGCGGGCCTGCCTAGCAGTTCCTCGTAACGCTCCGCCGGAATGGCGCCCGTGCCCGGGCGCTTCACCCACAGATTCTCTTTCGTGAAGGCCTCGCCCACCTTGATCGGCTGGATGGTGACCACGGTCGCGAAAGCGAAGTCCATGGTGACCTGCTCTTCCTTCACCGGGCCCTTGGTGCCGCCCAGCTCCACGTGCAGTGTCCGCGCCGCCTGGATCAACTCGCGACACCGTTGCTCATCCATCGAGCAGACGATGTCTGGTCCGACGCGTTGCATGTGATCGGTAAAGTGGCGCTCGACGATGGATGCTCCGAGCGCCATGGCGCCGATGCATGCGACGTTGTCGGTCGTGTGATCCGACAGGCCAATCACCACCTTCGGAAACGCCATGCCCAACTCCACCATCGCGCCGAGGCGAACCAGGTGCGGCGGCGTCGGATACAGGTTGGTGGTGTGCAGCAGCGCGCACGGCGTGCCGGCCTGTTCGAAGATGGCCACCGCCTTGGCCACGCTCTCAATGGTGTTCATGCCCGTGCTGACAATGGTGGGCTTGCCGAAGGAGGCGATGTGCTTGAGCAGCGGGTAGTTGTTGCACTCGCCGGAGCCGATCTTGTACGCGGCCACGTTCATGCGCTCGAGCCGATCCGCCGCCGCGCGCGAGAAGGGCGTGCTCATGAAGATCATGCCCTTCGCCTCGACATAGGCCTTCAGCGCCCGCTCGTCGTCTTCGGAGAGCGCGCAGCGCCGCATGATTTCGTAGATCGACACGTCGGCGTTGCCCGGCACGACCGTCTTGGCCGCGCCACTCATCTCGTCTTCGACCACGTGGGTCTGGTGCTTGACGACTTCCACGCCGGCGCGTGCTGCCGCATCCACCATCTCGCGGGCGACCGTGAGGCTGCCCTCGTGGTTGATGCCGATTTCGGCGACCACCAGCGGGATGTGGGCCGGGCCAACTTTGCGGCCGGCGATGGTGATTTCTGGAGTCACGATGGTTTGATTCTACGGACAAACCTAAAGGTTTGTCCCCACAGACTTGAAGAAGAAGCCGGCGATCAATTCTTCCACTTCAGCGACCGACTTCGCCGAGTTCACGCCAATGCGGAACTGCGCGCCGCCATCGAAGCCCTTGGTGTACCACGTGCACAGCGCGCGCAGCTTGTTGACCACCCAGCGCTCCTTGCTGGCCTCGGCCCGCGGCGGCGTCGATTGCGCGACCAGGTGACGGAAGCCGTCCTGCTCGCCCTTCTGTTCCGCCTGCAGCAACGCCATGTAGTCCAGCAGGAACCGGCCGCGATCTTCATCGGTGATTTGGCGGGCCGGTCGGCCGGCCATCAGGTCACGCGCCTGCGCAAGAATCCAGGGGTTGCGCAATACACCGCGGCCCACGAACACGCCACTGACGCCGCTCTGCATGCGCGTCACGATGTCTTCGGGTTCGATGCAATCGCCGGAGCCGAACACCGGAATGCTCACCGAGCGCGCGATCCCGGCAACAACGTCCCAATCGGCGAAGCCGCTGTAGCTCTGCTGGGCCGTCCGGCCATGCACCGCAATCGCCGAGGCTCCAGCCCCCTCGACCCGCTTCGCCAACTCCGGCGCATTCACCTCGCCATCGTCCCAACCCTTGCGCATCTTGACGGTGACCGGAATCTTCACGGCTTTCGTCATGGCGGCAATGATCTCTGCGGCGTGGTGCGGTTCGCGCATCAGGCTGCAGCCGGCGTGGTGCTTGGCGATCTTGGGGACGGGGCAGCCCATGTTCACGTCAACGATGTTGGCACCCATCGCTTCAACGACGCGCGCCGCCTCGGCCATTTTCGCCGGCTCACCGCCGAAGATCTGGATGGAGACGGGACGCTCTTCTTCGGTGTACTCGGCGTACTCGAGGGTGCGATCGATGCCGCGGACGAGCCCCTCGCTGCTGACCATCTCGGACACCACGAGCCCGCAGCCGCCCTGGCGTTTCACGAGGCGGCGAAACGCCGTATCGGTCATGCCCGCCATGGGCGAGACGACAAACGGCGAGTCGAGTTCGATGTTGCCGATCTTCATGGTCAGTACGGTTTCACGTCGGAGGCATCAACTTCCACTGCGACTGCCTGGCCGATCAAATCAACGGAGAGGACGAGACGGGCATGCGCCCCCTTGCGAACCAGGCGGCCGACGACGCCCCTGAGCGGGCCATGCGTTACCTTGACCATGGCGCCTTCCTTGATCAGCGGGACCGGGTCGAAGGCAAGCTCACTTTCCACCAGCGTCCGGATGCTTTCGATCTCCTCATCTGGAATCGACGACAGCGTGCCGTTGTTGCTGATGATCTGGACAACGCCGTCAACCTTGATGATGCCGATGCGCTCGTCGGCGACGAAGCGCGCGAAGACGTAGCCGGGGAACAGCGGCCAGTCGATCTTCTTCTTGCGATCCTTCCAGTGGCTCCACTTGCCAATGGTGGGAAGAAAGACCTCGACCGACTTTTTCTCCAGCTGGTCGCGGACCCGCTTCTCGTGCCGCGATCGTGTCCAGAGTGCGAACCAGGCCGAGTCCATCCCGCGTTACTGGGTAACGGTCCCGCGGGAGGTCTTCACGCCGAGGTCGTAGGCCGTCTTCAGGTCGTCGTTCTTCCAGTCAATGATCGCGTCGGTGCGCAGCTTGTCGAGGAATTTGTCGAATTCGACCTTGCGCTTCCCACTCGCAATCTTATCGGCGATCTCGTTCTTGGCATCGTCGAATGGCTTGGTGGTGGAATCCTGCAGCTTCTCGATCTTAACCACCTGGTAGCCGCGCGCGCTGCGCAGCACGGGCGTCACGCCTCCCTCGTTGAGACCGGCTAGCGCCTTCTGCAGATCTTCAGACAAGTCGCTCTTGCTTAACGGGCCGACGAGGCCGCCGTTCGCCTTCGAGCCTGAGTCGGAGTAGTCCGCGGCCAGGCGCGGGAACGGTTCGCCCGCGACGATCTTGCCGCGCACCTCTTCCGCCTTGGCCCTGGCCTCATCGTCTTTGCCCACGTTGATGCCCCGGGGATCAGCCGTCACCGCGACCGTGATTTCGCGCAGCGTGATTTGTGGCACGGTGCCGAACTCGTCCTGGTGAGCATCGTAGTAAGCCTTCAGCTCGGTGTCGGTCACCTGCAGCTTGCCCATGACTTCCTGTTGCTGGACGCGCTGCACCAGTGAAGTGCGCTCCAGTTGCTTGCGCAGGTCGGCCATGGTCATGCCTTCCTGCTTGAGCGCCGCCTGCAGCGCTTCGTCCGATTCGATCTTGTTTTCTTTCTTGATGTTCTCGATGATGCTGTTGAACTGCTCGGCCGACATCGTGAAGCCGAGTTCCTTGCCGCGCTGCACGATCAGCAATTCGTCAACGGCATCGACAATCACCTGCGGCGTGACTTCGTTCAGCGCCTTCTGCAGGGCCGCATCGCTGTCGGGGCGCAAGTTGGGATTCTTCTGCCGCAGGGCCGCGATCTGCCGCTGCTCGATCTCGGTCTTGGTGATGATCTCGCCGTTCACCTTGACCAGCACCTGCTCGAGAATGGTGCCCGTCGTGCCAGTCTGGGCGGCGGCCGGCGACGCCAGGGCCGCGACGACCAAACCAACAACCACCAGGCCGGGAATTCGTAGCTTCATTGAATCTCCAATTATAGACCCTGCGGTAGGGTCAGACCGCCCCGGCAACCCCTGCTCGGGGTCAGATCCTAGCTACCCAGGTCCTCGAGGAACTCGGTCACTCTAGCTAAGACTCCATCAGGTGCCCGGGGGTCTTCAGGGGCCACCTTCAGGATTTCGGCCTTGGTAAACCCTGGCGTTACCTCGCCCGTCGTTGCCCGCGCCGCCCACCAGGCAGGCGGACGCTTGGGCTTGGGGATGGGCCTGGGCCCACGGGCTTCCGCCAACTTCTGAAGGGGCGACTTGGGCCCGGATAAACCTGAAGGTTTGTCCCCACCTGCTGGTTTAGGGGGAGCCGGGCGAAGGTCGAGCTTCACGGTGGAGGGTGGCAGCAGGGTCAAATCTGCTCGCTCCTGCACCATTCCGATCAGGCGCATCGGGTCCACCTTGGCCTTTTCGCGGAACTTGAACACCACGAGCGGGCCGTCACGGTCCACTGTCTCGATACCGAGGTTGTCAGCCAGCACGCGGATACGCGCGAAGTCAGCCAGGTTGAGCACGGCGGTCGGCGGCGGACCGTAGCGGTCGCGCACCTCGTCCACGTTCTTGGCAATCTCTTCCTCACTGCGCGATCCCGCCATGCGCCGATAAATCATCAGGCGCTGGTTCATGTCGGGCACGTACTGGTCATCGAGGCGGAAGTCCACCTTCAGGTTGACCGTCGCGCGCACATCGTCTTCCAGGTCCTCGCCCTTCAGCTCGCGGATCGTTTCTTCGAGCAGCTTCATGTACATCTCGAAGCCGACCGTGTCGATGGTGCCGCTCTGCTCGCCACCCAGCAGGTTGCCGGCACCGCGAATCTCGAGATCGAGCGCGGCCACGCGGAAACCGCTCCCGAGGTCGCTGAATTCCTTCATCGCCGAGAGCCGCTTACGCGCCACTGGCGACAATGCCTCTTCGGGTGGGATCAGCAGATACGCGTAGGCCGCGCGATCGCTGCGGCCGACCCGTCCGCGCAACTGGTAGAGCTGCGACAGCCCGTAACGATCCGCGCGATTGATCACGATGGTGTTTGCGTTGGGGATGTCGAGGCCGTTCTCGACGATCGTGGTCGACAGCAAGACGTCACACTTGTGGGTCATGAAGTCGAGCATCGCTTTTTCGAGCGTGTCCTCAGCCATCTGCCCGTGGCCCACGACCACGCGCGCTTCAGGGACCAGCCGCTGGATCAGGTTGCCCATCGAGTAGATCGACTCGACGCGGTTGTGGACGAAGAACACCTGGCCGCCGCGCGCGAGCTCGGCGCGAATGGCGCGCGTGATCACCGCGGAGTCAAACTTGACGACGTTGGTCTGGATCGACAGGCGATCCTTCGGCGGCGTCTCGATTACCGACATGTCGCGGATGCCCACCAGCGACATGTTGAGCGTGCGCGGAATGGGCGTCGCGGTCATGGTGAGGACGTCGACTCTCTTGCGCACCTGCTTGATGCGTTCCTTATGCGCCACGCCGAAGCGCTGTTCTTCATCGACCACCAGCAGGCCGAGGTCCTTGAACTGGACATCCTTGGACAGCAGGCGGTGCGTGCCGACGATCACGTCGAGCCGGCCGGCAGCCAGGCTCTCCAGGGTTTCCTTGATCTCAAACTTGGTGCGGAAACGGCTGACCATGTCGATCTTCGCGGGGAACGCCGCGAATCGTTCCTTCAGCGTTTTCAAGTGCTGCGACGCGAGCACCGTCGTCGGCGCCAGGAATGCGACCTGCTTGCCGTCCATTACCGCCTTGAAGGCGGCCCGCATGGCCACTTCGGTCTTGCCGTACCCCACGTCGCCACAGAGCAAGCGGTCCATGGGGGTGGACGATTCCATGTCGCGCTTGATGTCGGCCACGGCCGTCGCCTGGTCGACCGTGAGGTCAAACTCAAAGGCGCCTTCGAACTCTTCCTGCCAGTGCGTGTCGGCGCTGAACGCATGACCCGGCACCGCCTTGCGCGCGGCGTAGAGCTTCAGCAGCTCTTCGGCCATGTCGCGCATGGCTTTCTTGACCTTGCTCTTGGCCTTCTCCCAGGTCTGGCCCCCGAGCCGATCAAGAGGCTGGCTCGCAGGTCCGGTGTATTTCTGGATCAGATCCAGGCGTTCAACCGGGACAAACAGCTTGGCGTCGCCGTGATACTGGAGTTCGAGGAACTCCTGGACGATGTCGCCACCGGCAATGGAGATCTGCTTGAGGCCGACGAACTGGCCAATGCCGTGGTCGACGTGGACGATCAGGTCCTTGACCTTGAGGTCGCGCAGGTCCGACAGGAACGTCGCGGCCAGCGAACGCTTGCGGCCGCCGCCAGTCTTGCGGCGCTCCTCTTCGAAGATGTCGGTTTCGACATAGACCTGTAGAGGCGGGTCTTCAGACCCGCCTGGACGGTCGGCTGGCTTCAGCCGAAATCCCTTCGACAGCCATCCTTCCGCCACCAGCACCGCGCCGGAGACAACATCGCCAGCATCAGTCGCCATCACCGCGCGAACGTCGTAGTCGCGCAGCAATTCCACGGTTCGCTCGGCTCGGCCGTGCGTGCCAGCCACGAAGACCACTCGGTCGCCGCGTTCGAGGGCTGCCCTTACATCGGCGACCCAATCGGCGATCCGGCCATGGAACGACGCGACGGGTTGAACGGACAGCTCGGTCCCCGCCCCCCGGTCCCCGATCCCGGATCCCTGGTCCCCGATCCCAAGTTCTTCGACAACCGTCGCACCCTGGAGCGCCGCCTCAACCTCGGCCAACGACAGCATTAACTCCGCCGGTGGTGCCTTCGGTGCGCCCTTTGGCCGTTCTGAAGCGTCCGCGTATGAGGTCTGCAGTTGCGCCCAGGCGGCCTCAATCTGCTTTTGCACATCGGATGGCTCTGACAGCCACACTTGCGACTTGTGGTTACTCAGGTAATGAAACAGATCCGATGTAACCGTGCCAGGCCCCGATCCCTCGCGCACCGGAACCAGGCCGAAGCGGTCCAGTGTTTCGACCGACCGCTGCGTGCCTGGATCGAACCGGCGGATCGATTCCACGGTGTCGCCGATGAACTCGATGCGAATTGGCAGTTCTTCGCCGGCCGGGAATACGTCGAGGATGCCGCCGCGACGCGCAAACTCGCCGTGGGCATCAACCGGGTCGGCCGGTTCGTATCCACCCGCCACGAGCGTGTTGACGAGGGCGTGCGGGTCAATTTCGATGCCAGGGGTGATCTCGTACGACGCGAGCAGCAGCGCCGCCGGATCGGGCAGGCGCGTGAGCAATGCCGCCGCGGATGCAACGATGACACGTGTCAGCCGGCCGCCCGACGCTCCTGGGGCGCGAAGGGTGGACGTGGCAAGCGCATGCAGCCCTCGGGCGCGGGCCGATGCAACCTTCAGGTGAGGCTGAAAGCCTCGGTACGGATCGACTTGCGGCGAGGGGAACGGCAAGACCTGCTGTTCGACCACGGTATCGGCGGAGCCTTCAAGCGCCCCGAGGAAGAATCGAATGTCGCTGACCGCGGACTCGATGTCGGCGTCCTTGGGCACAACGTGTAAGACGACGCCATCACGCAGTCCGCGCGCGGCCGCCGCCACGGCCATCGCCCGTACAGGCGGCGTCACGCCACTGACGCGCCGGGTGGGGGATGCCAGCCCACTTTGCCCGAGGACGGAGATCAGCAGCGACCGTAACGCGAGTGACGGAGCGCTAGACATGCACGAATTTCTCTTACTGCCGAGCCATGGATTATCGCACGCCGAGCGCCGTCAGCGGCGGATGCGGTCGATGATCGCGGTCGTCGAGTAGCCCTTCGCCAGTTCGATGCGAACCACTCTCCCGCCGCGGGCTTCGACCACCTCTCGGCCAACGATCGCGTTCTCGCCCCAGTCGGCGCCCTTGACAAGAATGTCGGGCTGGATTGCCGTGATGATGGCGTGCGGCGTGTCTTCGTCGAACACCACGACCGCATCCACCGCCTTCAGGGCGGCCAGCACTTCGGCGCGTTCGCCTTCGGGATTGACCGGCCGGTCCGGCGCCTTGCCAAGGGCGCGGGCCGAGCGGTCGCTGTTGACGCCGACGATCAGCAGGTCGCCCAGCGCCCGTGCGTCGCGAAGATAGCGGACGTGGCCGGGATGGAGGACGTCGAACACTCCATTGGTGAAGACGATGGTCTGGCCGGATTCTCGCGCGCGGTTCACCAACCCGACGGCTTCGCTCGTGGTCAACGCCATGCCTTGTCCTAGAGGCGGGTCTGAAGACCCGCCTCTACGTGGTGCCGCCCTTGAATGTAATGCCGCCGCCGAAGGTCCAGCGGTGGGCGGGACGATAGATCCCGACATCGCGCACGCGCGACTTGATGCGGAACGTGTAGAGCAGTCGATGGTAGTCGTAGGGATAGCCATCGGCCTTGTGGGCCGCCAGGTCCAACCGGTAGGTGCCCTCGACCAGGTCGAGGCGGTCCATCTCGAACCTCACCGAGCACTCGCCGACGATCTCACTGGGCTGGAACTCCTCGAGATTCGTGTTGGTACCATAGACGCACACGCCATCGGCGTTGAACAGGCCGAGGCCGAATACGAAATCGGTCATCGGTTCCTTGGCCGTCATCGTCATGTGGACCGTGATGTCGTCGCCGCTCTGGAAGACGTGGCCGGACTCGCCGTCGGGGCCGCTGATTGAGACCTGGGTTATCTCGATCTCGCGCGTGCCCCATCGCCCTTCCGTCGCCTTGAACCCATCGCGGGTCGTCTCGGCATCATCGACGGGATTCTCGGGGGCCTTCTCACCATCGACATCAGGTGGTGGCGCCTGCGGCACCTCAGACGCCGAGGCGGCCAGTCGCGCGGCTTCGGCCTTGGCCAGCGAATGCTCCTCGCTGTCCTCAACATTCATGATGTAGGCGGCCACTACTTTCTTGGGATCGCCTTCACCCTTTGAGACACCCTTGTCCAGCCAGTGGGCTTCGTCACAGAACTTCTCGACCAGGTCGAGCGAGTGCGTCACAAGCAGGATCGACTTGTTGCGCCGGCGGAAGTCCGAGAACTTGTCGAGGCACTTGTGGGTGAAACCCTGGTCGCCGACGGCCAGCACTTCGTCAACCAGCAGCACTTCAGGGTCGACGTGGATCGCGACCGCAAAGCCGAGGCGCATGTACATGCCCGACGAGTAGGTCTTGACCGGCGCGTCAATGAAATCCTGCATGTCGGCAAACTCGACGATTTCGTCGAAGCGGCGCTGGACCTCTTTCTTGCTGAGGCCGAGCATGATGCCGTTGATGAAGATGTTCTCGCGGCCGGAGATCTCGGGATGGAATCCGGCGCCCAGTTCGATCAGCGCCGAGATGCGGCCATCGACCTTGACCTCGCCCTCGGTGGGCCTGGTGATACCGGCCACGCACTTGAGCAGCGTGCTCTTGCCTGACCCGTTGCTGCCGATCACGCCGTAGGTACAGCCCTTCGGCACCGAGAACGAAACATTACGCAGCGCCTGGAAGGTCTCGTCCGGCTTCAGGTCGCCCAACAGGCTGCCGTCGAGCAGTGCGGACTTGAGCGTGGCAAACTGCCGCCGCCGCGCGTAGCGCCGGTAAACCTTTGAGACGTTGATGATGTCGATCGCCGGCTTCATACTTCCTCCGCAAAACTATCGCGAAGCCGATCGAAGACGAAGTAGCCGGCCAGGAACACCACGATCGATCCCACGCCCAGCCCCAGGAGCCAACGCTGGTGTCCGAACGGGCCGTCGAAAAACAGCACTTCCTGGTATGACCGCATCAGGTGAGTCATGGGGTTGATGTTCAACCACCACTGCATGTCGCGCGGCGCCATTTCCACCGAGTAGATAATCGGCGTGGCGAAGAACCACAGCGTCAGGAGATTACCCAGTAGATCCTTGAGGTCGCGGAAATGCACGGTGAGCGCCGACAGGAATAACGCCAAGCCTGTGCTCAGGATCAACTGCACCAGCACGATCACCGGCAGCCACAGCAACTCGAGGGGATCGATCGGCCGCTGGTAATAGAGCACGAACGCGGCCAGGATGGGCAGGCCGAGGAAGAAGTGCACCATGTTCGCCAGCACGGTGACGATCGGCAACACCTCGGCTGGGAACATTACCTTCTTGATCAGGTTGCCGCCGGCGATCAGCGTGTTGGACGACTCGAGCAAGGACGCGGAGAACCAGGTCCACGGCAGAATGCCGCAGAACATGAAGAGCGCGAACGGCTCCATGCTGGCCGGATGACTTGACGGCAGCACCTTCGTGAAGACGAACGTGTAAATGAAGAGGAGGAGCGCGGGGTTGAAGAACGACCAGAAGAACCCGAGGACAGAACCCCGGTACCGCGCCTTGAGATCGCGGACCACCAGGGTCAGGATCAGCGCGCGATAGCGGCCGAGCTTCGCGAGACTACTAAACACCGCCTCTGCGGCTTTCCACCTGCATCTGCTGCAACGTGCGGAGCATGGCCAGCCGCGCACGCTCGAAGTCAATCTCGTGGGGCACGGCGCCCATCACTTCTTCGGCGCGCGTCATGCCCGCCTCGGCGCGTGCCTGGTCCAGGTCTTCGGCGGTCTCCGCGACCTGCGCGATCACCGACACCTGGTCAGGCAGCACTTCGACGAAGCCGACGGACACCAGCAGGCTGTGCTTTTCCGCACCCTGCTGGTACCACATCGCGCCCGTCCGCAGCGCCGTGAAGAACGGCGTGTGCCCGGGCAACACCCCGAAATCGCCTTCCACGCCCGGCAGCGACACGTAGTCCACTTCCTTCGAAATGACGGCGTCCGGTGAGACGATGCGCAGCGTGAGCTTGGTCGGTGAAGCCATGGCTATTGTTTAAGAGTCTTCGCCTTGGCGATCGCTTCGTCAATGGTCCCGACCAGGTAAAACGCCTGCTCCGAGAGACCGTCGTGCTTGCCTTCCGCGATCTCCTTGAAGCCGCGGATGGTCTCCTCGATGGTGACGTACTTGCCTTCGAGGCCGGTGAACTGCGAGGCGACGAAGAACGGCTGCGACAGGAAGCGCTGGATCTTGCGCGCGCGCGACACGGCCAGCTTGTCCTCTTCCGATAACTCGTCGATACCCAGAATCGCGATGATGTCCTGGAGGTCCTTGTAGCGCTGCAGGATCTGCTTCACCTGCTTGGCGACGTTGTAGTGCTCGTCGCCAATCACGCGTGGATCGAGAATGCGCGAAGACGAGGCCAGCGGGTCGACTGCCGGGTAGATGCCGAGTTCGGCAATCTGTCGCGACAGGTTGGTGGTGGCGTCCAAGTGCGCAAACGTCGTCGCCGGCGCCGGGTCGGTGTAGTCGTCGGCGGGCACGTAAATGGCCTGGACCGAGGTGATCGAGCCCTTCTTGGTCGAGGTGATGCGTTCCTGCAGCGCGCCCATTTCCGACAGCAACGTCGGCTGGTAACCGACGGCCGACGGCATGCGGCCGAGCAGCGCCGACACTTCGGAACCCGCCTGCGTGAAGCGGAAGATGTTGTCGATGAACAGGAGCACGTCCTTGTTCTCGGCGTCGCGGAAGTATTCAGCGATGGTCAGTGCCGACAGGCCAACGCGCAGGCGCGCGCCCGGCGGTTCCGTCATCTGGCCGTAGACCAGTGCGGCGCGGCTCTTCGACATGTCTTTCATGTCGATCACGCCCGACTCCTGGAATTCCAGCCACAGGTCGTTGCCTTCACGAGTGCGTTCACCGACGCCCGCGAACACCGACACACCACCGTGTTTCATGGCGATGTTATTGATCAACTCCATGATGATGACGGTCTTGCCGACGCCGGCGCCGCCGAACAGGCCGATCTTGCCGCCTTGCAGGTACGGCTCGAGCAAGTCGATGACCTTGATGCCGGTCTCGAACATCTTCAGTTCGGTAGACTGCTGTTCCAGTGTCGGAGCGGGACGGTGGATCGGCCAGTGTTCCTTCGACATGACCGGCCGGTCCGGGAAGTCGACCGGTTCGCCGAGCACGTTCAGTACGCGGCCGAGCGTTTCGGGACCGACCGGCACCGAGATCGGCGCGCCGGTGTCGATCACGCTCATGCCGCGCTGCAAGCCGTCGGTCGGCTTCATCGCGACGGTGCGGACACGGCCTTCGCCCAGGTGCTGTTCGACCTCGGCGACAATGTCCACCTTCTCACCACCAGTGGACCCATCGTCCACGATGCGAACGGCGTTGTAGATGGCCGGCAGGTGCCCGCCCTCGTATTCGACGTCAATGACGGGTCCGATGAC